>PPYE01433675.1_pt1 | contig 10878 bp, 6 predicted proteins | sample 1559881 | NCBI WGS metagenome assembly PPYE01 (sample SAMN08240022, study PRJNA423297) | Human gut metagenome, whole genome shotgun sequencing project.
TTCATTACAGCTTGTCGAAAAAGTCAGGTGGTGTCAAACCCCTCTCCGCCTCACTTCGTTCGGCACCTCTCCCAAAGGGGAGAGGCTTTGACAAGAAATCTTTTCTTATGTAAAAAAGTATGGTTATATGAAACGGTTTAACCCGTGGCTCCCCCAATGGGGGAGCTGTCCGGGCTCTTCGAGCCCGGACTGAGAGGGTAAGTTTTTTAGAGAAAGGTAGTTTTTCTACAGTCTGGGATGAATAAAATTATTCATTATTCATTTTTCACTTTTCACTTTTCATTTCTCTTCTTCCTCCCTGTGCCGCCGCTTCCATTCCTTAATCTGTTCCAGCCGATCCTGAAACTTCCCTTCCACTCCCTGCCGGGTGGGGCGGTAGTATTCCCGGCCCGCCAGGGAATCCGGCAGGCACTGCATGGTGGTGAGCTTGTCCTGGGTGTGGTGGGCGTACTGGTAGCCCTCCCCGTAGTGAAGCTGTTTCATCAGCCGGGTGGGGGCGTTGCGGATCACCAGAGGCACCGGCTCCGCCAGCTGGGTCAGGGCGTCCTGTTTGGCGGACTGGTAGGCCACGTCCAGGGCGTTGGACTTGGGGGCCAGGGAGAGGTACACCACCGCCTGGGTGAGATTTAAGTTGCACTCCGGCATCCCGATGTAGTGGCAGGCCTGGTAGGCAGCCACCGCCATCTCCAGCGCCCGGGGGTCCGCCAGCCCCACATCCTCGCTGGCAAACCGAATCAGCCGCCGGGCAACGTACAAAGGGTCTTCCCCCGCCTCCAGCATCCGGGCCAGCCAGTACACCGCCGCATCCGGGTCGGAGTTGCGCATGGACTTGTGGAGGGCGGAAATCAGGTTATAGTGCTCCTCCCCCTGCTTGTCGTAGAGCAGGGTCTTTTTGGAGGTGCACTGTTCCAAAATTTCCGGGGTGACGGTGACGGTATCCCCCTCTGTCTGCCCGTTGAGCACCACCATCTCCAAAGTGGACAGGGCGGTGCGGGCGTCCCCGTTGGCGAAGTTGGCGATGGCGGTGAGCAGCTGCGGGGCGATGTTCACCTTCTGCCCCCCGAAGCCGCGAGGGTCGGTGAGGGCACGGCGGAGCAGGGCGGTCAAATCCTGGGGGGACAGGCTTTGGAGAACAAACACCTTGCATCGGCTCAGCAGCGCCCCGTTGACCTCAAAGGAGGGGTTTTCGGTGGTGGCGCCGATGAGGATGATGCTCCCCTTTTCCACAAAGGGCAAAAAGGCGTCCTGCTGGGCCTTGTTGAACCGGTGGATTTCGTCCACAAACACAATGGTCCGGGAACCGAACCGGCGGTTGTCCTCCGCCTGCTGCATCACCCCCCGGATTTCCTTGATCCCGCTGGTGACGGCGGAAAAATCCAGGAATGCCGCCTGGGTGCGGTGGGCGATGACCCGGGCCAGGGTGGTTTTGCCCACTCCCGGCGGCCCCCAGAAAATCATGGAGGAGATGCGGTCGCTTTCGATGAGGCGGCGCAGCACCTTCCCCGGCCCCAGCAGGTGCTGCTGTCCCACAATCTCATCCAGGGTTTGGGGACGCAGCCGGGCGGCCAGGGGGGCGTCGTCGGGGTGCTGAAAAAGGGTCTGCTGTTCCATAAGGGACGCCTCCAGTCCGGTTGGTTTCTATGTTTATTATAGGGCATTTGCGCCGGAAATCAAGGGGCGCTTTTGGCAGCTGCGGAAATTGATTTTGAGATTGTGTCTTGGGGGAAGGGTAGGCGGATGAGGGAATTTGTTACAACTTTTTGGTTGTAGGAAACTTTTTCGCTTCCACCTCATCAGTCAGATGCGACTGCGTCGGCATCGATGCGACTGCGTCGGCATCGATGCCACTGCGTGGGCATCGCCCCTACAAGGGGAAGCCTTGGTGGATGAGGGAACCGATTGTCCATGCTTTTTCCTAAGGGGGAATTTTATCGCTTCTATCGAGGAGAAGTATTTCTCCAAAGAGGTTTGTAACGACAATTCTGTTTCGCACCAGCGAATCTTTTCCGACAAAGCCTTCCCCTTGAGGGGAAGGTGGATTTGTGAGGCCGAAGGCAAGCAAAGCCGGATGAGGTGGAAAACGAACTGATTTCCACAAACAAAATAGTATTCGGAAACCGGCCGCCTCATCAGGCTAAGTTGTGCTTTGCCGACTCATCCCTCAAGAGAAAGCCATGAGGAATGAGGGAATTTGTCACAACTTTTTGGCTGTAGAAAACTTCTTCGCTTCCATCTTATCCGTAAATAATACCGATATTTCCGCTGGGTGATTTTCAAATCAATCCCATAAGCTCTCTTAAAAACCGATTTCCCTGCCTGGAAGGAAGAGGTCTGGTTTCCCAAACCTTAATCTTTTTTTAAGACGGGGATTTTCTTTTGAAATTTCATAATCCTGTCATAGTTTTGGGGTATTCTAAAAAAGAATCCTCCTTGCCAAGGGTTGACCGGTGTGGTATCATGAAATGCAGACCCCCCTTGGGCGGGGATATGACCTTGAGAATACCGAAAAGGATTGTGAATAGATTGAACTGGAAAAAACCTTTTACCGCAGCCCTGGCGGCGCTGGCCAGCGTAGTGCTGCTGATTACTCCCTTGAGCACCTCCGCTCTGACCTATACCCCCGATACCTTTGAAGTCCACAGTGAATCCGCCATTTTGGTGAACACCGACACCGGCACCGTGGTGTACGAGAAAAATGCGGACCAGCAGATGCTTCCCGCTTCTTTGGTGAAGATCATGACCTTTATCATCGCCGTGGAGACCTGGTCGGATTTGGACGGCACCACTATCACCATGTCCCGGGCGGTGCAGGACGAGCTCTACGGCCGGGACGCCTCCAACGCCGGTATTTTGGTGGGGGAAACGGTGACCCTGCGAAACCTCCTCTACGCTTTGATGCTCAACTCCGCCTGTGAAGCCGCCAGCATGATTGCCGAGTATTACGGGAACGGAGACCAGCAGCCCTTTATCGATGCCATGAACGCCAAGGCCCAGGAGATTGGCTGCACCAACACCCACTTCACCAACGCCCATGGCCTGGACGACCCCAATCAGTATTCCACCGCTCGGGATATGTACCTGATTACCCAGTACGCCTACAATATGCCCATCTACGACGACCGGCCCCTGGATGCGGACAGCAAGGCCCAGTCCCAGCAGATTTTCGACGTGATTTCCTCCACCGACAACTATTATATTTCCCCCACCAATCTGCGGGACAAGCAGGTGGTGGTACACACCAACGCTATGGTGCGGGAAGGCAACGAGTATTACTACGAATACAGCCGGGGAGTGAAAACCGGCACCACCGACCAGAACACCAAAAATCTGGTGACGGCGGGGAGCAAGGACGGCTTCAACTACATCTGCGTGGTGATGGGAGCCCAGAATTTGGATGACGCCGGAAACGCCACCAACTACACCTACATCGACACCATCAACCTCTACGACTGGGCCTTCGACACCTTCGCCACCCGCACGGTGGTCACCACCGGGGACTATATCGAGGAAGCCAACGTCCAGCTGGCCAGCGGCAAGAACTATGTGCTGCTTTCCCCCGCCCAGGACGTCATCTGCCTGATTCCCAACGAGGATTTGCTGGACCTGTCCACCATCCAGAAGGTGGCCACCGTCAACGAGGAGATTCTGGCCCCGGTGCACAAGGGGGATGTGCTGGGCAGCCTGGAGCTGCGGCTCCAGGACGAGACCCTGGCCACGGTGGATTTGGTGGCCACCGAGGACGTGGAGGTGAGCTGGGTCAGCTGGACCCTGTACCAGATCTGGCAGTTTCTCACCAACCCCTGGGTGATTCTGGCCATTGTGCTCATTGTGGTGCTGGTGGTGGTTCTGATTCTGGTGCGGCCCAAACGGAAAAAGAAGGGCAGAGGCGGCAAGACCAAGTACCGGCATCTGCGGTGAGAAGCAGTGAGAAAGGAAAAACAACCGCTCCTTAGATGGGCGGTTGTTTCGTTTTGTCTTATTCGTGAATTGACAGAAAATGTTGATTCCATCAACTTTTCGATGACATGGGAAGGATTTTTCATGTTTCTTCAGACGATTTTGTCTGGGATTCTGGCATACTTTGCCTGGAAGAACAACAAGACAAAATAAGAAACAGCCGCTTGGTTGGCGCTTAAGCGGCTGTTCTTTTTACAGCAAATAAAGGGCCGGCCGTTTCCAGCCTTGATAAGTTGGCAAACCCATCGCTTTTATGTTTTTATTATACTGTTTTTCATTCCCTCTGTCAAGTCCGGCAGAAGGAGTGTTTGTTTGGGCGCTCTGCCCATCATTTCTCTTTCTTAAAACGATACTGTTGGTACGAAACGTTGCTTTGCAACGTTTCTGAGTCCCACCTTAGCGGCCCTGGCAAGGCCGCTATTTTGCTTTCAGCAAAAACCGGCAGAACCCCGCACGGTTTATTGTACCCATCATTTTTCTTTCTTAAATCGATACTGTTGGTACGAAACGTCGCTTTGCGACGTTTCTGGGTCCTGCCTTGCCGCCCCAAAATCAAGGGCGGCATTTTGCTTTCAGCAAAAACCGGCAGAACCCCGCTCGGATAGCTGTACCCATCATTTCTCTTTCTTAAACCGGTACTGCTGATAGGTCAGGTGTTCCCGCAGCAGGTTTTTCAGGGCGTAGACTGCCGTTTTGGGGGTCTCCCGCTTGGGGAAGATAATCTGGAACCGGTTCTGCTTGCAGGTGAGGAAGTAGTGGCGCTTGGTCTCAATCACCGACTTAATCTGGGGGTACTTCACCTGGCTGGTTTTGCCGGTTTGGTGGCTGTACACCAAAAAGCCGATTTCGTCGTTGCCGATGAGGTCGAACACCCGGGCTTTCACATAGGTCTTCTTGCAGTACCGGCCGAACCGGATGCGGTTTATCAGCAGCATGGCAAAAGGGTAGAGCAGGCAGATGGCCGCCACCAGATAGGAACCCCAGAACAGGGTACCCACCCCCACCAAAAACACCAGAATCGCTAAGGCAGTGTTGTACCAGCCGTTGACGTAGTAGTTAAACAGCATGGAGGCGAGATAATCTTGGGCCACCAAATGGACGGTGATTCGGAACCGCTCCCCCTCTTCCACCGGGGGCGGCTGGTCGCTGACTTCATCTTCGTCCTCTTCATCCTCGTCCACTTCGGTCTGATCTTCCTCCTCCGCGTTTTCTTCCGGGGCAGGGTCGTCCTCCCGAACCGGGGCGTTCATATCGCTTTCCAGCCGGAGAAGGTCTTCTTCCTCCCCAGGCGGGATGGGTGCTTCCGGAAGAGGGGTGGACAGTTTCTCCTCCAGCGGGGATTGGGTTGGTTTTTTTTCCTCCATGGTTTCGGCCTCCTTCGCCAGGCTGCTCCCAGGGCAGTGGATTGGGCCAAACTGGCCAAACCGCAGCATCCGTGCAGCTGACTTTGTTATTTTATCATATTTTTCCCCCCGGCACAACCGTTTTCGGTCTGGGATTGGGAGAGGGATGGTTTGTTAAAACATAATTTACAAAATATCCGAATCCTGTACTTGACTTGTCTGGCCCTTGGTGGTACAGTAGGTTTAGCACTCAGGAAAGAGGAGTGCTAAAGAAAACAGGTAACATGACAAAGGTTCCCCATCCTGTTTTTTCAGCACCATTTCGGGAACAATCGAGGTGAAAGGCCATGGGATTGGCAGGGCGCAAACAGATTGTGCTGGCTGCCGTTGTAGAGCATTATCTCCGCACCGGGGAGCCGGTGGGGAGCAAGGCGGTGTTGGAGCACGGGTCCTTAAACGTCTCCAGCGCCACCATCCGAAACGACATGGCTGCCTTGGAACGGGAAGGGTATCTGGAACAGCCCCACACCTCCGCCGGGCGGATTCCCACGATGGCCGGGTGCCGGTACTATATCGAACACCTGATGCAGCCCTATGTGCTCTCTCCCCGGGAACGGGAGGAGATCGACTGCCGGCTGGACCAGGGGGACGGCGCCAACGCTGAGACGGTGGTGCAAAACGCCGCCGACGCCTTGAGCGAGATCACCCAGCTTGCGGTGGTCAACGCCAGCAACCTGCCCCGGTTCACGGTGATCAGTCAGGTAGAGGTGATTCCCGCCGGGAAACGGCTGTACGCTTTGCTGATGATTACCTCTTCGGGGGACATCAAAAACCGAATGTGCCGGCTCAGCGTGGATCTGACCCAGGAGCAGCTCACCTTCTTTGAAAATTTTCTCAGGGAAAATCTGGTGGGCCAGTCTCCCAGGGACTTGAACCCCGCCCAGCGGCAGAAGCTGGCGGTGGCCATGGGAAGCTACATGCTTTCTTTAAGCCCCCTGCTCCATGCGGTGTACGAGCTCAGCGAGCAGTTTTACCGGCAGAACATCAACATCAGCGGGGAAGGCAAGCTCCTCCTCCGTCCTGGGTTTGACAGCAGCGGCTTGGTGCGGTTCTTGGAAGAAAAGAACCAGCTGGCTCAGTTGCTGGGCGGGGCCTTCGGCGGGGTGCAGGTGATCTTCGGCAAAGAGGATTCCCCCTTTGCGGTGAGCAACTCCTCCCTGCTTTTGGCACCCTATCAAATGGGCAGCCACCCCGGGGGGAGCTTGGGAATCATCGGTCCGGTGCGGCTGGATTATCGAAAGCTCATCCCCTACACCGAATATTTCTCCCAGAGCTTATCCCGGCAGTTAGGACAATTCGTGGAAGAAGAACATAAGGAAGGGCGATCTGATGACGGAGAATGAAATGAAAAAAGCCAAAAAAGGCAAGCCGGAACAGCAGCCGGAAGCCAACCCGGCCCAGCCGGAACAAGAAGCCAAAAAGCCGGAAGACCAACCGGAAGAAAGCAAAGAGCAGCCCAGCCCGGCAGAGGATTCTGAGGTGAAAAAGCTCACCGAGGAAAACGCCCAGCTCAAGGACCAGCTTCTGCGCAAGATTGCGGAGTTTGACAATTTCCGCAAGCGCACCGTGCGGGAGAAGGAGGAGTTGGCGGCCCATGTGAAGGCGGGGTGCGCCGAGCCCATCATTTCCTTAATCGACAACTTCGAGCGGGCGCTGAGCTGTCCCTGCTCCGACACCGAGTTTTACAAGGGCATCCAGATGCTCTCCACCCAGTTTTCGGATATGCTGAAAAACCTGGGCATTGAGGAGATCGAAGCCCTGGGCAAGCCCTTTGACCCCAATCTGCACAATGCGGTGAATCAGGTGCAGGACGACCAGTACCCCGAGAACACCGTTTGCCAGGTGTTCCAGAAGGGGTATAAGATGGGGGATAAGGTGGTAAGGCACGCCATGGTGGTGGTTGCCAATCCTTAACCGGCGGCCTGAAAAAGCGGCGGTAAAGACTTCCCTCTCAGTCCGGTCTCTTCGAGCCCGGCCAGCTCCCCCGGAGGGGGAGCCATTCCACGATTCTGCGAATTGGGAAAGAGAATGAAAATAACAAGTCGGATTTCCCATTGCCTCTCCCTTTGGGAGAGGTGCCGAACATAGTGAGGCGGAGAGGGTTTCTGCGCCATTGAACTTTTTTACAACCTGAGCTTCCCCCCAAGGGGAAGCCTTGAGGGAGAAACACAGCGTTTCTCCGAAGCAAATTAAGATTTTTTCGAAACGATAATCATAGAACAAATTATTTTGGAGGTAGTATATTATGGGAAAGATTATTGGTATTGACTTGGGCACCACCAACTCCTGCGTGGCCGTGATGGAAAACGGCGAACCGGTGGTCATCCCCAACAGCGAAGGCGCTCGGACCACCCCCTCTGTGGTGGCATTCGGCAAAAACGGCGAGCGGATGGTAGGCCAGGTGGCAAAGCGTCAGGCAGTCACCAACCATGACCGCACCATCTCCTCCATCAAGCGCCACATGGGCAGCGACTATCGTGTGACCATCGACGGCAAGGCCTATTCTCCCCAGGAAATCAGCGCCATGATTCTGCAAAAGCTGAAGGCGGATGCGGAAGCCTACCTGGGCGAAACCGTCACCGAAGCGGTGATCACCGTCCCCGCTTACTTCACCGACAGCCAGCGCCAGGCCACCAAGGACGCCGGTAAAATCGCCGGACTGGACGTAAAGCGGATCATCAACGAACCCACCGCCGCCGCTTTGGCTTACGGTGTGGATAAGGAACAGGAACAGAAGATCATGGTCTACGACCTGGGCGGCGGCACCTTCGACGTGTCCATCATCGAGATGGGCGACGGGGTGCAGGAAGTGCTGGCCACCGCCGGCAACAACAAGCTGGGCGGCGACGACTTCGACCAGCGGATCATCGACTGGATGGTTTCCTCCTTCAAGGCGGAACAGGGGGTGGACCTGTCCAATGACAACATGGCCATGCAGCGGTTAAAGGAAGCGGCGGAAAAGGCCAAGATCGAACTGAGTAACGTCACCACCAGCCAGATCAACCTGCCCTTCATCACCGCCGACGCCAACGGCCCCAAGCACCTGGACATGACCCTCACCCGGGCCAAGTTCAATGAGCTCACCGCCGATCTGGTGGAAAAGACCATGGGCCCGGTGCGTCAGGCTCTCAGCGACTCCGGTTTGAGCCCCAACGACTTGAACAAGATTCTGCTGGTGGGCGGTTCTTCCCGGATTCCCGCCGTGCAGGAAGCGGTGAAAAACATCATGGGCAAGGAAGGCTTCAAGGGCATCAACCCCGATGAATGCGTGGCTATCGGCGCTTCCATCCAAGGCGGCGTGCTGGGCGGCGAGGTCAAGGGCCTGCTGCTGCTGGACGTCACTCCCCTGAGCCTGGGCATTGAAACTCTGGGCGGCGTCTGCACCAAGATGATTGAGCGGAACACCACCATCCCCACCAAGAAGAGCCAGATCTACTCCACTGCCGCCGACGGCCAGACCAGTGTGGAAATCCACATTCTCCAGGGCGAACGGGAATTTGCCAAGGACAACAAGAGCCTGGGTATGTTCCACCTGGACGGCATTGCCCCCGCTCCCCGTGGGGTGCCTCAGATCGAAGTGACCTTCGACATCGACGCCAACGGCATTGTCCACGTTTCCGCTAAGGATTTGGGCACCGGCAAGGAGCAGCAGATCACCATTACCTCCTCCACCAATATGTCCAAGGAAGACATTGATAAAGCGGTGAAGGAAGCCCAGGCCTATGCTGCCGAGGATAAGAAGCGCAAGGAAGAGGTGGACACCCGCAACGGCGCCGACCAGCTGATTTTCCAGTGCGAGAAGGCCATGAGCGACGCCGGGGATAAGATCACCCAGGCGGATAAGGATACCGTCCAGCCCAAGATCGACGCCTTGAAGGAAGCCCTGAAGGGAACCAACATCGACGACATCAAGGCAAAGCAGGAGGAACTGCAAAAGGCCTTCTACGCCATCAGTGAAAAGATGTACCAGCAGGCGGCAGCTCAGCAGCAGGCAGCCCAGGGTCAGGCCGGTCCCAACAACATGGGCGGCAACCCCGGCGGCCAGAACAACAATAACAACGGCGGCGACGACGGTTATGTGGACGCCGACTTCACCGAAGTGAAATAATGGAGAAGGATTCAGAAGGAGTTCTTTCCGGTTTCATTTGCCGGAATGGCAGATGACAAAGCCTTCCCCTTGAGGGGAAGGTGGCTGGACGAAGTCCAGCCGGATGAGGTGAAAGCAAATAATTTGCGCTTGAGGAGAGATAGAGGACAAATGAAAAATTTGTCTGCTAGATTCTCTTGGATGCAAATATTATCATTTGTGTCACCCTCATCAGGCCAAGCTATGCTTTGTCAGCTCTCCCTCAAAGGAGGAAGCCTTTGTCGGAAAAGCATTGCAGCAGGCAGAACGGAAAGCAAATTTCTGTCACTTCTCAACCACATAAGAGAAAAACAGTCAGAGGATAGCATTCCAGACCCGGCCCGGGGAATACTGGGTCTGAGTCTGGAATCTGTCCCGTTTGAGGGGGAACAACCGTGGCGGATAAGAGAGATTATTACGAGGTGCTGGGGGTGCAAAAAGGCGCCGGGCAGGACGAAATTAAAAAAGCCTACCACAAGCTGGCCAAGCAGTACCACCCCGACCTGCACCCTGGGGACAAAGAAGCAGAACAAAAATTCAAAGAGGTCAACGAAGCCTACGAGGTGCTCAGCGATGAGCAGAAGCGGGCCAAGTACGACCGGTTCGGCCACGCCGGGGTGGACCCCAACTACGGGGCAGGCGGCCCGGGAGGAGCCGGGGGATTTGGCGGTTTCTCCGATTTAGGGGACATCTTCGAGAGCTTCTTCGGAGGCGGTTTCGGGGGCAGCACCCGCCGTGCCAACCCCAACGCACCCCGCCGGGGCAGCGACATCCGCACTAGCATTGTGCTGGACTTTATGGAAGCCTGCCACGGCTGTACCAAAACCGTCACCATCAACCGGCAGGAAAACTGTTCCGCCTGCCACGGCACCGGCTGCGCTGCGGGGAAAAGCCCCCAGACCTGTCCGGACTGCCATGGCACCGGCCAGGTGCAGTACGTTCAGCGCACGCCTCTGGGCAGCATGAGCACCTCCCGGCCCTGTCCCAAGTGCGGGGGCAAGGGACAGATCATCAACGACCCCTGCGCCAAGTGCGGCGGAACGGGACGGGAAAATGTCCGCAAGACCATCCAGGTCAACGTCCCTGCCGGCATCGACGACGGCCAGACCTTAGCGGTCCGGGGCCAGGGCAATGCCGGGTCCAACGGCGGCCCTGCCGGGGACTTGGGGGTTGCGGTGACGGTGCGGCCTGACCCGGTGTTTGAGCGGGACGGCTACGACATCCACTGCGATTTCCCGGTGAGCTTTTACCAGGCGGTGGCGGGGTGCGAGCTGAAGGTGCCCACTATCGACGGGGAAGTGAAGTACACCATGCCCGCCGGAACCCAGCCCGGCACGGTGTTCCGGCTGCGGGGCCGGGGGGTCACCGCCCTCAACGGCCGGGGCCGGGGGG
>PPYE01512261.1_pt1 | contig 10878 bp, 7 predicted proteins | sample 1559881 | NCBI WGS metagenome assembly PPYE01 (sample SAMN08240022, study PRJNA423297) | Human gut metagenome, whole genome shotgun sequencing project.
TCATTCAACACTTCTTCCGGCACCAGATCTTCTTTATAACCACGTACACTTCTTCGCTCCAAAAGATTTTTTATTGTTTCATTCATGTCTCATATCCTCCTGTATTTATTTTCATCACTGTCAAAGCAACATTACTGTCCACCACGTTCTCAGCAACACAGTCAGGCAACAATATCTTCCTATATTATAGCACTACATCTACCAAAACTCACCTGTATTTCCCATAATTTTCAGGCAATTTTCCTTGCCCCTGCATCACAACTGGTCTATAATAAAGAACAGACTAACATGAGGTATAAACTATATGAACAAAAAAGAAATTTCTGAAATCAAGAAACAGTTCACTCCCGAGAACTGTTCTCTCACCCGCATCTGCGGATGTTACGTTGACGGAGAAAAGAATAAAAAAACCGAACTGAAAGAAGCATTTCTCTCTTTATCAGAAGAAGAAATGTTCAAATACTTTGAAATTTTCCGCAAATCCCTTTCCGGAACAATAGGAAAAAATCTGATGAACATGGAATTTCCTCTCGAGCAGGAAACTGAGGGTGGAACTCAACATTTTCTTATGAAACTGAGAGAAAGCAAACTGACCGATGATGCACTGGTAGAAAGTTTCTACGATAAGATCATTGAAAACTATGATTATCCCGAAAACTACTACATCATCCTGATCCATGGAGTATATGATATCCCCGGAAAGTCTTCCGACGGTGCAGAAATGTTTGATGCATCTGATGAGATTTATGAGCACATCATGTGCTGTATCTGTCCTGTAAAACTCTCTAAGGCAGGTCTTTGCTACAATGCCGAAACCAACAGCATCCAGGACCGTATCCGCGACTGGATCGTGGAACTTCCGGATGTTGCTTTCCTTTTCCCGCAGTTTAACGACCGCAGCACTGACATCCATGGTGTCCTTTATTATAGTAAAAATGCAAACGAGCTTCGGGATATTTTTATCGATGAACTGCTTGGATGTACAGCACCTCTTTCTGCAGGAGGACAGCGTGATTCCTTTAACGCACTGGTTGAAGATACTCTGGGCGACGACTGCAGCTATGACACTGTATTAAGCATTCACGAGAAATTAAACGACCTGATCGAATCACAGAAGGATGAGCCGGAACCTGTAGTTCTGACCAAATCTGAGGTAAAACGCCTCTTTGAAGAATGCGGCGTAGAAGATGAAAAACTACAGTCATTTGATGAACAATACGAGATCACAGCCGGGGAAAAATCCTCTCTGGTTGCTTCCAACATCACCAATACAAAAAGATTCGAGATCAAAACCCCGGATGTTGTAGTCCACGTAGATCCTGAACGTGCTGATCTTGTGGAAACACGCGTAATTGACGGACGCAAGTGCCTTGTGATCCCAATGGAAGGCGAAATTGAACTGAACGGAATCCGCGTACATACAGGAAATGAAAATCCTTCTGATGACGAATTTTATGACAATACAGATACTGAGACAGAGGAGACATCTGATGGAGAATAATCGTAAACTCTTATTTTTTGACATTGACAAAACCCTGTTAACCCCTTACCCATGGACAGTTCCGGACAGTGCGAAACAGGCTTTAAAAGAAGCCCGCTATAATGGTCATCTCCTTTTCATCAATTCCGGACGTACCTATACAATGATTCCGGAAATCATTAAAGAAATGGGATTCGACGGCTATGTATGCGGATGCGGCAGCCAGATTTATATGAATGAAGAGCTTTTGTTTTCCAGTTCTATTCCAAATCCGCTTTGCCGTAAAACAACAGAATTACTGCGGGAATGCAGAATTCCTGCGTTTTTTGAACGCCCGGATAAAATTTTATATGACAGCAGTTCATGTGCTGTTCCTGAAACTGTTCAGAAGCTGAAAGCAGAAGTTATAGTAGAAGATCTGGCTCTCTACCCGCCCGAAACATACAACCATTTTACATTTGACAAGTTTCTGGCTTTTCCGTCTGCTGATTCTGATATGGAAACTTTCCGCAAATTTGCAGATGAACATTTTCTGTGTTTCATACATGAAGACAAGGCCTGGGAACTGACTCAGAAAAATCTCAGCAAAGCAACCGGAATCCGGTTTCTGGCAGACCGCCTTGGGGTTCCGGTCAAAGACACCTATGCATTCGGCGACAGCACGAACGATCTTCTTATGCTGCAGTTCGCCGGAAACAGCATCGCAATGGGCGACTCGGATCCCCTGATCCTGCCTCACTGCACTTACCAGACAACCAATATCGAAGATAACGGAATTGCCAATGCTTTGAAGCATTTCCATCTCATTTAACCCAATATAAAAATAACGTATCCTAATCTTATTTACGCCTGCGTTATTTTTGTATGCTCAGGAGAATAATTATGGGTATGATCAACCATAAATTTGACGCAGAAACCACACCTTTGTATTTTTATTTCGCATTGAAACGCTCCTACGAAATCTATGCTGTATATTTTTTATTACTCATCATCTGCATCACAGGTTTCGGATATCCGCTTCATGCACTTCCTGCTGCAGGCTGGCTTATTGTATGTCTTCTCGCAAGGTACTATATAAACCATACATTCATACGATGGAACCTTTTGTTTTATGTTACGATCTCCGCAGGATGGATTTGCTATTTTATCTACTATTATGGATGGGAAACCGGTGCGACAAGCTTTATTTTACCATTAATGCTGGTTTCCATGTTTTCGCTGTACGATACATTATTTAATAAAATTGCTTTTACAGTCTTTTTATTTATTATGCGAATGGCTCTGTTTTTCCACTGCCAGACTCATCCTCCTGTATATGTTCTTACCGGAATTCATATACTGATCATACAGATTTTAAATACAGTTGTATTCTTCGTTGTCACGAGCGTGATCTGTATATCTTTCAGTTCCAATCTTCAGAAAGCCGAACAGCATCTGATGTTGTATAATATTGAGCTTCAGCAGCAGGCCGGAACTGATCCGCTGACTACACTTTATAACAGACGCCGCATGGAAGAAGTTCTCAAAAACCATATCAGGGCAAATCCAAACGAGAATTTCAGTATCGCAATCGGTGATATTGATTTTTTCAAAAAAATCAACGATACTTATGGACATAACTGTGGTGATCAGGTATTAAAATCCCTCTCGGATTTATTCAGAGAAAAAACTCTCGGAGCAGGACACGTGTGCAGATGGGGAGGGGAAGAATTTCTTTTCTTTTTTCCCAAAATGAATCTTGATAATGCCGCTGTCCTTATGAATGAAATCAACATCGCAGTAAGCAAATGTATTATAAGCTATAAAGATATTACCGTCCATGTAACCATGACTTTCGGCGTAGAGGAGAACGATTTTCAGTCCAGTATCTCTGATATTGTAAAACGGGCAGATGACAAACTCTATTACGGAAAAACACATGGACGTGACACTGTTATTTCCTGATTTTTTTACATTACAGCAATTCCAACAACTCAAAAACAGCTATGTGAAAACACTCAGGTTTTCATCATAGCTGTTTTAATTTACAATACTCAATTCCTATCAGCAGGCTACTGACAGTTCGGATTTTCTTATTTAGCTGCTTCTGTCGGTGTTGCTTCCGGTGTTTCAGTAGTTTCTGCTGCTTCTTCCTCTGCCGCCGGAGTCTCTGTTGTCTCTGTATCTTCTGCTGCAGGTGTTTCTGTAACTTCCTCTGTTTCCGGTGTTGGAGTTGCCTCTTCTGTCACTTCAGGTGTCGGTGTTTCCGGAACCGGGGTAGGAGTCGGTGCCATGAAGGTATGTTTGTCAGTGATCTTAAGTGTCTTAATGACTTTCTTAACTACCTTTACATCTGCCTCATCCAGCCATTTAGCAGTTGTATCTGTAAAATAGGTACTTTCTTTGGAATTCTGAAGAGATTCTCGCTTGGAAGCTGTGGCATCTTCATCATTAATCTTGTCAAGTCTTACTACATAGTATCCTGTGTCAGTCTCAATAATATTGTCTGCAACTTCTCCGTCCTTCAGTCCTCGCAGAACCTTCAGAACCTCATCCGGATATGCCTCGCTGCCGGAATCTTTATCCTCATCTTTGCTCTCTTTGGTTGTAAAATTACCCTGTACTGCAGAATAACTGTCATCTACACCCTTGGCAATCTCACTCATATCTGCTGTAGGATCCTCTTTCATCTTATCCAGAATCTCCTGAGCCTGTTCTTTCTTAGTCTTTTTCTCCTCATCAGTTATATCATCACCGCTTGTAGAGATACTTACATAAGTGAAGGTTGTCTGATTCGCTTCATCATCAGAAACTGTGATCTTTCCTTCTGCTACAACCGGATCATACATCTTCTTCTGAATTGTCTGAAGCTCCAGAAGTGTTTTTACCTGATCTTCCGTTACCGCAAGTTCCTTAATTGTCTCTTCACTGTTTGCAGCCATAAACTGTGATGCTGCATCTGCGATCGCTGCTTCATCATCATCTGTAAGCTCTACGTTATAATCCGCAGCCTTCTCTTTGAGAATATACATCTTCTCAACAGACTCCAGACTGCTTGTCACTGCCTGATCACCATAAGTCTCATCTGAATCATCACCTGCTGTCTGATCCCAGATATTATCTGCACTTCCCATATAATTTAAATACATGGTTGTTGTCTGCTGTTGTTGTTCGCGGGCATAAAGACTTACAACTCCAAGCGGAATATCTGTTCCGTCAACAGTAGCCACTGTCTTTGTTCCATCTAATGTTTTACTTCCACAGCCGGAAAGCATACCAACTGACATCACACCTGCCAGTGTCACAACGGCTGTTCTCTTTACCATTTTTTTCATTTCTTCCTCCATATTATCAATCTGGTCTTTCTTCCATACCACTTTCCCAGAATGTACTGTTATTAGAGTATAAACTTTTTTCCTGCGAAGGGCAAGGCAAATCGAAAAATATGTAGTATATTTCACATATTTTCCGCCATGCTCTTAAGCTCCTCTGCAAATTCCGTCAATGCCAGGATCAGATTCCCCTGTGGTTCCAGGATAAATTTCGGTTCCTGCTCATTCTTAAACTGCAGACCTCTTCTGTATTTCTGCATAAGAGCCGGAAAGCCTTCTGTATTCAGCCTTGCTTTCTCATAAAGGGTAAACCGGACTGTTTTTCCAGTCTGCTTTATTTCCGTTACGTACCCCTGATGAGCAATCGCCTTTAACTTCGCAATCGCCAGAAGATTCAGCACTGCCTTTCCGGGTTCTCCGAAACGGTCCAGAAGTTCTTCCAGCATATCATCATAATCCTGTTGTGTCTCAATCCCCGCAATTCTTTTATAAATATCCAGCTTCTGAAATTCATTACTGATGTAGGAATCAGGAATATACGCATCAACATTCAGATCAACCGATGTCTCGAAATCCTCCATTGTATGAATACCCTTCGCCTCTTTCACTGCTTCATTGAGCATCTTACAATAAAGATCATATCCAACCGCATTCATATGTCCATGTTGCTGCGCACCCAGCAGATTTCCGGCACCTCGAAGTTCCAGATCTCTCATTGCAATCTTAAATCCGCTTCCCAGATCCGTATACTCGCGGATCGCAGCCAGACGCTTCTCAGCCGTCTCCTTCAGCATCACATTCTTTCTGTACATCAGAAACGCATAGGCAGTTCTGTTGGAACGCCCGATCCTTCCCCGAAGCTGATAAAGCTGAGAAAGCCCGTATCTGTCTGAATCATGGATAATCATAGTATTTACATTGGAAATATCCAGCCCTGTCTCAATGATCGTGGTGGAAACCAGCACATCAATATCCCCGTTTACAAAGGAATACATCACATTCTCCAGTTCCCTCTCACTCATCTGGCCATGAGCAAAATCCACCCTTGCGTCCGGCACCAGCTTCGCAATACGCAGGGCAACATCTGCAATATCCGTCACTCGATTATAAACATAATAAACCTGTCCGCCTCTGCGCAATTCCCTGTTGATAGCCTCTCGGACTGTCTCTTCATCATATTCCATAACATATGTCTGGATCGGCATTCTGTCCATAGGAGGCTCCTCCAGGACACTCATATCCCGGATTCCGATCAGGCTCATATGAAGAGTACGGGGAATGGGCGTTGCAGTCAGTGTAAGGACATCCACATTCTTCTTTAACTGCTTGATTTTTTCCTTATGCGTAACTCCAAACCGCTGTTCCTCATCAACGATCAACAGGCCAAGATTTTTGAACTGTACGTCTTTGGAAAGGATTCTGTGCGTTCCAATGATCACATCCACCTGACCTTTTTTCAGATCTTCTATTGCCTTCTTCTGTTGTGCCGGGGTCCGGAATCTGCACAACAGTTCCACACGTACCGGAAATTCCTTCATCCTCTGCACAAAGGTATTATAAATCTGCTGCGCAAGGATCGTTGTAGGTGCAAGATAAGCTACCTGTCTGCTCTCCTGTACTTCCTTAAATGCGGCACGCAGCGCCACTTCTGTTTTGCCGTATCCCACATCCCCGCAGATAAGCCGGTCCATAATCCTGGTACTCTCCATATCACGTTTGGCATCCTCAATAGCACTGAGCTGATCCTCTGTCTCTTCATATGGAAACATTTCTTCAAATTCTCTCTGCCATACAGTATCAGGACCACAGACATATCCTTCCTTTTCCTGACGCACTGCATAAAGCTCTACCAGTTCTTTTGCAATATTTTTAACTGCCCCACGAACCTTGCTCTTTGTTTTATTCCACTCCTGAGTACCAAGTTTGTTCAGCTTCGGAGCCTTTGAAGCATCTGCCCCTGAATATTTCTGCAGACAGTCAAGCTGAGTAGCAGGAATATAGAGATTGCTTCCGCCTCTGTATTCAATTTTAATATAATCTTTAACGATCCTGTCTACTTCAACTTTTTCAATTCCTCGGTAAATACCAAGACCATGCTTTTCATGGACAACAAAATCGCCGATAGAAAGCTCCGCAAAATCCTGAATACGGCTTCCACTGTAATTTTTTTTCTTCTTTTTTTTCTGTTCCTGTCCAAAAATGTCAGATTCTGTCATTACCGCAAACTTGATCAACGGGTATTCAAAGCCCTTCTTTGCATGGCCATAAACCAGCATGATCTCGCCCGGACAGATCTCCCTGTCATAATCTTGTCCATAAAAGGCTGCCAGTCCCTCTTCCTGAAGATCCTTTGCCAGCCTCTCGGCCCTTGTGCGGGAACCGGAAAGCAACGCGATCCTGTATCCCTGTTTCTTATACTGATGAAGATCTTTTACCAGAAGTTCAAAACTGTTGTTATAAGCGCTGATTGATTTTACCTCCAGGCAAAATTTCTCCCGCACTTTCCAGCCTGCCTGTTTCGGTTCCAGCGCACATACAGAAATACAGTTGCGTTTATTCAGTTCTTTTTGAAGCTGTTCAAAAGAACAAAGCCAGTTTTCCGGCAGATTCCGGCTGCCTTTTTCCTCTCTGTGCATACGGCTCTGTCTGTACTCTTCTTCTACAGCCCCGCCTTTCTCAGTCAGTCGGTTTGGTTCATCCAGAAAGATTATGGTTCTTTCCTCCGGAAAATAATCCAGGAAGGAAACCATATCCTTGTCCCCTATATGCTCCACCGCCGGATAGATCGTAAGTTCTTCCAGATTTTCCAGAGAACGCTGACTCTCCGGATCAAAACTCCGGATAGAATCAATCTCATCTCCCCAAAGCTCGATTCTCCATGGATTTTCCTCAGTGAGACAGTAAATATCCACAATACCGCCACGCACAGAGAACTGCCCCGGCATTTCCACCTGTCCTACCCGCTCGTAACCTAAAGCCACCAGCTGGTTCTTCAGCTGTTCTATGTCTACGGTGCTGTCACTTTCGTAATGAATCAGCTGTTCTTTTATCTTTCCCAGAGATTCCAGAAAATCCATACATCCGTCAATACTTGTAACAACTGTCAGTTCTTTCTCTTCCAGTAACGCCTTAATGACCTTCATCCTCTGACGTATCAGCAGATTTCCATGGATATCTGCCTGAAAGAACAGAAGATCTTTCGCAGGATAAGAATACACTTTTCTGTCATAAAATCTGTAATCTTCATAAATTTCTCTGGCGCGGCGTTCGTCCTCCGCCAGGATCAGACGATAAGGCGCAATCCCGGAAAGTCCGTACATCAGATGAGATTTCTGCGATTCCATACACCCCGAAACCTGCAGGATTCCCTTATTCGTTTTGCTTTTTTCTTTAATCTGTTCAAACTCTGCAAGCCCCTGCAGAGGTGTTAAAAATGCTTTCATCTTCACCCCTCATGATCCTTCGACGTAATAAAAGCGGCTTCTGTTTCCAGTTACCGCTTTCTATACCTTTTGCTGAACAATCATCTATTTCCTGTCTGCTTATTTCTGTACAGGTACTTTTCTGTTATATTCGTTCATGGCTGCATCTGTACCCTGTGTGATTATGATATCCACAGCCTTTGCCGCCTTTGCTATTGCTTCATCCACAAGTTTCCTGTCTTCTGTGGAAAATCTGCCAAGTACATGATCTGCCAGATCCCATCCCTTCGGCTTTGCACCAACTCCTACTTTAATACGGAGAAATTTCTCTGTGCCAAGCTGGCGGATAATATCTTTGATCCCGTTATGTCCACCCGCACTTCCCTGCTTGCGGATGCGAAGCTGCCCGGGCTCCAGATCAATATCATCATAAATAACAATAAGCTCTGATTCCGGATCAATTTTAAAATAATTCGCCATCTCACGAACAGGACCGCCACTCAGGTTCATAAAAGAAAGTGGCTTCATAAGAATCACTTTCTCTCCGCCGATCATGGTTTTACCGTACATGGCATTAAATTTCACACCACCCTGAGGGACATTGTAATCCTCTACCAGACGGTCAACGGTATCAAATCCCATATTGTGGCGTGTTGCTTCATACTGTTTCCCGGGATTTCCCAGGCCAACTACTAAATACATATATGTGTCTCCTGCTTAATTTAACACCATTTTCCGGAATTACCATACCTGTCCTGATGTCAAATTTATTTTTTACATACTCTAAAGTGTGTTTAAAAAATCAATCTTATAAATTGTGACGCACATCTTGCGGGAATGATTTTTCAGACACGCTCTAAGATAATTAATTAAAATATACCATCTCTTCCTTAAGCGGCTCGCATTCTTTCACATCACTTGCATAAAGAACAATGCCCTCACCCTGATATTCTGTACGGTTCTCAAATGCGACCTTCGCTGTTACTTCTACCCAGCTGCCCTCTTTGATATGCGGTGCATAATCGCTTCTGCACACGTATCCAAGGAAAGTGGTATCATCTGCGCAGCAGGTCATTGCCACACGTCCCGGAACAAAGAATTTACTTCCCATTCCACGTGGTTTCATGACACGTCCTTTAAAGCGGACAATTTTGTCTACATATTTATCCGGATTATCCATGGCATCCACAAACCAGATACCATAATCTTCCGGTGGAATCTCAATGATCGGTGCATTGATATCAAACGGCATCTCATCCTGGAAAATGTCATCCATCTCGCCCTCTTCATTTTCAAAGATAACCTCTGCACTCTGATTTGCAACCTTGATCCCACGTCTGTATGCAGGAAGCGGATCTCCCTCTTTACAGCGGTTAAATACAACCATATCTGTATTTCTGATCATATCCATGAACAGAGATTTCATGTTTGCCATATAAACCTGATAAGTAGTTGCATCCACACAGGTAATCTCCTGCTCAATTCCCCAGCCTTCCGGAAGCTCCATCTGCTCAAACTTACTTACAAGCCACATTCCGTTGTACTCGATCACAACACGCTCCGGCTGATGGATGATATCCATGGCAGCCAGACGCTGTGGTGTCAGATCTTCTTCATCCTCGATCACTTCCACAACTGTGTTTGTAAGTTTCAGTTTATCCATATCATATTCTTTTTCGCCTTCTTCGCAAAGGATCAACAGAGTTTTGCCGTCAATGGCAAAATACTCCTGCTGCAATGTAAAATCCAGGAAAGTAGTCTTTCCGCTTTCCAGGAATCCCGTAACCAAATAAATGGGAACTCTGATATCATCCATCATATAATTTATTCCTTTATCTTTATTCTGATTCTGTTATTATCTGCCGAAATCGTTCAGTCTCGCATCTATGACACAGGATTTCATGCTCCGATGAGCTGAATCCAGATGCAGTATTTTAGAGGATTGCCATAAATCGCTGCTTCCTCATGATCATTATGCAAGCCCAAATAATTCTGCAAGTTTATCTTCTTTCAGTTTAGAGCCGATTACGCAGAGACGGCCTGTGTATTCCGGTGCACCTTCACGGATCTCTGTTTCCTCCGGAACCATGTCAAAATAAATCCATGTTCCGTCTTCTGCAGGAAGCATTCCCTTTGCACGAAGAATAATACCGTAATCTTCAGAAGCGGAAAGAGCCTCAAGCATCTTCTCAAGACCTTCTCTTGTGTATTTCTTAATCGTCTCACGTCCCCAGCTTGTAAATACCTCATCTGCGTGATGATGGTGATGATCATGATGATCATGTCCGCAGCCGCATTCATGGTCGTGATCGTGGTGATGATGCTCATGTTCCTCATGATCATGTCCACAGCCGCATTCATGGTCGTGGTCATGGTGATGATGTTCTTCGTGATCATGTCCACAGCCACATTCATGATCATGGTCGTGATCGTGATGATGATGCTCTCCATGTTCATGTACATGTCCGCACTCCGGGCATACCTCTTCCTCAGACATCAGTTCTTCCTCAAGAGATACCGGTTTCTCCATAACCTCAAGGATTTTCTTTCCGTCCAGTTTCTCAATCGGAGTGGTGATGATAGCAGCTTTCGCATTAATTCCACGAAGAAGTTCCATTGCCTGCTGTGCTTTCTTCTCATCAATGATATCTGTACGGCTCATGAT
>PPYE01001158.1_pt1 | contig 10877 bp, 7 predicted proteins | sample 1559881 | NCBI WGS metagenome assembly PPYE01 (sample SAMN08240022, study PRJNA423297) | Human gut metagenome, whole genome shotgun sequencing project.
AAATCATTCCCGCAATCTGCACGCCCCACTTTGCGGTATATTTTGCCCGAATTCAGTTGCCGTAGCCCGCTACGGCGCCTTCATCCGGACAAAATCTCCCACAAATTGTGACGCACATCTTGCAGAAAGCCTTTTTCAAACACGCTCTAGCATTATAAATATGTAAACTGACAGAAGATGTTATTCTAGGTGAAAGCGTGAATAACACGTGTTTTTTGCGTGTAAAAAGCTTTTCCGGAGTAACATTTTTGCGTTTAACCGGATGCTTTTATCCGTTTGACAAAGGAGAGTGAAAAATGGAAGAGACAACGATTGCTGCGATTTCCACAGCCATGAGCGCATCGGGAATCGGGATCGTCAGGATCAGTGGCCCGGAGGCTTTTGAGATCGCATCCGGAGTATACCGTTCCAAGGGTGGAAAAAAATCTCTGAAAAACGTCCCAAGCCACACCATCCATTATGGATATATTTATGATAACGAAGAAATGGTAGACGAAGTGCTGGTCATGGCCATGCGCGGACCACGGACATACACAGGAGAAGATACCATAGAAATCGACTGCCACGGCGGCGTTTTAGCCATGAAAAAGGTACTGGAAACTGTGCTGAAAAACGGAGCCATTATTGCCGAGCCGGGAGAATTTACCAAGCGTGCATTCCTCAATGGAAGGATCGATCTTTCCCAGGCGGAGGCCGTTATGGACGTGATACAGTCCAAAAATGAGTACTCATTAAAGAATTCTGTAGGACAATTAAAAGGTTCGGTCCGAAAAACCGTACAGCAGATCAGAGAAAAACTACTGTACCATATAGCGTACATTGAATCGGCATTAGACGATCCGGAGCACTATGATCTGACAGGATATTCGGAAGAATTAGAGCAGATCGTAGCAGAAGAAAAAGAAAAGATACAGAACCTGTTAAAAACAGCCGGAGACGGAAAGATCATACAGGAAGGTATCCGGACCGTGATCCTGGGTAAGCCGAACGCAGGGAAATCTTCTCTGCTGAACCTGCTTCTGGGAGAGGACAGAGCCATCGTGACCGATATCGCAGGAACCACCAGAGACGTACTGGAAGAGTATATCAACCTGCATGGGATCACATTAAAGATCGCTGACACAGCCGGAATCCGCCAGACAGAAGACATCGTAGAGAAAATCGGCGTATCCAAAGCCAAGGAAATGGCAGCAGATGCAGACCTGATCCTCTATGTCGTAGATTCCTCCGTACCGTTAGATGAAAATGACGAAGAAATCATAAAAATTTTGCAAGAGAAAAAGACAATTGTCCTCTACAGCAAGACAGACCTTGAATCTGCTATAGATATAGAGGATTTAAAGAGCAGAATAAACCAGCCGGTGATCCCAATCTCCGCAAAAGAAGAAACCGGGATCACAGACCTGGAAGAAAAAATCCGGGAAATGTTCTTCAGTGGGGAGATTGACTTCAATGATGAAGTCTACATCACCAATGAACGCCACAGACAGGAGCTTTTAAAAGCACAGGAAAGTCTTTCTCTGGTAGAAAATAGCATAGAAAGCGAAATGCCGGAGGATTTTTATTCCATAGACCTGACAGATGCATACGAAAGTCTGGGACGGATTCTGGGAGAATCACTTGGGGAAGACCTTGTTAATGAGATATTTTCTAAATTTTGTATGGGGAAATAATAACCGCATGGGCTGCGGAGGTCCCGGCCGAATGCCCGCATGGATTGCGGAACTCCGGCCGTATATGCCGCATGGATTGCGGAACTCCGGTCGTATAACCGCATAGATTGCGGCTCCCTGCTGTATGCCACATGGACTGCGGAAGCCCGCAGAGGGTAGATCACATTGGAATGTGAGAAAACCGCAAAGGGGCACAAGGCCGCGCCCCTCTGCACACCCCTGGGCCTTTTTTATATAGTGCAGCGATTGTGGAATGCTGAAAGAAACTAACTTGTGCCTGTATGCTTCTGTATCGGCAATTCGACACTGAGCCGAAATGTATCAAACGGAACTTTGTATATTTCTGTAGGATATATTGTTGCATAATATAGATTGCGGAGACCCCGCCGTATATACCGCATAGATTGCGGAACTCCGGCTGTATATGCCGCATGGGTTGTGGAACCTCGGCCGTATATGCCGCATAGGCTGCGGCCTCCGGCTGTATGGCACATAGGCTGCGGCCCCGCAGAGGGTAGATCACATTGAAATGTGAGAAAACCGCAAAGGGGCACAGGGCCGCGCCCCTCTGCACACCCCTGGGCCTTTTTTATATAGTGCAGCGATTGTGGAATGCTGAAAGATACTAACTTGTGCCTGTATGCTTCTGTATCGGCAATTCGACACTGAGCCGAAATATATCTAACGGAACTTTGTATATTTCTGAAGGGATATATTGTTGCATAATATAGATTGCGGAGACCCGGCCGTATATACCGCATAAATTGCGGAACTCCGGCTGTATATGCTGTATGGGTTGTGGAACCTCGGCCGCATATGCCGCATAGATTGCGGCTCCCTGCTGTACGCCACATGGACTGCAGAATTCCGTAGACGTGCATCGCACGTCGAGAACCTCATTACAGTTCCACTGCAACCCCCTCGGCACAACGTTCCGCATCCAATACCGAAGCATACAGACAAAAGTCAACACCGTACCCCACACCACAACCCAAGAACTCCTAAAAAAAAGCCCGAGGGGTGTGCAGAGGGGCCGTGGCTTTACGGCCCCTTTGCGGTTTTCCACAGCTTCCCAAAGCAAAAAAACCAGGCCCTCTGCCAAGAAATCAAAAATAAAACCAAAAACCAATCACACAATAAACAAAGAAAAAGAAAATCACAAAGAAAAATAAAGAAAAAGAATAAGAGAAAAAATAAGAGAAAAATAAAGGAGAAAAAGCATGAAAAATCTGGAACAGTTTTTCGACATCATAGTAGTAGGCGCCGGCCACGCAGGCTGCGAAGCATCACTGGCATGCGCCCGCTTAGGGCTCAACACAGTCATGTTCACAGTCAGCGTAGACAGCATCGCCCTTATGCCCTGCAACCCCAATGTAGGCGGCAGCTCCAAAGGGCATCTCGTCCGTGAGCTGGACGCTCTCGGTGGGGAAATGGGTAAAAACATAGACAAAACCTTCATCCAGTCCAAAATGCTCAACCAGTCCAAAGGCCCTGCAGTCCATTCCCTTCGTGCACAGGCCGATAAACAGGCCTACAGCACAGAAATGAGAAAGACACTGGAAAATACAGAGAACTTAACCATCCGCCAGGGTGAAGTGACCGAGCTTCTGGTAGAAGACGGGCACATCACCGGTGTAAAAACCTTCTCAGGAGCCACCTACCACGCAAAAGCTGTAGTCCTCTGTACAGGAACCTACCTCAAGGCCCGCTGCATTTACGGCGATGTCAGCAACTATACAGGACCGAACGGCCTTCAGGCAGCCAATTACCTTACGGATTCCCTGAAAAAGCTGGGGATCGAAATGTTCCGCTTCAAAACAGGAACTCCGGCCAGAATCGCCGGAAACACCATTGATTATTCTAAGATGGAAGAGCAGTTCGGAGATGAAAGAGTCGTACCGTTCTCTTTTTCCACAGACCCGGAATCTGTACAGATCGAGCAGAAATCCTGCTGGCTGACCTATACAAACGAAAAAACACACGAGATCATCCGTGCAAATCTGGACAGATCCCCCCTTTATTCCGGAATGATCGAAGGAACCGGACCACGTTACTGTCCATCCATTGAGGATAAAGTAGTCCGTTTTGCAGACAAAAAACGCCATCAGGTATTTATCGAACCGGAAGGTCTTTACACAAATGAAATGTACATCGGCGGAATGTCCAGCTCCCTGCCGGAGGATGTTCAGTACGAGATGTACCATTCCGTACCGGGTCTGGAGAACGCCAGGATTGTAAAAAATGCTTACGCTATTGAGTATGACTGCATCAATCCGCGCCAGCTCTATCCCACACTGGAATTCAAAAAGATCAAGGGCCTTTTCAGCGGCGGACAGTTTAACGGAAGCTCCGGATATGAGGAAGCAGCCGCTCAGGGCCTCATAGCGGGAATTAATGCAGCTATGGAGGTAAAAGGCCGGGAACAGCTGATTTTGGACCGCTCAGAGGCATATATTGGCGTTCTCATCGATGATCTGGTAACAAAGGAGAACCATGAGCCGTACCGAATGATGACAAGCCGTGCTGAGTACCGTCTGCTCCTCCGCCAGGACAACGCAGATCTTCGTCTTCGCAAAAAAGGCTGGGAGGTCGGCCTGATCGATGATGAGACATACCATAAATTACAGGAAAAAGAGCGCCGGATCCAGGAAGAGATCGAGAGAGTGGAACATGCAACCGTAGGTGGTTCTGCAGAGGTACAGAGCCTTCTGGAATCTCTGAACAGTACCCTTCTGAAATCCGGAACCACCATTGCAGAGTTGATCCGTCGGCCGGAGCTTAACTATAAGGTGCTTGCACCCATCGATAAAGAAAGACCGGAGCTTCCGGAAGATGTATGTGAGCAGGTAGAGATCAACATCAAATATGATGGCTACATCCGCCGCCAGATGAAGCAGGTAGAGCAGTTTAAGAAACTGGAGCAGAAAAAGCTTCCGGAAGACATTGATTACGAAGATGTAGGAAGCCTCCGCATTGAGGCACGCCAGAAGCTGGAAGCCTACAGACCGGTGTCCATCGGCCAGGCGTCCCGTATCTCCGGTGTATCCCCGGCTGACATTTCCGTGCTTCTTGTATATCTGGAAAGCAGATCCGGACATAAACACGGATAATACAACGAATAACAATAAAACACAGAAAATAAGAGAGGAAGCTGCATGTACAATTTAGAAATCCTGGAAAAAGGCTGCGAGGAGCTTGGGATCACACTCAGTGACACGCAGAAAAACCAGTTTATCCGGTTCTACGAATATCTTGTAGAAAAAAACAAAGTCATGAACCTCACCGGTATCACAGAATTTGACGAGGTTCTCGTGAAACATTTCCTGGACAGCCTCTGCTGCGTCAAGGCTGTAGATATGGGTAAGATAAAAACCGTTATGGACATCGGAACCGGCGCCGGATTCCCGGGTGTTCCCCTGAAGATTGCCTTCCCGGAGGTGGAAGCCTGCCTTCTGGACTCCCTCAATAAAAGAGTAAAATTCCTGGAAGAAACCTTTGCGCTCCTGGGCCTGGAGGGGATTTCCGCCATTCACGGAAGAGCTGAAGAATATGCAAAAAACAAAGCCTACAGAGAAAAATATGATCTCTGCGTATCCAGAGCAGTATCCGGACTTGCAACCCTGTCTGAATACTGTCTCCCGTATGTAAAAGTCGGAGGGCTTTTTGTCTCCTATAAATCCGGTTCTGTAAAGGAAGAAGCAGAAGCAGCAGAGAAAGCAGTAAAGATCCTTGGTGGAAAGATCAGGGATATTCAGTACTTTGACCTTCCGGGATCTGAGATCGGCCGCTCCCTGGTCATTATCGAGAAGGTAAAGAACACCCCAGGCAAATATCCGAGAAAAGCCGGAACACCGCTCAGAGAGCCACTGGCATAAGTTACCTCCTGTCGAACAAAGTCAAAATCTGTCCGACAGGAGATTTTTTTGTCCGGGAGTTTCACAAAATTATCACAAATTTATCCTACTTTTATCACAAATTACTTTTACACTATAATCCGATAGAGATGCCCCTGGATTCCCCCATTCTCTGTTTCATCCAGGGGCATTTTCTATTGGTGTTGAAAAGACGCCAGAGTCAAGGGCTTCAGTTTCAGGACCTTTTGCCTCTGGCATCTTATAAAATGGGAAATCGATAATTAAAAAAAGTATTTCCCTGAGAATAAAAGGAGGAGAGTAAAGTGATCGAAGTAAGTAATCTGGTCAAAAAGTATGGCGATCATACTGCAGTTGACCATCTTTCCTTTCAGATCGAAAAGGGGAAAATTTACGGATTCCTGGGCCCCAACGGTGCAGGAAAATCAACAACTATGAACATGATCACAGGATACATTGCTTCCACAGAAGGAAAAGTGATGATCGATGGTCATGATATTCTGGAGGAACCGGAGGCAGCCAAGAAATGTATCGGCTATCTGCCGGAAATGCCGCCGCTCTATTTTGACATGACTGTTCTTGAGTACATGAAATTTGCGGCTGATCTGAAAAAAATCCCAAGAAACCAAAAAGACAAGCAGATAAAAGAAGTCATGGATATGGTAAAGATCACAGACATGAAAGACCGTCTGATCAAAAACCTTTCCAAAGGTTATCGCCAGAGGGTGGGCCTTGCACAGGCAATCCTGGGATATCCGGAGGTGATCATCCTGGATGAGCCGACAGTAGGACTTGACCCGAAGCAGATCATCGAGATCCGTGACCTGATCAAAGGCCTGAAGCAGAAGCACACGGTTATCCTAAGCTCCCATATCCTTTCCGAGGTAAGAGCAGTGTGTGATTATGTTCTGATCATTTCCCATGGAAAGCTGGTAGCCAGCGATACACCGGATAATCTGGAACGTCTGGCAGCAGGCTCCAACAGCCTCCTTATGAAGGTAAAAGGCGAGAAAGACACGATTCGAAAAGCTCTGGAAACGATCGAAGGCGTAACCGGGGTGGAAATGTCCTATGACAGCGATGAGAAATTGTGGAAAACAAAACTTTCCATTCAGGAAAATGTGGATATCCGTGAAAAAGTCTTCTACGCTATGGCAAAAGCGAACTGTCCAATCTACGAGATGCAGGTTAAGAGAGTTTCCCTTGAGGATGTATTCCTTGAGCTTACCGAAGGAGAGAAAAAATCCGCCGGAAAACCGGAAAGCTCACAGTGGAAACCGGTAGAAGACAGATCATCGGAAAAAGAAAAAACTCAGGAAGAAAAAAACGGGGAACCAGAGAAGGCTTCTGATGAGAAAGAGGGGGATCAGTCATGACAGCGATTTTTAAAAGAGAACTGAAAAGCTATCTGACCTCCATGGTTGGATATCTCTTCATATTTTTTGTCCTGGTGCTGACCGGAATTTATTTTTCCGCATATCAGCTTTCAGGCGGCTATTCAAAATTTGAAACTACCTTAAGCGCACTGACCTTTGTGTTCCTGATCGGTGTGCCGATCCTTTCCATGCGTGTACTTGCAGAAGAGCGCAAGCAGAAAACGGATCAGCTTCTTTTGACCGCACCGGTATCTGTATGGGATATCGTATTTGGAAAATATCTTGCACTAGTAGCTGTGTTTGCCATTCCGGTCGTGATCATGTGCGTTTATCCGCTGATCATGAGTAAGTTCGGAACGATTTCCTATGCTTCCGCATACACCGGGATCCTGGGATTTTTCCTTCTGGGATGCGCAAATCTGGCAATCGGTGTATTTATGTCAGCACTTACAGAAAGCCAGGTAATTGCAGCAGTACTTACTTTTGTATTCCTGTTCGCCTTCTATATGATGAACGGAATTTCCTCATTCTTTTCACAGACCTCCATGTCAACCGCAGTGGCATTCGGACTTCTGATCGTGGCGATCGCGATCATCATTTATACCATGATCAAAAATGTCCTGATCTCTGTAGTGATCGGAGCTGTGGGAGAGATTGCCCTTGTGATCGTATACGTTGTAAAATCCAGTATTTTCCAGGGTGGTATCCAGAAGGTACTGAACGTATTTAACCTGAGCGGACATTATGATAATTTTACAAACGGCGTGTTTGACGTGACAGGAATCGTTTATTTTATTTCTGTTATTGCGATCTGCCTGTTCCTTACCATGCAGTCCATTCAGAAGAGACGCTGGAACTAGGGGGTGAAGGGAAATGAAATTCAGTGAGAAATTTAAGAAAAATAAAGGCGAGGCAGCCGTACCGGAGACAGCACAGGACTCCGGCAAAAAGAAACATAAACCGGATCCGAAAAAGCTGGTAGGCACCATCAGCAAAAAACATATCAAAAATGGTTCCTACAGCATGGCTATGGCAGCTGTCTTTATCGTGATCGTGGTTGTGATCAATATGATCGTCGGGGCGATCCCATCCAAATATTCACAGCTGGATGTAAGCTCATCCAAGCTTTACACCATCGGTGATGAAACAAAGAAGGTACTGAAGGCACTGGATAAGGATGTTACCATTTATCAGATCGCGGCAAGCGGTTCTGAGGACGACACGATCTCCAATCTGCTTTCACGTTATAAAGATGAGTCCAAGCATATTAAAGTTGAGGTGAAAGACCCTGTTGTAAATCCGAAATTTGCATCGGAATATACAACCGATGATCTTGCGTCAAACAGCCTGATCGTAGTCTGCGGCGACAGAAACAAGGTTATCAATTACAAAGATATGTATTCCTCTTCAGTAGACTATAATACCTGGCAGCAGACTACTACCGGATTTGATGGAGAAGGACAGATCACAAGTGCGATCGGTTATGTAACATCCGAGGATCTTCCGATCATGTACACCTTATCCGGACACGGAGAAAAAGATCTGGATTCCAGCTTTAAAGAAGATATCCAGAAAGCAAACATTGATGTCAAGGAGCTGAACCTTCTCACAGAGGGAAAGGTTCCGGATGATGCAGACTGTCTGATGATCGTATCTCCGACCAGCGATATTTCCGAGGAAGAAAAAACAGAACTCCTGGATTATCTGGAGGCAGGCGGAAAAGCTATGATCTTCTCGGATTATACACAGGATGATCTGCCGAACTTTGATGCGGTTCTTGAAAACTATGGTGTAAAGTGTGCAGAGGGAATCGTATTTGAGGGTGATAATCAGCATTATGGAATGCAAATGCCATATTATCTTGTACCAACAGTCAACAGCACAGATGCAAGCTCTGAGACAGCTTCTGCAGGCTCCTATGTACTGGCACCGTATGCGCAGGGCATTCAGAAAACAGATGATGTAAGAGATACCGTAACCATCGACAGTATCCTGACAACCTCTGACAAGGCTTACTCCAAAGCAAATATGCAGAGCAGCAATATCGAAAAGGAAGACGGAGATGTAGACGGACCGTTTGATCTTGGTGTTGCCATCACTGAGAAACTGGATGATGATAAGGAAACACAGATCGTTTACTACTCCACAGCCAATCTGATGGAGAGCCAGATAAACCAGATGGTATCCGGCGGAAATGAAAAGCTCCTTCTGGAGTCCTTAAACTGGATGACCAGCACAGACGACAGTAATTCCGTTTCTATTCCATCCAAGAGCCTTGAGTCCACAAGCCTGACAGTAACCGATTATGATGCAGCCTTCTGGAAGATCTGTACCATTGGTCTGATCCCGGGAGTGTTCCTTGTTGCAGGATTCCTGATCTGGCTTAAGAGGAGAAAAGCATAATGAAAAAATCAACCAAACTTGTTTCAGCAGTTGTTGTTCTGGCAGTTCTCGGCGGCGTTTATGTGGGACTGAACACCTACGTATCCAAAGAAGAAAAGACAGAGAGCAGCGAAGAGGAAAGCAAAACAGAAGTGTTTTCCGTGAAAACGGATGACATTAAATCCCTGGAATTTATCGTAGACAAGAAGGAAGTGACCTTTGAGAAAAAAGATGATTCCTGGGTGAAAAAGGATGAGACTGCTTTTCCTGTAAATCAGACAACTCTGGATTCCGCAGCTTCCGCCATCAAAAAGGTGGAAGCGGACAGAGTCCTGGAGGATGTGGAGGATCTTACGGAATACGGACTGGATTCTCCATCTAATACAGTAACCGTTGATACCGCTGATGGGACAACGAAGCTCAACATCGGAGATGAGAATACGTCTACGAATCAGTATTACATTTCCAAGGATGATGATGACAGCACGGTATATGTAGTGGCAGCGGACACAGTGTCTCCGTTTATGAATTCCCTTTACGATTATGCACAGGGAGAAGATTTCCCGACAATTGATTCTTCCACAGTGAAAAAGGTCCAGGTCAGTGAGAATAAAGATTCCTATGTCCTGGAAGAAAATTCCGACGGAGCTACCTGGAATGTTTCCGGTGACGGAAGTAGCGATAAAGAGTCTGCCGATACAACGGCAGCAGGAAACGTAACCTCCGGACTTGGAAGCTTTGCATTTGACCAGTTTGTAAACTACAATGCAGAGGATCTTTCCCAGTATGGTCTTGATAAGCCCTATGCGACGATTACAGTGGATTATCAGGAAGAGGTGAAGAATGACAGCACAGACAGTACAGAATCCGGAGAAAACGATTCTACGGCCTCTGAGAGCGATTCTGAGAGCAGTGACAATACTGACACGGACAGCAGCTCAGAAGATGCAGACAGCAAGACAACCACAGTGGATAAACAGCTTGTCATTTACGTTGGCGATGAGGCAGGAGATGGCAGCAGATATGTAACGGTAGATAACAAACAGATCTATACAATGTCAACAGATACACTGAGTGCAGTTATTGACAAAACGCCGTCAGATCTCTGGTCACTGATCGTCAATTATCTGTCTGTAAAAAATCTGGATCAGCTCCAGGTTACTTACGGTGAAACAACAAGTACTGTAAATGTTTCACGTGAAACATCCACAGATGATGACGGAAACGAAAAAGAAACAACAACCTATCAGCTGGATGGTAAGGAAATAGAAAGTACAACCTTTACTACCTTCTACAACAAGCTGATAAACATGGCAGGACAGAAGAGACTGACAGACGCTTATACACCGGCTGCAGATCCGGAGATGACCGCTGTATTCACAGACTCTGACAAGAACCAGACAACCGTTACCTTCTACACATATGACACAAACTATTATGCAGCTGTCGTTGGAGACAAGGTATTTCTTGTAAACAAAATGACAGTAAAAGAAATGTTCAATGCATATGAAACCATGGTAAACGGTGAAACAGAGACAGAAGCCATAGCAACACCAACAGCTGAGGCGGAAAAA
>PPYE01455098.1_pt1 | contig 10877 bp, 12 predicted proteins | sample 1559881 | NCBI WGS metagenome assembly PPYE01 (sample SAMN08240022, study PRJNA423297) | Human gut metagenome, whole genome shotgun sequencing project.
CGTTATCTGGGTATGAACCTGAATAAGGCTCCCTTTAATGATCCTCTTGTAAGGGAAGCAGTATCCTACGCTGTTAATCAGCAGGAGTTGGAAACCTCTGTTTTCGATGGCCTGGAGACCGCTGCCGAAACCCTCTTTACGAATGAAAAGCCCAACTGCGGTGTGGAGGTTAAGACCTATCCTACTGACATGGAAAAGGCAAAGCAGCTCATGAAGGAAGCCGGCTATGAGGATACCAATGATGATGGTATCCTGGAGAAGGACGGAACTTCTCTCGCCATTCATTTCAACTATTCTCAGAGCCTTGCAAGTATTGACAATGCAGTTCTTTCTATTGCAGCTTCTCTTAAAGAACTCGGCTTCGATGTTACTATTGATGCAGTAGACATGAACACCTGGTATGGAGCCTTGATGGCTGGCGAATATGATCTGACCTTCTACAATACTGCTGGCGGTTCCTTTGACCCTGCAACGGATATGAGCAATATGGCTCCTGGCGCTATGGGTGATCCGATCCTCTGCCAGTTCTCTGCTTTCTTTGAGAATCCTGAAATTTTCGCAGAATTGGACTCCACTTCTGATTCTCAGCGTGTGCAGGAAATCTATGGAATGATTCTGAATGGTATTGCAGATCAGAATCTTCTGGTGCCTGTAACCGGCACTCACGATCTGGCTCTGTGGAATACTGATAAGATAACTGGCTATGACTTCTACACAGATGCCAGCTACGTAGACATTGCATCTGTTCATGTGAAATAATGTCCAGCAGTGTGGCTGAGGCGGCTGCAAAAGAAAGACTTCATTCTTCCGGAGAAGACTATCTAAAAGCCATATTTATTCTTGAAGCGCAACATAGTTCAGTTCGTTCAGTAGAGGTTGCTGAGTACATGAATGTATCTAAAGCGAGCGTTAGTCATGCAGTTGCTCTATTAAAAAAGAACGGATTTCTCAAAATGAATCAGGACTATGACCTTGTTCTCACAGATTCTGGAAGAGCAATCGCAAGCTGCATCTATGAAAAACATTGCTATTTTAAGGATAGACTGATAAGCGCCGGTGTTTCTCCGGAAACAGCCGAAATTGAAGCTTGCCGCCTGGAACACTGTGTCAGTGAAGAATCTTTCCATAAACTTCGTAAAACATATGGGTATTAGAGCCCAATAAAGAATACGGTCAAGGAAAAAGTTCCTTGACCGTATTTTTTACAGATTTGGTAGCGCTGTAAATATAGCCTCTATATAAAGAGAAAACTTTTACAGCATGAGCTTCTTCCACTTTCTGATTTTTGTGCGGAAGGTGCCAAAGGGAGCCACGGTGTTGACATGGATAAACTTATAAACTTCCCATACCGCAGATTTTGTCGCCCCGTCTGCCCACTTGCGTCTGTGGGGAGCAAAGAGATCCTCGCCGGTCATGGCGTCGATCATCCCATAGATCCTCTGGATATTCGTGTCCAGCTTCGTTCTGAGTTCATGGAGCGATAGACCGGCATAGGTATCCGTGAACCACTGATACAGTTCCCCCAGCTGGTTCCACTTGAACTGATCGGACGGGGTTTTTACTTCCAGACCGTTTCTCTCATCCTGTTCCCACTTCAGCACAAGAGTTGTCCAGCCAACCTTATAAGCCAGATTTTCCGCCGGAGTACGGTCAACATCTTCCGCCCGAAGGTCTTTCATCTCTTCCGGGATATTGTCAAACTCGGCAATGAATTTGGTATAGGTTTTCTTGATCTCGTCTTTCAGTTCTTCTTTGCTGGTATATGCTCTCATAAATTACCTCATTTCTGTATCTGTTGTATCTGTTAGGATTACTTTGATTATTCTAACACTTGTTCCCAAAGACAACTCCAAATTGGTGCTACCTTCTTACCCCCATACTATACTTCAAATTTCCTCAAAAGCAAACATAGCTTCCTTTGGAAGTTTGTCATTGTCACAGCCCAGCAGATATTGGATCACCTTTCTGGCATAGAAATTTGAAATAGTGGTGTCCCAATCGGCCAGCCGAAGGATCTCTGCTGTGCTGGTTTCAAAATCCAACGAAATTTCACCCCACTCGCCGTCGCAGTCTGCCTGATATTCGTAGACTGCTGCGGCGATTTTCTTTTTTCTCTTGGTTTTGGCTTTCTGCTTGATGCGAACCGCCCGGACAGCTCCCTCGGCAGCTGCAAGCAGGGTCAGCTTTTCCGTAGCTTTGCGGTGGGCTCGCTCTGCACCGCTGGCGGTGCTGCCCTCAAACAAGACCGCCAGCTCCTCAAAGGTGGGGCGGTTCTTCCATGAGCTGACCCGTCCACAGGTCATACAGAGGGCCAGCCGTTTTTCCAGCAGCGTCTGCTCCCGGAAATTCAGCTTTTCAAAGGCCCTCTGGATCTTCTCAGCCTGAGCGCCATTCCAGAGAATATCGGTATAATTCCAGCTGTCATCTACGGCCACTTCCTCGCCGGTTTCTTCGCTGTCCGCCTCCTGAATGGTCTGATAAAACGGAACCCGGCTTCGATTTTGTTTGGCCAATGCCAAAAACTTTGCTGCGGTTTCCTCGGTACAACCGTTTTTCTGGGCATATTTCTGGATTGCCGCCTGTTCAGACTGACCGGATTGATTGTAGAGCCAAGCAATCCCACGCACAGCTTTGTACTCATCCACATTTTCAAAGGAACCGGCCTCCTCCTGCATCCGGCAGGTCAAAAGGGCATTCCCGATAAAATGATGGGCATAGGTCAGAAAATCTGCCCCTTGTGCGGGATCGTATCCCCGGAGACAGTCCAACATGGCAAGCACACATCCCATTTTGTAGTCCAAAAAGCGTTCTGGGTCATAGCGATCCAGCCCCTCCCGCAGCAGGAAACGGCGAACACGACCATTAAGCCGATTTTCATAGCAGTGCAGGAAAAAGGAGAACCAGCGCAATTCACGGCTCCGCACAGCCTCAATGATGTAGTCGTTCATATTTTCCAGAACAGGCGGTTCCGGGTCAAGCTGAAAGATGCGTTCCACTTCCCGCATGGTTAAGCCCTTGGATTCCGTCAGAAAACTGTATTTGGCACAGTGGTCGGACAGCTCCCATGTCCACGCTGTATCCATTTTCCCTCACCACCTTTCGGATGTTTCGCTGCTTATTTCTTTGCTTATTTCTTTTTTACTGCTTCTAAAAGTGCATCCTGGGTCATTTCCTGCTCGTAGACAGTGCTGGCATAGCGCTGATCTGAAAGCGCACGGAACATCTTATCTTTTGCCAGCTTCTTCATAGCTGCTGCCGTTTCTTTATCCAGCTTTCCACGGCGGGTGCTTTGCAAAATGGTGTTCATACGGCGGGTATAAATAGCCTTTATCGGATGATCATCTGCAAGCTCCCGCTGCTCCCGGCCTCTCAGATTGCCGATTTGTCGGCACGTCCGTCCCTGCTGGTCGCCGGGGGTCAGACCGCCGCAGTATTTGGTATGCCGTGCGTCAATGGTGAGAAACCATCTGCCGCAGATGGGGCATTTCTTGGGTGCATGGCCCACACAAAGCCCCTCAAACAAATCAGAACGGAACATTCCCACAAAGGAGACATAGTGCATCCGCTTGACCAGCTGCGGCTCCGTCTTTCCGGGCCGAAAAGCGGATACATACTGCACCGAAGCATTGGTCAGGGTCATCCAGGCCGGGTTATCCAGCGACAGAGTTGGCTCACCTTTGAAGAACTGCCCGAACATTGCTGCATAACCATCCGGGGTACGGTCATAGCCTGGTTCATTCAACCGCTCTGCAAATTTTGTCAAGGCTTCCTTGTACTGCCCCAGAGAATAACTCAAATGCCCCAGCACCTGCACTATTCGGACGAGCATGGTTGCCTTGCTGTGCTGACCAGTCAAGGCACAGATCAACTGCTCCTGATGAGAGAGCTGCAAATAGGCTTTGGCGTCCTCCATATATTCTTCGGAAAATATGGCTGCAAGTTTTTGCTCAAAATAGCTTCGATTCAGACGGGAAAAGGGCGGTGTAACCTGCAAAAAGGAGATGATCTCGCCAGCGGCTTGCTGCACCTGCGGCAGCAGCTCCATATCCACGGAACCGGTGTTCATCCCCTGAAGCAGTTGGTTCAGCACATTGCAGGGAGCATCCAGCTTTTCAATGGTACTGTCCGGGATGTTCAGCACCTCGCAGCCAATGGTTCCTGTGGGCATCGTACACCCCTCATAGGTTACGGTGTCCTGCCAGAAATCCAGAGATAAAACGGCATGGTTGATAATCTGATCCATCTTCTCCCTCCTGTCATGTTTTTCTATTTTCATAATAGCACACAACAAAGGCCTTGTCATGTTTTTTGAAAACAGCTTGTCATGCCATTAGCCTGTTTTTTTCGGTTTTCCCCATAACCTATACAGAGGGGTGAGAAAACCACCCCATCAAAAAGGAAATGGAGGGAATCGGTATGAATCTGTTTGAAGTGGTGAAAGCCAATATCAACACACAAGAAGTAGCGCAGACGTATGGAATCGACGTCAACCACCATGGCATGGCACTGTGTCCGTTCCACAATGACCGTCATCCGAGCTTATATGTGTCGGATGACCACTACCACTGTTTCGCCTGTGGGGAACACGGAGATGTGATCGACCTGACCGCCAAGCTGTTTGACCTTCGGCTGTATGATGCGGCCCGAAAACTGGCATCGGACTTTCACCTTGCGCCGGACAAGCCCTTGCCGGAAGCCATTCGACGGGAAAAGGAACACAAAACCAGAGCACAGCGGCTTCGTGAAAACGAGCGGCTGTGCTTTTCTGTTTTGAACGAGTATCGGCGATTGCTCCTGGATTGGAAAAAACGGTATGCACCACAAACGCCGGAAGATGTGCTGGACGAGCGGTTTGTGGAAGCCTGCCACCGTCTGCCATGGGCAGAGTATCAGCTGGACATCCTGCTGCAAGGCGATTCCTATGAACGAGGCGAAACCGTGAGTAATCTAACGGCAAACGGATACATCCGCAAATTACAGGCCCGTCTGAGAGAGGAGCGATACCATGAACAACCCTATTTGGATCGATGATAAGGGGAAAATTGTTGAACCGGAATACTGCCGGGATTTCCTGTCCCGGCATCCGATGCGCTGCATCAATGACCACTTTTATACTGTGGATGGCCCGTTGCCGGATGAAAGCAAATTGAAGAGAACGATTTATGAGGAAATCTCGCCCTGGCTGCATGACAAGGTCGCACAGACGGTGGAGCAGGTGCTCAAGACATTGAAGCTGGCGGCATACGCAGACCCGTTGCCCCTGCAATGTGACCGCATCCATGTGGCGAATGGCACTTATTTTCTGGATGGCACGTTTACAGAGGAAAAAGAGTATTGCAGCAACCGTCTGTCGGTATCCTATCGGGCTGATGCTCCGGCACCGGAACACTGGCTGCGCTTCCTTTCGGAACTGCTGGAGCCGGAGGATATTCCCGCCTTGCAGGAGTATCTGGGCTACTGCCTGATTCCATCCACCAAAGGACAGAAAATGCTCATGCTGATCGGCAAGGGCGGTGAGGGCAAAAGCCGCATCGGTGTGGTGATGAACACCATTTTCGGGCTCAACATGAATACCACTTCCATCCAAAAAGTAGAAACTAATCGGTTTGCCAGAGCCGACCTGGAGGGCAAGCTGCTGATGGTGGACGATGATCTGGACATGAACGCCTTGACCAAAACCAACTATGTAAAATCCATTGTAACAGCAGAATTGCGGATGGATTTGGAGCGGAAGAAAGAACAAAGCTATCAGGGACTGCTTTATGTACGCTTCCTCTGTTTCGGTAACGGGGTATTGACTGCACTTCACGACCGCAGCGACGGTTTCTTTCGCCGTCAGATCATTCTGACCACCAAAGATAAGCCTGTGGATCGGTTTGATGACCCGTTTCTTGCTGAGAAATTGATTGCCGAAAAAGAGGGAATCTTCCTCTGGATGCTGGAGGGATTGCGGCGGCTGATCGCCAATCACTATCACTTTACCATCAGCCAGAGAGCCAAGGACAATATCACTTCCGCAGTTCGGGATGCCAACAACATTCTGGACTTTCTCGATTCTGAGGGTTATGTGGCATTCAAGGCCGATTATGAAGCCAGCACCAAAAATCTGTATGCAGCCTATAAGCGGTGGTGTGAGGACAACGCCGAAAACCCACTGTCACCAAAGAGCTTCGCAAACCAGCTCAGCCAGAATGCTGAACGCTACCATTTGGAGCCGGTCAACAATCTACACATCGGCGGTGGAAAACGGTGCCGGGGATATATGGGCATTTATGTTCTGCTCTCGCCTATGGAGTTGTAACGGAACATCAAAACTTTCTGTTCGTGCGTTCATGTGTTCCTAATCGGGTGCAGCCTTTGGAACGAAGGAACGCACGAACGCAAAAAATCGAAGTTCATTTTTATATTTGATAGCTCGGCTGGGCATTAAAATTGGCTATGCCCAATCAATGGTTGTGCAAACGGTGAAAAACACTACCATAATTAGAACACAAATCATTATTCGGTGATTTACAGAACGATGATGGTGGTATGCGGGAAGGTGGCTATTTTCACGGTTTCGCTTGCAAGCCCACCTAATGGCAAAGTCGGTGGGGTACTGTTGCGGACAGTTCTTCATAGACACCATTCTGAGCGATTTTTTGAATGTTATCCATGTTTGCCGAGTCGTGCAGCGTGTATGCTCCACGACAAACAAATTTTACTAAAGAATGAGGTACTTTCTATGAAATCCAATTTGAGAAATGAAATCAAGTCGTACATCGTGCGTTCCGGCTACACGATGCAGGAAGTCGTTGACCGGCTTTCTGAGGATTACAGCTGGAGCGACAGCGTTTCCAATCTGTCCAACAAGCTCCAGCGAGAGTCTCTGCGGTATGTGGAGGCAGTACAGCTTGCCGATGCCCTTGGCTATGATCTCGTATGGCAGAAACGGAGGGACACATGATGCCCGCCGTTCTTACCCGTCGTATCTCCCGCCACCATCGAAAAATCCGCAGATTTGGAGATGGATGGCAGAGTGGATTTGCAAAATCTGCTCTGCCTGTGAGCGGCAGAATTGAAGCAATCAAGAGTGCGGAGAGACTGTCGGTCACACCGCCTTTTGAGGATTTGGGTGCCACACACAAGCCTCTAAAGGCGGCAAGGCATCCGCAGATGCCGCATTCCCCCTCGGAGAGCCCACGGCACTTTGCAGCCCTCTGGGATGAAAGTGTCATAGTGGGTTATTACACTTCCCGCAGGAAGTGCATCCCCGTCCCTGAGCCGTCTACCGCACAACAGAAAGGAGCTAATTTTTATGGCCAGAAACGACGGAATCGACCGTACCTTTGCCCGCAACCAGGACTTGCCTACACTTGATGATGTGGCGAAAGTTCAGGAGCATAACGAACGAGAAAAGGACAGCTACTCCAACCAGGATATTGATACCACCCAGACCTACCGGAATATTCACTTCAAAGCTCCCACCGACAGCTATGCCGCCATGTTCGATCAGTTGATTGCTGATGGGATTATCTCCACCCGTGGCCTGAAAGCCGATGCGGTGAAATACGGGGAACTAATTTTTGATGTGAACTCCGCTTACTTCCACAATCACGGCGGCTACGAATATGCCAAGCAATTCTACACCGACGCATACAAAGCAGCCGTGGAGATTGTGGGCGGTGAGCAGTACATCCTCTCTGCTGTCATGCACGCTGATGAGCGCAACCGGGCTATGTCGGAAGCTCTGGGGCAGGATGTATACCACTACCACCTTCATGTGGTGTATGTCCCGGTGGTGGAGAAACAGATTCTCTGGTCGAAGCGGTGCAAGGATAAGTCCCTTGTGGGTACAGTCAAGGAAACGATCATGCAGGTCAGCCGGAGCAAAAAGTGGGAATCCAAGGTAGTTCTGGATGAGCAGGGCAATCCGCTTCTGACCGCCAAGGGCAAGAAAGTCCTGCGAACATCGTACAGTGTCCTGCAAGACGATTTCTTCAACTATATGAAAGCTGCCGGATATACCGATGTGGAGCGTGGAGAGCGTGGCAGTACCGAGGAACATCTGACTGTGACCCAGTTCAAGATGGCACAGGAGCAGCAGCGTCTGGAGGCTATGACCGCTCAAATCGCTCAGACAGAACAGGCGCTGGGCACCGCACAGGCTGCCGTTGAGAAAAAGCAGAAGGAGCTGCAATCCCTGCAAAAGCAGACCAAAGAACAGCGTACTGCCGCCCTGACGGTACAGGAAATCCGCTCCATGGGGAAAAAGACGATCACCGGCAATATCACTCTGACCCCATCCGAGTGCAGCACACTCAAGGATTATGCGGTCAACGGGATTCTTGCCAAAGCGGAAAACAGCCGTTTGGAAGAAAAACTGCAAAGCGCACAAAAAAGTGCCGCTGTCTGGAAACAGCGATATGAAAAGATTTATGACAAGTACCAAGAACTGAAAAAGGAAGTCCAGCCATATCTGGACGCTGTCAAGCTCGCACCCGAAAAGGTGCGGGCTTTTCTTGATGCCATTTTGACCCGTACCCGGCAAACAAGGCAGCACGATCAACCTTCCCGCCGCAAGTCGCAAGATATAGAACTTTAACAGAAAGGAATTTTTGCTTATGACCAATCTGACAACAAAACTCAATAAGTTGGTGCTCGATGATTCTCCTTCGGAAAAGCTGATTAACGCTTGTGCCGAAATCGATATTGAATCCTGCTTTGACCTGATTTTTGAACCGCCGATTGATTTTCTGGAAGAATGCCGGAAACGCTGGGAAAACCGAATGAACCCTTTTACAGGTACGGTAGAACGAAAAATCGGAAATACCTGGTATCTGCTGGAGACTGTATGTGACGGGAATGAGCCGCTTACCCACAAGGTAAAACGGCTCATTTTCTCGGATAAGGAGGCGCTTTGTTCATGACACAGACTCAAATTCATGCTACAATATCACCATGCACACCGATTCTGTCAGCTGACCCAACCGTAAAGGAGGACGCTATGTTGGATCAGCAGAAAATCACCATCCTGTACTGCCGCCTCAGCAATGAGGATGCACTGGATGGAGAATCAAATTCGATACAGAATCAAAAAGAGTTTTTAACCCGGTACGCAGCCGAGCATGGCTACACCAACCTGAAAATTCTGGTGGATGACGGATATACGGGAACCAATTTTGACCGCCCCGGCGTGCAGGAAGGCTTTGCACTGGTTAAGCAGGGGCTTGTCGGTTGCTGGCTGGTCAAGGATCTTAGTAGGTTTGGCCGAGATTACCTGACCGTTGGACAGTACACGGAAAAGGCACCAGCGGAAAGCATCTGGGAAAACCGCCCTATGGTTATCGCACTGACCCTACCGATAAAGACCATTGGATCATTGACGAGGATGCCGCCCCAGTAGTCAAGCGCATCTTTGACCTGGCTATTGACGGCAAGGGGCCGGAACAGATTGCCCGTATACTGGAGAAGGATAAGGTGTTGACTACCAAGGCGCTGTATGCCAAACAGTCGGAAAATCATCCTGACCCGAAAAAGCGTAAGAAAATGCCGGAGCGCCCTTACCATTGGATTGGTCAATCGGTTGCGGGTATTCTGGAACGGATGGAGTACACCGGCTGTACCTGCAATTTCAAGACCTATTCCAAGTCCTATAAGCTGAAGAAGCGGATTCCCAATGCCATCGAAGATATGTGTATCTTCCCTGATACGCAGGAAGCAATCGTTTCTCAGGCTCAGTGGGACAGGGTGCAGGAGCTGCGAAAAAACAAACGCCGTCCCACAAAGGCGGAACGGCAGGGATTATTCTCCGGGCTTCTGTTCTGTCCCGATTGTGGGAATAAGCTGCACTTTGCTACCTGCAAAAGCTTTGACGGCAAGCAAGACCACTATGTATGCTCCAGCTACAAAAGCGGTCGAGGCACCTGTTCTGCCCACTATATCCGGGAAGATGTACTGCGGGAACTGGTGATGGAGCGCATCCGTGCGGTCAATGCCTATATTCGGCAGGACGTGGAGGGTTTTCAAGAGGAATGGCTGCAATGCCGCCGCTCCGATCAGGAACGCAACATCCGAGAAGATCGGAAGCGAGTGGAGCAGGCCAAGAAACGGCTGGCTGACCTGGATGTTCTTCTGTCCCGACTTTATGAGGATTTTGTCCTGGGTGATCTGAGCAAGGAGCGGTACAAGAAAATGACCGCCGATTACGAGGCAGAACAGGAACGGTTAAAACTCGAAATTGAAGTGACGGAAGAATGGCTGGAAACGCAGGAAACTATGAGTGCTGATGTAGACGCCTTTGTCGCCCTGACCCAGAAGTATGTGGATGTGCCGGAATTGACACCTACGATAGTCAATGAATATATCAAGAAGATTGAGGTGTTTGCGCCGGACAAATCCAGCGGCAAGCGGGTACAGAAGGTGAAAATCTATTTCAACTTCGTGGATGACGTAGAGATTCCTGTGGTTTCCGAGCTTGTTGTTGCGAAATCTACCCCTGGACGCAGAAAAACGGCGTGACCATTGCGGTCACACCGTTCTCTGCCCCTCGCAATGCTAAATAGTACCTTATCACTATTAAGCCTTGAGATTTCAGGGCTTTTTTGGAGCTGGTGGTGTGACTCGAACACATGACCTGCTGATTACGAAGTGTATCCAGACACTCCGTTTGACGGTTTTCAGGGATTTTGGAGCCTTTCCGCCTCGCATATTGCGCATGTCTTGCCCTATTTGTTCCGTTGTTTCCACCCGCTCATTTCCCCGCGTGGGTCACGGTGTGGGTCAAAAACGCTCATTGAATCCTGCCACTTCCTTCACGGAAAGAAGAAAGCGGTGGATTTCCTTGTAATATGCAAAGTCAAAATCTTTGACTTCTGGAGCGCTCAACCATTTAGTAT
>PPYE01644237.1_pt1 | contig 10875 bp, 10 predicted proteins | sample 1559881 | NCBI WGS metagenome assembly PPYE01 (sample SAMN08240022, study PRJNA423297) | Human gut metagenome, whole genome shotgun sequencing project.
GTATTTTGACATCTTACTTATACCTCTCTTAATCTTAAATAAGATTACTTCAATTTAAATCTGAAGTTTCTATTTGACGTAGTCCTTTTGTTTAAATTTATGAAATATACTTTGAATAGCAGTCATAAAGACGGAACGATTATAATATAATGAAAAACAGGTTAGTGCCATTAAGTAGAGATAAGATAATGTATTGTTTGTTACATAGAATAAAACCAATATTTGCAGAATAATAATTACTTGATTAACAATAATTCTTTGTTTGGGAGTTCTTACAACAACAAAGCGCTGTGTATCCTTCACTCTAACTAACCACATAACCAAGTAACTAATCGCAGAACTTAACCCTGCACCATATAGTCCGAACGGTTTAACAAGAATAAAATTCAAAGCTATATTTAATACCGCCCCGATAATCGTTGTTGTAAATGCTCCAGCTGTTTGTTTAGCAGCTACATAATTAGTCCCTAAGAATGTTGCAAAACTGGAATAAATGATTGCCACTAATAAAAAAGGAACATATTTCCAAGAACTATAATAGCTTGTTGATACAAAGAGACGCATAAATATTCGAAGAAATAAGAGTATCATACTAGAACCAAGAAAAAGAAAATCGGAATAAAACCTAAAAACCGTCGAATAGAAGGTAGACCTTGATGATGAATTATATTCCTCAATTGAGGACATTTGCCATGATTGAAAAAATATTGTGTTAAGGGTAGAAAGTAGACTTGGTATTTTATTTGCAACTGCAAAAAGTCCATTGGCTCCAACCCCAACAAATAAGAGTATAAAGTAGCGACTAGAAGCGTTGCTGACCCACCATGCCAAACTATTAGGAATCAATGGAATGCAAAAGATTAAAAGAGATTTGATTTTCTCTAACCTAATAGTTTGGAGAACAATATATTTATTCAGTCGTAACTCAACAAATAAAAATATATTAGAGGCTACCGAGGCGATTATCATCGACCAGAGATATCCGTCTATTCCAAAGTGTAATATAACCAGTAATAATATATTACATATTGCTGTAATTAAAGTCGTTAAAATCCCATTGAATGCGAATACTTTAACTTTATTAATTGCTCTAGCAAATTGCTGATTTAAGGACTGAAATGATTGGAAGACAAGAAGCAATGCTGTCAAAAATACATTCTTAATATGGAAAATGGTAAAAAAAGGTATTGTTAGCAATACTAATAGCGTACCAACACATGTTATTAGCAATGCATTGCTATAAATTGTTTTATTATCTTCATTGGGATCCATGACAAAACGAAGAATTCCGTCCGAGATACTTAGACAAATGATAGGCAAGAGTAAATTAACAGTTGTTGTTAAGAGATCAACAGTTCCATAATCCCTTGTATTAAGTACGTAAGTGTATAATGGAACAAGTAGCACTTGGATCAATTTACTTCCCAAATTACCAATCGCAAAAACTGCTGAATTTTTTAATAATCTACTATATTTATTATTTTTTTTATTTGCCACAATTTAATTACCCTCAAAAGTTTTTTTAAACGCATTAATTAGTGGTGTATATAAATGCCACAATTCTGGTGCTGTGAATGATTGATTTATTGTCATTTCTGTCCATTTATAGATTTCTGATAAACTTAAACTATCAGCCAGCAAGATATTAGATTGATTGGCTAGCCAATTCAAATATGAATGTTTAACTTTTCCATTCGAATTATCAAAAATTATACAAGGCGTTCCTGTAATTGCAGAAAAAATCATCCCGTGTAATCTATCAGTTACAACTAATTTAGATTCACTAAACTCTTTGAATCTTTTGCCAAGTATGACTTCCCGCATATTTCTTTTAACAATACGAGGTTTATCTATATTATTATCTGATTGCTTAACCTGGCTTAAGCCAGGAATTTTACAAATCATTTTTAAAACATCTTGCTGCTTTTTATTTACGTTCTCTCGCTTTTCTTGGTCATGACGAAGTACTGCCAAAATGCCACATCTTTGCTCATCCACAATAGGTAATTGCAAACTCAAAACTATATCAGGCGTGAATATTATTTTGTTTCTAAAATTATTTTCTAAAAGTTCTTTTGAACGATCTTCGCGTGCTGTAAGAATAAACTCCGCATTCCTTGAATAAATATTCGAACTTTTTTTTAACTCTGTATATCCCTCGGAGTCATCTGTAAAAAAAGCACTTTGAGGAAAGCTAACAATACGATTACGCGGAAAATTTTTCACTACACGTCGACGAATATTTTCCGAAAACATATAGAGATTACCAACATTACCGCCCCCAGATATTGCGATAACATCATCTGAAGTTATATATTTTTTTACTTGCTTAATACCACTACTCGTTTGATAATCAAGAATCTCAACATAGTTAAATTCCTTCAAAAATCGTTGAGAGAATCTGTCCTGTGCGAGTGAAATTGCTAAATCTCCATAATTAATTTGACTTGATACACCGAAAACAAAAAGATTAGGCTTATCATTATTTGCCAATGCTAATTTAACATGTGAATCCATAATAACTGTAAATTTCCGCTTTACTCTACTAATAATATTAATAATCCTATTCATAATACCCTCTTTTCTCAAATGATCAACTAAAAAATTGATACATAAGGATAAATTCCGTTAAAACCACTTAATGTAAAGATAGTAAACAATACTACGTAATATACACATATTATCGTGTCTATTAACCAATTAGCAGACTTATCAAAATATATTTTAATTGCTAAAGGTATCAAAATAATTTCATATATTTTAAAAAAGAACCCAATTCTTCCTATAACAACACTTGAGATAGAAATTAATTGAAAAAATATATCAATTATTAATATTATAGAAATATTTCGTAAATTAAAGCCTATTTCTTGACCTCTGTAATTAGTATATATATCCATCTGACTCTTTTTCTTTGTATTAAATAGAATAAGCACTATAAATGGGACCGTTATTGATAGTAGCGTTTTAAAAAAAGACTGTCCACCCTGTGGACTAGAGCCGCCAATTCCCAAGTAACGGCTATATTTAATAACAAATGAAGAAGTGCTTGATAAAATCATTTTTGCCGCTATTACACCGACAATTATAATAAAAATCGTTTTAAAAAATTTAATAATTTTTTTGAAACGGATATTTTTAATTTCCATTGGGAATAAAAGAATAGCAATTGGAAACATAATAATTGAAGAACGATGAAAAAGAGACGCAAGTGTAAGTAGTGAATATCCGATTAATCTATTACTTTTCTGATTTCCATTAATTGAGAAATATGAGAACCCCAAAAAGATTAGCGAAATCGCAATACATTGTCGCATAAGATTTAATGAGAAACCATAAAATAAAGTGAAGTACAAAAACACTTGAACTGTCAAAGATACGGAAAAGGTACTTGAGAAACGAAAACATCCATAGATGACCGGAACAGTTGTCAAAAACGCAATAATAAATAATAACATGTTAACATTATTCGTATATCGTGACACTAGATAATTAAGAGTAGCATATCCAATTTCAGTTCCACCATCCGTTGTTGCAATATTAAGATAATACTTAAATGAGGAAAAAGAACTCGCAGTATTAAAATTGAGTAGCCCATAAACTAAAACATCCGTTCCCACTTGAACTGCTCTTAATCCAGCAACAATTATCATAGGAATAGAAATAATCAACGATGCAATTACTTGAGAAATCAAATTTTGAGGTTTTATTAGCTCAAAAAAAATACTTATAGTTACTGTAACTAAAAGTGCAATTATATAAATCGTCATGACAGCTCTCCAAGTTACTTATATATTTTATAATTGTTAAATTATTGAGTAGTTATGGTTTCATAATCTTAGGGTTGAAACTAAAGCCACTAATTGTACCATTCAAGACGATTTTAAATCTTTTTATACCTTTTTTTTGAAACAGCGCCGCGATTGCAATAAGCATATTCTTAATAATTTTTTTTAAGATCACTGTTTTCTTATCATATTTACGTAATATGTAGATACGATTTCGAAACTCATAAAAATACCTATCTAATCTATTGACATCTTTCTCGGTAATTATGTTTGGTCCCGAGTTAGTCGCCATCATATGAATTACTTTACTATTTTTGACCCAATATGAAGGATAATGAGTTGAAATACGTCTTGAAAACTCAGCATCATCACCCCAAATAAAAAATTCTTTAATTGGAAGTCCTACCAATTTAATTGCGTTGATTGATACTAACATGGAAACAAAAGATGAACTAATTATTGGCAATAATCCCTTCATCTCTTTAGCATCAGTTGCAATCCTAGGAACATTCATAACTGCCTCACTATTGTCTTTCCATAAAACATTACTAGCCAGTATACCAACCTTGCTTACGCCAATATTATTAAGCAAAATCTTTGCATTAATTAATTGTTCTAAAGCTGTACTCTCCGGAATAGTATCATCATCCATGATCCATACAAAATCAGGATCATAATTCAGTGAATCCTTAATACCTTGGTAAAAGCCACCAGCTCCACCCAGGTTTTTATTCATTATATGATGATGAATTTTACAATTTTGATTATTAAATTTCTCAACCGTTTCCAACGTATCTGAGAATCCTCCATTATCTATCAATATTATATCCAAACATGGGTACGACTGTTGGCAGATTGAGTTTAGACAACTTTGCAATAGCTTTGGTTTGTTATAAGTGACCACGACAGCGACGACTCTATCTATCAAGCTTTTATATACTCCTTATTCTAAATTAGTTCTCACAAATTTGTGAGAATTCTTTATAAAATTTTTTTCGTTTCTCGCTGAGAAATTTTATATCATAATTTCTCGCGTTCCTATAATTCTTTTTTGCATTCTCTATTAAAAATTCTTTATTTGTAGAAGCTAATAATTTTACAATTGCGCTCACGTTTCCCTTTTGAAAAATACAATCAGCACTGATTAACTCACCTATACCGCCAACATCAGAACCCAATGCCGGGCAAGCTCGACTAAGTGCTTCTACCAGAGAACGCGGCAATCCCTCCTGTTTACTTGGTTGAATGTATAAATCAATCGTATCCAACCAATTAAACACCTCAGAATGATTGATAGTTCCTAAAAAAGTCACTTGATCTTCAACACCGTACTTTTTAGCTATCTGACGAAGACGTTTAGGATTTCCACTGCCAGCAAGCTCATATTCAAGCCTGAGACCTCTCTTTTTCAGTACAGATAAAGCCTTAATAACATATTCTTGCCCCTTATAACGGACATCCACTTGTGCTAAGGTTCCAAGTCTAAGCATCGAATTGTTATTTTTTATTTTTAATAGACGTTTTTCTAATACATTTGAATCTGCTTCTTCAAGTACGACGTCAGAGCAGGCAATCCATCTACCACTGGTGGGATACCTTTTCTCCAAGTATTCTTTCGTGACATACATGACATATGGTGCTCTCTTAAGTGTCAGTTTAGTAAGAAATGTCATAAATGGAGCAACTATTTTTCCTCTTAAGCTATAATTCCAATATGCGTCCCAAGGATCGCCAACACATTCAACCAAATATGGAATATGATATTTCCGAGCATAATAAATTGCAAATTCCGCAATTATACTATGCAACTTAACTATTAGTCCATCAGCAGTTGATATTTCATGCTCCATTTTTTTTAAAATAGTATGATTAGGAATCAATGACCCATCTAGAGAAGTGGGTTTAACAGTAACACGCTTATTGGTCAGTTCAAAAAGACTTGTATCAGAGTTTTGTTTTTCAATTACTCTACAAAAAATAGTAACAGAATCAAAAAAATCTAAATATTTACTAACTATTTCATTTGAAAGCCCACCGGTAGTATAATATTGGCCATTAATACTCCGAAGTTTATGATCATGTGCAAACACTAATTTCATTTTCAAACCTCAATTAACCTTAACTTTAGAGCACAACTGCTCTAGCTGTTTACGTCCTTTAATGACTCTTTTGTTATATACCCTAATTTTATTATTGATATCCTCCTCATTTTTTAAGAGTTTTTCAAAACTTTTAGATAACCATGAACTAGACACGTTGGAAATATTTACAACATAATCATCTAACCCAATGTCGTGCATAATACCTTGGGATTTATTGCCTGTGTATGAAATAGCAATTCCGGGCACACCAGAAGATATTGAAAAAATAACTGAGTGAAATCTTGTCCCAACAATATAATCACAAAAACCATATATAGCTTTAAGATCTTCACAATCAAACTTTTCACAGGAGATCAAGCGATACGTTTCCTTACTTAACATATCTGTGACGTCTCTAATGCACGCACTATCATCCTCATGTGCATTAATCGCTAGCGTATGAACAATTAAAACCGGCATATATCCATTGTCAAAAAGCCATTTAATGAAATTAGCCATTTCTTTTTTAAACTTCTCATAAGCTTCCTTTGGATTTTCTGCTTGTGGAAATCTATACGGACGCATTGTTATTGCAACGAGTTTTCTATCAAGAGGTAAATTAAATTCTTTCACTATCGCTTCTTTTTTAATGGAACTCTTAGGTAGTGAAAAAGCTAAATCCGGAAAATTATTTATATCTAATCCCAACTCACTTTTTACCATTTGTTGTGATTTTGTTTCCCTAGATGTTACAACTAAACACTTTTTTAATGCTTTTCTTGCGATTAACCTAACGAAAGGGCCTTCAAACGGGCCAAATGAGTTAGGCATAACATATATCGGCTTGTGCAAATGATCCGCCAAAAAAATGGGATATGTCCAAAAATACATGCTGTATGTAGCGGTAAAACCACCATAAGTTTGCAACAGTCCCCCCCCTTTTAGAAATATCCCATCAGACTCTGACATTATCCGAATTGTTTCTTGCTTATCCTTATTTAAAAAGTGCACCAAAAATCGTCTAGTCGGTCGCCAAAGTAGTAATATGCTGAGTACTAAATCCAAACATGCCACAATTCCCCATTTTATCTTTAAGCTCATAGAATATGCCATATTATTACGATTGTGAAATTTTCTGGAGGGATGTTCTAAAACGGGTCTAATAATTTTGAATCCGCGAGACTTACTTTGCTCTACAGGTTCATTTTTTTCCGTTGTTAGATAGTATTGTCCGCGAAAACCGGCCGCTTCCATGAACTCTTTCGTTTCCCAAGATAGTGCTTGATCTCCCCTGTTTAAATCTGAACAACCAGGAATGATTACATATTTTTTCATAACTCACCTCAAAGCATTCAAGTAAAGTTCTCTATATTTATTAGACATCACATTAAGACTATACAAATTCACAACATCTTCATGTGCACGTTCGGTTATCTTGCTGTTGTTATCTAAACTAATTCGCTGTAAAATATTATTCACAAACTCGTCGGGAGATTCACAAACAAAACCATTCTGTCCTGAAACAATAACGTCACGATTACCAATCACATTGCTTACAATGCAAATCTTTCGCAAATACATTGCTTCCAGTAAGGACATAGGTAGGCCTTCCCAACGTGAGGTCAATATAAAAACATCGGATTGCTCAGCTATTTTTAATACCTGACTCTGACTTTGCCATCCTGTGACTTCAATATTATTCGCCACTAACCTGCTGCGAAGTTCTCCATCCCCAATCCAAACAAAGCTATATTGAGGGAGAAGCAATGCAATTTGATTAAATAAATCAGGATTTTTTTGATAACTAATTCTTCCGATTGTAAATATAGTTTTACGATCCATATGTTTACTTGTAGTTTTTAAATTCGAAATATTAACATCAATTTGATCTGTATCTATTCCATTATTAATATAGATAGACTGTTTATTAATTGCCTTACTTTCTTTATATTCACCAACACTACAAGCAATTGTTACGCATTTTCGCTTTGCAGAAAGAATCTCAATATATTTAAAAAATAATCGCTTAATCTTACTTTGGTCAGACATTAAAAAACTGTAACCATGAGGCGTATAAAATAATATCTTTTTTTTGTCATTAAAGGCCCACCTTCCAATTACACCTGCCTTAGAAGAATGTAAATGTATAATATCTGGTTTTTCCAACTGATTAATTTTTCGAAGTTTAAAAAATGCTTTTAAATCATTAGCTGGAGAAATTGCTCGAGTTAATTCTTCAAGGTGAATGAACTTAATTCGTCTATCAAACAAATCCTTAAAATTAGCTGGTGTTTGTTTACGAATTGAATATACAATTGTAATATCAAAATCGTTAATCAAAGAATTAGATAACTCTTGTATATATGTAAAGACTCCTCCTCCAAATGCTTCAACAACAAACATTACTTTTTTTTTCATACTTCCTCCAAATTTGATATTAGACATGAAAACATTCTTTTGTTTAATACGCCCCATTAGGATGAATCATAATTCCAACGGTTTTAAACATAATCTTAACATCTACCCATAAATTACGGGTTTTAATATACTGAATATCCAAAGCAACCATTTCATGGAAGCCAACATCATTACGACCACTTACTTGCCATAATCCGGTACAGCCTGGTTGAACATATAACCGTTGTTTGTCATATTCAGAATAAGTTGCTGTTTCCCGAGGTAGAGGCGGACGTGGGCCAACCAAGGCCATATCGCCATGAAGGACGTTCCAAAGTTGGGGTAACTCGTCCACACTAGTTTTACGAATCCACTTGCCAACTCTAGTAATTCGCGGATCGTCTTTCATCTTAAACATGGCACCTTCAACTTCATTCTTAGCTAATAAATCCTTGAGCTTTTTATCAGCATCTACACACATTGAACGAAATTTATACATTCTAAATTTTTTACCGTTACGTCCCACACGAAATTGTGAGTAAAAGACAGGCCCTTTTGGATCTTCTAATTTAATTAGAATAGCTATTACTAAAAACAACGGCGACAGAATAAGTAATGCAACAAAACTAGCAACAATATCAAATATACGTTTGATGAATAAATAGCCAACCTGAGCATTGATTTTATCTTGATTAAGCCAAGTAACATCACCAGTGTCTGGTGTAGATGTTTTTTCAGTTACAGTTTGCATCACACTAATATTTTCAGTTCGTTGCTCCATATCTTTCTCCTCCAAAGTTTACCCCAAACTTCTTCAATAATTAGTCATTATTGAACCATATTCACAAGTAATATCATACCCTACCTCTTACTCAAAAACAAATTAAATTTGGCGTCAAATCACTATCGAACCGTCGTTACTTATTAACCTAACGCTCCTAAGTTAACTATTAATTGTTTAGTTTGTGAGAACGTTTTATTATAGTCCAAACACGTAAAAAGTACTACGTAATATCAACTGTTTCGGTACTTGTTGATATTGCGAGTACTTTTTAAAATAAAAAACGTCTTTTCTTTTCGATTGGTGTCAACTCAATCCGATGATCGATTGGTTCGCCGTTTAATAAATGCTTAGCGTTCTCGTAGAATTGTAGACCATAGCTTTGGTCCAAATGATCTAATGCTAAAAAGGCCTCCCGTAATTTGAATTCACGATTTGGTAAGGCATGGGCATCAGAGGACAATACATGAACCATACCATGTTCAATTAAATCTTCCGAGAAGCGTTGGACCTTTTTACCAAAGGTGCCAATTAAACTCGTTGACGTCAACTGACCTAGGGCACCATCAGCGATGAATTGATAAAGTAATTCAGGTTGCTTCTGAATTTGTGCATTTCGTTCTGGATGAGCGATTACTGGTGTAATCCCTTGTAAACTTAAACGGAAGAATAAATCAGTCGCATATTCTGGTACTTCTTCATGAGGAAATTCAATGAGTAAATAATTCAACGCTGAATCAATCCCCAACAGATCATCTAAGCGTTCATCCAAATCACCATTCAAATGAACTTCTTGACCGGCAAAAATAGTGAGCGAAATTTGTTGTTCGTTTAGCACGCCTTGAAACTCATCTACTGCTTGCTGAACATCGCGGGCATGATTGACATAATGCCGATCTAAATGATGAGGTGTGGCTAAAATATAGCCAATCCCATCAGCAACTGCCTCACGCGCTAACTTCAATGATTCTTCAATACTCTTAGAACCATCATCTAATTCTGGTAAGATGTGGCAATGTAAGTCGATTAGGCTATTCTTCTTTTTTGTATGCGTAGCCGTAGTATCCGTCGCCATAGCCATAATAACCATCAGCTCCCTTAACTTTGACATCATTTAAGACAACACCAAGTACATTAGCACTAGCTCGATCTAACGCAGCCTTCATATCTTTAACCGCCGCTTTAGTTGTATGGTTCTGACGAACAACTAAGACGACACCATCAACGAGATTAGATAAAATTTGACCATCAGTTACTGGTAGAATTGGTGGTGCGTCAACGATGACTAAATCGAAATGCTCTTTTAATTCGTCTAGAATCTTAGTCATTAAGGAACTACCAATTAATTCGGCCGGATTAGGCGGTGTCGGACCACTTGGAATGATTGATAAGTTCTCAACTTCAGTGGGATGAACCACTTCCATCACATCATCAGTTTGGCGAACCAGATAATTCGTTAAACCACGGTTAACATCTTTCACATGAAAAGTCCGTGCAACCGTTGAACGACGCAAGTCTGCATCAATTAAGACCACTCGTTTACCTGCTTGCGCAAACTCAACGGCTAAATTAGCTGTTACTGTTGACTTACCTTCAGACGCAGTTGCCGAGGTTAACATGATTGTCCGTAAGTCTTGAGCTTCTTGAGCAAAACTGATATTTGTTCTAATGGTTTTAATTTGTTCAGTAATCACTGAGGAAGGCTCGCTAACTGTGAATAATTTCGCTGCCTTAACGGGTTCAGCTACTGGTTTCTTATTAAACATTGTCTTCCTCCTTAAATCCGTTTTTGTGATTGACGACGGGGCAAATCATCATTAGTTCGTAA
>PPYE01257714.1_pt1 | contig 10873 bp, 9 predicted proteins | sample 1559881 | NCBI WGS metagenome assembly PPYE01 (sample SAMN08240022, study PRJNA423297) | Human gut metagenome, whole genome shotgun sequencing project.
TCGCGTGCCTCGTCTTTTTCAGGCGCGGTCATGATTCCTTGTCCTTCTTCTCGTCGTCGTCGACAACCTCGAAGTCTGCCTCGATGGTGTCGTCATCAGCGGGCTGCTGAGCATCAGCTGCACCAGCGGCTGCCTGAGCTGCATCCTGGTTGCCGTATACAACCTCAGCCAGCTTGTAGCCTGCCTGCTGCATTGCCTCGATAGCCGCCTTGATAGCTTCGATGTCGTTGCCCTCAAGCGCAGCCTTGCCCTGAGCAACAGCGCTTTCTGCCTGCTGCTTAACCTCGGCGCTTACCTTGTCGCCAACTTCGCCCAAGGTGGTTTCGGTTGCGTTGATCAGAGAGTCGCAGTTGTTGCGAACCTCAACCTCTTCCTTACGCACCTTGTCTTCCTCGGCGTGAGCCTCAGCGTCCTTAACCATGCGATCAACTTCGTCGTCGGTAAGGGCGGTAGAACCGGAAATGGTGATCTGCTGCTGCTTGCCGGTGCCCAGATCCTTAGCGGAAACGTTCACGATGCCATTTGCGTCGATGTCGAAGGTAACCTCAATTTGAGGAACGCCACGACGTGCAGCAGGAATACCGGTGAGCTGGAACTTGCCCAAGGTCTTGTTGTCCTGGGCCATCTGACGCTCGCCCTGCAGAACGTGGATCTCTACCGAAGTCTGGTTGTCGGCTGCGGTGGAATAGATTTCCGTCTTGCGGGTAGGAATGGTGGTGTTGCGGTCGATCATCTTGGTCATTACGCCGCCCATGGTTTCAACGCCAAGGGAAAGCGGGGTAACGTCAAGAAGAAGGATGCCCTCAACGTCGCCAGCAAGAACGCCGCCCTGAACAGCTGCGCCCATTGCAACAACCTCATCGGGGTTAACCGACATGTTGGGCTGCTTGCCCGTCATGTTCTTCACCAGCTCCTGAACAGCAGGCATACGGGTGGAACCGCCAACGAGGATTACCTCGTTAACATCGCCCGTAGAAAGGCCAGCGTCGCGCAGAGCCTGCTCAACAGGCTTCTTGCAGCGGTCGAGTAGATCCTTGGTGATGCGCTCGAACTCGGCACGGGAAAGGGTATAGTCCAGATGGAGCGGGCCAGCTGCACCAGCGGAGATGAAGGGCAGATTGATGTTGGTCTGGGTGGTGGAGGAAAGCTCCATCTTTGCCTTTTCGGCTGCTTCCTTCAGACGCTGCAGAGCCATCTTGTCAGCACGAAGATCGATTCCATTTTCAGCCTGGAATTTATCGGCTATCCAGTCGATTACGCGCTGATCCCAGTCGTCGCCGCCCAGGTGGTTGTCGCCAGCGGTAGAGCAAACCTCAAATACGCCGTCGCCCAGCTCAAGAACAGAAACGTCGAACGTACCGCCGCCAAGGTCGAAGACCAAAACCTTTTCATCCTTGTTGGTTTTGTCGAGACCGTAAGCAAGAGCCGCTGCCGTAGGCTCATTGATGATACGCATAACCTCGAGACCAGCGATCTTGCCTGCGTCCTTGGTTGCCTGACGCTGAGCGTCGTTGAAGTAAGCAGGAACAGTGATAACTGCCTGAGTGATGGGCTCGCCTACGCGCTTCTCAGCGTCGGACTTGATCTTCTGCAGAACCATTGCGGATATCTCTTCAGGCATGTAGTCCTTGCCGTCAATGTCCACAACAGCACGGCCACCATTGCCGTTCTTTACCATGTAAGCAACGGTCTTCTGCTCTTCGCCGGTCTCAGCATAAGAACGACCGATGAAACGCTTTACCGATGCGATGGTGTTTTCAGGATTGGTAACAGCCTTGTTCTTTGCGGCCTTGCCTACCGTGCGCTCGCCGTCCTTGCCAAAGCCAACAACGGAAGGCGTGGTGCGGTCGCCTTCTGCGTTAACCAAAATTTCAGGCTCTGAGCCCTCCATCACTGCCATTGCCGAATTGGTGGTGCCCAAGTCGATGCCAATGATCTTTGCCATCTTACTATGTCCTTTCAGTTGCGACCGCTCGCTGTTGCCGAGTTGTGCGATGCGGCCATTCTGTTCTTACCTAAGCTAGAGCCGAGATATTCGTTTCGCCTTTGCGGGCTTGCAGATCGCCTTCGATGCCTTGCGGCCTCGTGGGCTTTCACGGATACCAGTAAGGCCCACTCGCGTGGACCTTTTCGACAATTGGAATAATAAAATCTAAGTGCATCATTGTCAAGTTTTGTAACCTTCCTGTTGAAGATTACCTGAGCTATATCTGTTTTCCCAGGTCAGTAGCTTACGACTGGTTCGCTCACTTGCCATTTTCGTCTATTAAGATCTAACAACGGTCCGCTCAAAGCTGAGCAGGCGCCGACCCGAGCAAACCGATCGGGCAAACAAAAACCCGCTCGGCATGGGCCACCCGAACAAACAAGAAAGCCCGCTGGCATGAGCCGAGCGGGCTTAGGTGCAAAATGCCTGCTTGTGAAAACGAAACAGAGAGCTATTTCTTAGCAACGCCACCGATGAGAGACATCTTGGTACCGCAATCGGGACAGGTGCCCTTGGTGATAACGCGGCCGTTCTTGGTGACGCCTTCCTGAGGGTCTACCATTTCCTTCTTTTCCTTGCACTTAACGCAATATGCAACAACTGCCATCGTAACCTCTTTTCCTTATTAATAGTCCTATAGGGCACGTGGCCCCTGGAGCACCCGACCCATTGTATAGGTAGTGCCTGCGTTTTACCAGATGGATGCCGATTCTTACGCAACCATAACGAAATAATCGCGTAGAAGGGGCTCCGCCTGGCGTTTATAAGCCGATCGCATCTGCCAAGAGCACAGAAGACAGGCGCCGCAAGCAGGGAAGGTGGCCCTCCTTTGGGCGAGCACAGCTCGGCGAATCGGCGGGGCGGGGGCGGCGTGGATGCTGTCTCTACAGGAGGCGCTGTCGGCAATGACAGAGTTGTTCGCCGGGCGCAAGCTACTGGCTGGTGTTGGCAAAGAGCAGTGGCGGTACCGAGGGAGCTGCTGGCGGTACTTGCTGCCCAGGAGGCGACGGGGGCGCTGCCTCCTGGCTGTGTTTCTTGGGCCGGGCGATCTAGCTCTGGCAGCTCGCGCTGTTCGGCGGCACCGGGGTTGCGGGCGCTCGGGCGGTTTGGCGCTACGGCGGACGGCAAGATCTGCGCGCCGTGCATGATTCGAGGGGCCCGTGCAGCGAAAAGGGGCCCTTCCTGGCAGGATCTTCGCGCCGTGCGTTCCCGAAAGGCGGTTTGCGGGGCTTTTCGGATGCATAGCGCGCATATCTTGCCAGAGCCAGCCCGTTTTCGGATGCGTGGCACGCGAATCTTGCCACGAACTGGCGATTTTCCCGTCCGAGGCCGCTTTTGGGATGCATGGAGCGCAAAAATTGCCACGGATGGCCGCCTGGGAGCGCACCGCGGCGGAATCTTGCCACGGCAAGACCCCCGAGAACGCACCGCGCGAGAATATTGCCACTGCCAGTCGCCCGAGAGCGCATTCGCGAAGATGTTGCCATGGACGAGCGCCTGGATTCGCCCCGCACCAAATAACTGCCGCCCTCCCCGCAAAAAAACGGCGCCGAAGGCAGGACTTGGAGAACGCCCCCGTCAGAAGCACGAAAGACAGAGTGCTAGCACGGCTGGGGCAAGCAGCGGGTACGGCGCGGCGCGGCGCCATCGCCGAACACTCGGGAATGCAGCGCAGCGAAATATCGCCATGGCCGATAACGCGCCCCGAGACAAAAGAAGGCGAGCATTTTGCTCGCCTTCTTTTGCTGTTTTGTTTACGGCTCGAGCGGCCATCGGGGCCTTCTCGGTAGGAAGCCGCCGGTATTTGGCAGTCTCCTTGATTGAGGCACACATTCGGTAACAGAGCTGAGCCCCGCACCTAACATGCCGATGACCAGCCAGCGCGCGAAAATCCTTGCGCGCATTGACTAGACTCTCGTCGTGAGCAGACTGTTAGTCTTCAACAATCTCCTCGATTGCGCCCATGGGGCACTCTTCAACGCAGTCGCCGCAAGCGATGCAGGCCTCTTCGTTTACAACCTTGCATACGCCGTCTACAACCTCGATGCATTCCTGGGGGCAAGCGTCGATGCAAATTCCGCAGCCAATGCACTCATCATCAATGATTACTGGATGAGACATGAAAACCTCTTCTCTCTTGGGCTTTTAGAGATGCTTTGTCATACTTGGGGACAATTCTTTTTCGGTTAATCCCTGAACGGGAAAATACCATAGCGACCCCAATATGCAAGATCCTTGCGCGGTTTTTCTAAGAACGGTTAAATTGCGTTGCATATTTGCCGCGTTACTGCCGTTCGCCGATGCAAAAACATCACAGACACAGGACGGCACGGGAGTGCGGGGGCTGACAGGGTCGCCGCGAGGCGCCCACAGCGGGGCAAGGCATCTGGCCGATGCAGAGCAACGGGGACAGGCTGCGGCACATGCCTAGCAGATGCGGGGCAGCTGTTCGCCTACGAGCATGTCCATGATGCGCAGGGCACCAAACCCGGTACGAATTGAAACGCGAGGGTCACGCTCTTCGGGCGTTTCCACCACTTCGCCAATGATGGCTGCATCGGCTCCATACTTGTTCGCGCGCATTGCGGCCAGGGCAGCCTCTGCTTGCTCGGCGGGAACCACGCACACCATCTTGCCCTCATTGGCAACCTGATACACATCGTAGCCAAGCATTTCGCACGCTCCCAATACGGCATCTTTAACGGGAACTGCGCCCTCTTCAACAATGAAGTCGACACCTGACTGAGCAGCAAGCTCATTGAGCGTCGAGGCAAGGCCTCCGCGCGTTGGGTCACGGAAGCAGCGGGTATCGGGCGCTGCGGCAATTACCTCGGCGATCAAATGGTTCAGAGGGGCAGCATCGGTCTGGATGTCCGCATTGAACGAAAGCTCTTCTCGGCAGCTCATGATGGTGATGCCATGGTCGCCCATGGTGCCGGTAACCAGGACCTTGTCACCTGGTTTGCAGAAAGCGCCGGAAAGGCTCACCCCTTCGGGGATGAAGCCGATACCACTGGTGTTGATGAACACGCCATCGCCGTGGCCGCGATTAACCACCTTGGTATCGCCCGTAACAATGTGTACACCAGCTTCTTTGGCCATTTCGGCCATGCTTTTGCAGATGCGTTTCAAATCGGCAACGGGAAAGCCTTCTTCCAGAATGAACCCACAGCTGAGGTACTTGGGGACAGCGCCACTGGTGGCAACATCGTTTACCGTGCCGCACACAGCCAGCCTGCCAATGTCCCCGCCGGGGAAAAAGTGGGGAGTCACCACAAAGCTGTCGGTGGAATAGGCAATGCGCTCACCGGCAGCTGGCGCTGGGAGCGACGCCGCATCGTTCCCTTCCAACAGCTCTTCGTCTGCGTATGCCTCGAAAAATACCTCGTCGATAATGCGCTTCATCATAGTGCCGCCGCTACCATGACCCAGCAATACCGTTTCGTCCATCTTGTCTCTTTCGTTCATGCAGCACTCAATAGAGCGTTGCGTTCCTCTAGAAAAAGAACGCCTTCGATGGGGCGTTCTAAGGGGCTAGATAAAGTCACCCGTGGTTGTCATGTTAAGACGCCCTGTTTTGACGCCCTTGGTGCCGATGATAAGGTTAGCGACATCCTGAACCTCGCCAGACTCACCCTTGAGGATGATTACCTCAAGGCAGTTGTCTTGATCGACATGCACATGCATGGAAGCTACCACCATGTCCAAATAGGTGTGCTGGATATGGTGCAATTTTTCCTGCAAGTCGTTGGCGTGGTGGTTGTACACGATAGTGAGCGTACCCATAACGATTCGCCCAGGCACGGAACACTCATCTTCCACCAGCGCTTCGCGCACTAAATCGCGTACCACTTCACTGCGATTTTTAGCCAGACCGCGGCGCGCCACCAGGTGATCAAACTTGACCAACAGGTCTTCGGGCATCGCCACAGAAAAGCGCATTAAGTCATTGCTCATGCTTTGCTCCTTGCGTTTATGCGATGCGGCCTAGGCTTATACCAAGTTAACCGTCACACCACTTGCGTTTTCGGCATCTTCATCAAGTGCATCTTTAGCGTCATCGAGCGTTGCGCGAACCTCGTCGAGCAACTGCATTGCAGCATGGAGCTTTTCGCCCACGGTGGTGAATCCAGCGTCGGAAGCATTGTGGGCAAGATTGTGAGCCCAACGACGCTCCAGCTTAATATGATCGTCGATCTGGTCGATCATCTGCTCAAACTGACCCGTGTTGATACCATTGGTGCACATAGCAACTCCTTTTATCGGGGGAAAGCATTGCTTTCTTTGTTTATCAGATTGAGGCGAAACCTCTTTGACAGGCATCAATCGATGCATTGCGTCTTCTTATTATGATCCCGCCAAAGTGAAGTTATCACCGTTTTCGCTCAACGGTGTGAATTTTTTCACATTTTGTGTGACTGGCTGATTCTAAGGGCCCCAAAGCGGCTTCTCGCCCTCGGCAACAACAAATCTCGCTATTATCCTAAGCAGTGAAGGAGGACCTCATGCCCACGCCACAGCCAACAAAATACGAGCGCATCGCGCAGAGCCACGTTGACTCGTTCCAGGGAACGTACCATGGGTCCATAGGGGCTGCGGCGATTATTGTCTCTGTTGAAGAGCCTACCGAAGAAGCAAAGCGCGCACTTACCGCAAGCTTTAAAGTTCTTGGGTACTCACCGCAGGCAATCGGTTGGGCCCAAACCGCCGCCCCAGGCAAATCCGATGCTTCTGGCGACCTGTTCACCCTTATCGAGGGCATCGACCCGTTCTGCGTTGTCTCTACGAGTCATGCCAGCACCGAGGCCCTTTCGCGCTGCTACAACACGCCCCTTGCCATTGAGGCGAAAACCCTTTTGCTAGGCCGCGATTGCCGCTGTTTCGAAAATCTTGATGCCCTTATTACCACCGAAGCAGGCAAACACAAAACCTGGGGGCTTTTGAAAACACTGCCTAAAATGTAGCGAACCCCCAACGCCCAACAATCCATTGGGGACACTGCACGAAACGAGACGCAACGGCAATCGGACGCCCTATGCGCCAAAACCCAACGAGCCTTTCTTTGCCGAACATCGCGCAAAGCCAAGCCATGAAACAATAGTTAACGAATCACCGCCTCTGTTGAATTCCTGCGCGTACCGCGCGTTGCAACCGCTGGTGGTATCCTTTTTGTGTCTATATACCAATGAAAGGCAACGCATATGTCCAACAAAAGCCTTGCCGGCGAGCACAACGCCCAAACCATCCTGGTTACCGGCGGTGCCGGCTTCATCGGCAGCCACACCTGCGTCGAGCTGCTTGAGCAAAACTACAACGTTGTTATCCTCGACGACCTTTCCAATTCCTGCGTTACTGCGGTCGACCGCATTCGCGAGCTTTCCGGTGCCAACGCCGACCAACTGAAGTTCGTCGAGGCTTCCATCCTCGATCGCGAAGCATGCGAGCGCGTGTTCTCCGAGAACGACATCGACGCCATCATTCATTTCGCTGGCTTCAAGGCCGTGGGCGAATCCACGCAGAAGCCGCTCGAATACTACTGGAACAACGTAGCAGGTTCGCTGGTGCTCTTTGACGTGGCCCGCAACCACGGCGTAAAGAACATCATCTTCTCTTCGTCCGCAACGGTTTACGGCGAACCCGAGATGATCCCGATCACCGAAGAGTGCCCGCTTCATGAGGCAACCAACCCTTACGGCGAAACCAAGGTTATGCTCGAGCGCATTCTGACCGACTTCTACCGTGCTGACAGCGAATGGAACGTTGTTCTGCTTCGCTACTTCAACCCCATCGGGGCCCACATCTCTGGCCGCATCGGCGAAGATCCGAAAGACATCCCGAACAACCTGCTTCCCTACGTTGCCCAGGTTGCCGTTGGAAAGCTTGAATGCATCCAGGTATTCGGCAACGACTACCCCACTCCCGACGGCACCGGCGTACGCGACTACATCCACGTTGTCGACCTGGCACGTGGCCATGTGAAGGCGCTCGATTTCATGGGCGGTAAGGTTGGCACGGGCAAGGCCATCGGCCTTGGCTCCATCGAGGGAGCAAGCACTGAAGACGGCACCCGCACCGGCGTTGCCATCTTCAACCTGGGCACAGGCACGGGCTCTTCCGTTCTTGACGTTATCCACGCCTTCGAAAAGGCCTGCGGCAAGGAGCTTCCCTACAAGATCTGCCCCCGTCGCCCTGGCGATATTGCCACCAACTACGCTGCCTGCGACAAGGCACGCGAAGAACTGGGCTGGGTTGCCGAATACGATTTGGCGCGCATGTGCGAAGACTCCTGGCGTTGGCAGTCGAACAACCCCAACGGATACAAAGAGTAGGTTTTCCGACCGTCCGCTTCCGGGCGCTGGCTGCTTCGGCTCGTCCACCTTCAGGCGGCGGCGAGTCTGCTCAACGCACCCGCTACCCTGCTCAAAAGGCCCCGTCTTTGACGGGGCCTTTTTCGTGCGGTCGTTGCTTCATGCATTTGAAGAAGATTTTCCTGCGGAAAATCATTCAGGGAATGCTTTCAGAGTGCATTTCGCAGACTCGCCGCCGCCTGAAGGCTACCGGATAGGTAACACCAGCGCTCGCAAACTACCCGACTCGGGCCGCCCCCGTTAGGGTAGTTCTGGATTCTGCTGGGCTGAGGGAATGGAGCTCGGCAAGAGCGGTGCGGTTGCTGCGAATGCCACTCTGAACGCTCATCCTGTTAGATTTGCGAAGCAAATCTTCCTCTAAGGTATGAAGCAATGCAGCGCGTGAGAAAAGGCTCGCGCCAGGCGAGCCTTTCTAAACAACGGGATGGAGCTTTGAACGGCAACTGCCCGCCCTTGCCGAGCGGGCAGTGAAAAAACGAGTTACAACAGGTCTTCGATAAAGCCGACGCGGTAGTCTTTGAACACCACGCCGTCGCCTTCTTGGGTCGCATCAAGATCGACATCGGCACGGATGGCAAAATCATGATCGCCGTCAGGATCGCTGAAGGTTTGCTGCACATGCCATACGTGCTCCGAATCCTCGTCGGATTCATCGATAGCCAAGAATGCCATTGAGCGGGCATCCGCATCGACAAGCACGTCTTCATGAACATCGTAGTATTCGTCCAACGCCGCGCGCCATTTGTGGGCAGGGAACCCGTTATCAACGTCGGCTTCGCCCAGAGCCTCATGATCATCTGCCGCAGCAAGACGCACTCGACGGAACAGGGCGTTGCGCACCAGCACGGTGAGGCCACGGCGATCGTGGACCACAGCATCCTTTGCCTCGGGCGGACGGGCATCGAGCTCCTGACCTGCCTGCTCCCATTCATCCACCAAGCTGGAGTCGACCGAACGCACCACCAGACCGAGCCAAGCGATAATGTCTTCCATTTCTTCGCTGCGCTTATCAAACGGGAGCGTGCGATCAAGCGCACGATACGCTTCTGAAAGATAGCGAAGCAGCGCTCCTTCATAACGCATAATGCCCAGCTTCTGAATATAGCCCTTGAAATCGGCAGCTGATTCCAGCATGTCTCGTAGAACCGATTTCGGGCGCACGTAATAATCGCGCGCCCAAGGCACCGACTCGCAGTACTTGTCGAAAGCGGCAAACAGCAGTTCACGCAAGGGGCGCGGATACGTAACCTCCGCGATACGATCAAGACGCTCCTCGTACTCCACGCCATCGGCTTTCATGGCGGCCATGGCGGCATCTTTTGCTTTGCGCTCCTGCGCGCGCAAGACCTGACGCGGGTCTTCGAGCGTTGCCTCAACCATCGAAATGATATCGTAGGTGTAGGTTTCGCTTTCCGGGTCGAGCAGCTCAAGCGCTGCCAATAAAAACGGAGAAAGAGGCTGATCGAGAGCGAAATCTTCGGGAAAATCCATGGTTACGTAGTAGTCGGGATCGCCATTTTCGTCCTCTTCTATCTCAACAACCCCCGCATCAATAAGGGTGCGGAATACCTCGCTGGCGCGCACTTTCAACTTCAGCTTGTCTTCGGGCTTTTGGAGCGAGTCATCGATCAGCTGATCGACGCGAGCACGGGCATCGCCGCCCTGTTCGACTTCAGCCAAAACCATCGAGTGGGTGATACGCATACGGGGCGTCAGCGTTTCAGGCGCAGCAGCAATCAGGCGGTTGAAGGCATCTTCATTCCACACCACAAAACCCTCAGGGGGCTTCTTGCGCTTCACTTTGCGGCGCTTTTTGGGGTCGTCTCCCGCTTTTGCAAGAAGTTTGGCGTTCTCAATCTCGAACTCCGGCGCCAAAGAAACAACCACGCCCTCGGTGTCGAAGCCGGAACGACCGGCGCGCCCTGCAATTTGGTGGAATTCGCGACTGCGAAGACGACGCATTTTATGGCCGTCAAACTTGGTGAGCTGCGTAAGCACCACGGTGTGAATGGGCACGTTGATGCCAACACCCAACGTGTCGGTGCCGCAAATTACCGGCAGCAACCCCTGCTGGGCAAGCTTTTCCACCAGCAAACGATAACGCGGCAGCATTCCAGCGTGATGCACACCAATGCCGCTAAGCAGCAAACGCTTCAGCGTTTTGCCAAACTGGGTGGTAAACTTGCCCGCCCCCAGCGTAGCCTTGATCTGCTCGCGCTGCTCCTTGCTGGTTACGCCAAAGCTCGAAAGAGCCTGCGCCGAAGCGAGGGCGGCGTCTTGCGAGAAATGTACTATGTAAAGGGGCCCTTCGTTGTTACGCAAGGCCAGCTCTACCGTGCCTTCAAGCGACATAAGCTCGTACTTGTATTCCAGGGGAACGGGGCGCGGAGCATCGGCAATAATATCTACCGTTGTTTCCGTTTTCGATTCCAAGGCCTGCGCAATCTGAGAAACGTCTCCCAGCGTCGCGCTCATAAGAAGGAACTGCGTATGGGGAAGCGTAAGCAGCGGAACCTGC
>PPYE01540452.1_pt1 | contig 10873 bp, 5 predicted proteins | sample 1559881 | NCBI WGS metagenome assembly PPYE01 (sample SAMN08240022, study PRJNA423297) | Human gut metagenome, whole genome shotgun sequencing project.
CTCCTGCCTCGTAAAGACCTCTTGCGACCGCCTGATTACCTAACATTAATTCAGACATAAGATGTTTCCTTTCAAAAATGCAGGGACGGCAGATGCTGTCCCGTGTGATGATACTGCCTCCGTTATAAATTCCGTGTCGGACGGGGCTGTCGATTTGTATTTGCCTTTATATTATACTACATTTTCGCCGTGATGTAAAGAATTTGTTGAAAATGTGCCGTAACTGCCGAATAAAATCGTTCCTGTACTGGAAATGGTACAGCAAATATGTTATTATATTAACGATAGCAAAAGGCGTATCTCGTTTTACGGAATATATTTTACGGAGGGAAATAAAAAGTATGACACATATCATCACAGGTCCTGCCGGAAGCGGCAAGACAGCCGCACTCTATGAGCTTCTTAAGAACGACAGCAAAAGCAGGATACTTCTTGTTCCGGATCAGTTTGTTTTTGAAAGCGAAAGACGTGTTGCCAAGGAAACCGATGAAAAGACTTCGGACATAAAGGTAATGGGCTTTATGTCGCTGTCCGAAAGCATATTGAAAAAGCATTGCCCTCAGAAAACCTATGCGGATACCACGGCAAAGACAGCCATAATGAGCGGCGCTGTCAGAGGGCTGTGCGGCGATCTTAAGTTTTACGGCAATGCCGCAAGGAAAAACGGCTTTGTAGAGATGTGCCTTTCGGCAGTAAACGAACTCAAGGCGGCAGGCATATCCGCAGATGAACTGACGAACACACTGTATTCTCCCGAAAAAAACACGGCTGAACGGCTGCCTGTCCATCTTGCCGAGAAGATAGGCGATATTGCGGCGGTATACAGCGTTTATGATAAAAAGCTGACCGAGAAATATGCCGACAGGCAGGATAATCTTACGCTTGCCGCACAGGTGATAAGAAACGGCGACAGTTTTGACGAAAACACAACGATATATATTGACGGCTTTGACAGCTTCAGCGGAGCACAGCAGAATTTTTTAAGGGCGCTTGCGGATAAGGGCGTGAACTTTGTGGTTGCGCTCTGTACGGACGAAAACAAGGCGGAGGTCTTTGCAACGTGCGACAGGACAGAGCGGTTGTTTGAAAGAGGCAACAGGGAGGATATAAAATATACCCGTCTTTGCGGCAAGGCTCCCCGTTACAAAAACGGCAATCTCAAGGCACTGCGTGACTTTTTACAGACGGGGGTAAAGGATAGCAGGGCAGACAGTGACGGCATAACGATGGCTTATTCGTCCTCTGTCAGCGGCGAGGCTGATTTTGTGTGTGCAAATATCAGAAAGCTGGTACGCAGTGAGGGCTACAGATACTCGGATATTGCGGTGATATGCGCTTCTCCCGCAAAATACAAGGACGCGGTAAATTCGGCGGCGGCAAGATATGATGTGCCTGTATTCGCCGACCTTCCCGTACCGATCTCGGAGAAGCCGATGCTGAGATTCTTTGAGGCACTTCTCAAAGCGGCGGATAATCCCACAGGTACAAATATACTGCGGTATATAAGAAGCGGTTTTGTGCGTCTGCCGTCCGAAAAGAATAACGGCAAGACAGTCCCTATGACGCTAAAGGAAAGACACCTTGTAGAACAGCATCTTATGGAGGAATATGCGGAGTGCTGGGATCTTAAACGCAAGAAGTGGGATAAGCCTATGCCGCATATAACAAACGCATCAGAGCAGAGGGTAGAGGAGATAAGAATCGCAACGGTTACACCTCTTGTGGAATTTGCAAAGTCGGTGCGTGGCATCGGCGGCAGGGAGCTTGTAAAGAAGTTTACCTCTTTTCTGTTCGACAAGGTGGATATAAGCGCCGCTATTCAGGGCAAGTGTCAGGACAACTCTACAAGGGAACTCCGTTATGTAAAAGAACTTACCGAGGAATATAACCAGCTGTGGCGTACCGTGTCGGAAATGCTGACATCGCTGTATGAAACGCTTGACGATACTCCTCTTACGCTTGCGGAGTTCTCCGCGCTTATCCATAGCTGTGCCTCCCGTATCAGCATATCACGCACTCCGAATGTTCTTGACAGCGTGCTGTTCGGAGATCCTGCAAGAACAAGGAGCAGGGAAGTTAAGGCGGTATTTGTGATGGGAGCCGCAGACGGCGCATTCCCCGACATTTATCCCGAGGGCAACAGCGTGTTCACATCTGATGATGTACAGCGTCTTGCCGAAAACGATATTGAGCTTGAAGACGACGAGGCGAGATATTCATCGGCGGTGCTTGACGCATATAAGGCTATGACGCTTGCAGGCGAGAAGCTGTTTATCACGTTTACCGGTGAAAAGGAAAACGCATCGGAATATATTGCCGATATAGCTAAGCACTTCGGTGCAAAGCTCATAAATGCGGATAATCTTGACGCACTTTATATGACCGAAAGCGTGAAGTCGGCTGAAAAGCAGTATGTAATAAATTCGGCACAGCTTACGGACGGGCAGAAGAAAGCCGTTGAAGCCGTGCTTTCGGAAAACGAAAAGGAACCAAGTTCAATCGACAGGATAAAGGCGGTAATGAGCAACAACAGCGGAAACTCCGACATACACAGGATAAGCGACATTGCGCCGATAGTTTTCCCGCAGACAGCGCTTTCGCCTACGGCAATAGAAAAGCTGAACGGCTGTAAGTTTGCGTATTTCCTGCGCTACGGTATGAACCTTTCATCGTCCGCAGGCATTGCGATGAATGCGAGCAACTACGGAAATATAATGCACTACATAATGAAATACTGCTTTGAAAAATTGTATGACGGTGCAAGAGAAAACGGAAATCCTCACGTTTCCGACGGCAGAATAAAGGACCTTATCGAACAGGCACTTGCGGATTACAGAAAAAAGTATCTGCTTACCGAGGAGAATATGAGCGCAAGGTTCAACACGCTTTATAACGCACTTTCGGTAACTGCGTTCTATCTTATAAAATATATGGCGCAGGAGCTTGAAAAGAGCAGGTTTGTGCCGTCATATTTCGAACTTAAGCTGGAAAGCGGAAAGAGCGAGAACGGCTTTGACATTTCGCCGTACAGCTTTGATATAGAACTTGCAGACAAAAGCCGTCAGACGATAACGGTAGGCGGAACGGTAGACCGTGTAGATATAGCGTATAACGATGACAAAAGCGGCGGTCAGATAAGAGTAATAGACTACAAGACCGGAAACAAGGACGCAAAGCTGAGCCGTATCTACTACGGGCTTGACCTGCAGCTTTTACTGTATCTTTTCACACTTGCAAAAAACAACGGGGCAAACGGCTTTACGCCATCAGCCGCACTGTACCATCCGTCCGGAAAAACTTCTCTCAAGGATATAAAAGCGCCGTCCGATGAACTTAAGCGTGGTATCTGGCTTGACGAGCATAAGGAGAAGGGCTTTGCCGTTGAGGGTACTCAGCAGGAGGCGGAACGCCTTTTATACAGCGGTGTGAAGTTTGAAAGGGACAAGGAGGTCAGCACCAATTTCTATTCGGCTGTGACTATAGCGGGCGATAAGCTGGCAAAACTCGAAAGCAGGATAGAAAAGGTTGTAAAAGAAAACACCGAACAGGTAAAAAGCGGTATTGTCGACGCAAGGCCGCTTGTCGATGACGGAAAGGCATTATCCTGCGAATACTGCGATTTCAAGGATATATGCGGAATGAAACAGAGTTCGTGCGTTGATGTCGGGTCCGCAGAAGCTGTTGGATTCGGTGAAGATATAGTTGTTGCAAAGGCGAAGAAAGGCAAGGGTGACAAGTGATGAAATATACCGACGCTCAGATAAAGGCGATAAATCAGGGCAGAAACCCGGCAATAGTATCGGCAGGCGCAGGAAGCGGCAAAACCGCCGTTCTGACTCAGCGTGTCGTAAGGCTGATATGCGACAAAAACGAAAATATAGATCCCTCGAAAATTGTCGTGGTAACATTCACCGAAAAAGCCGCAAACGAACTCAAGGCAAGACTTGACGCACTTATGAGGCAGAGAATAAGCGAGGCCGTAAGCTCCGCCGATGTGAGATTTCTGCGTAACCAGAGAATGAAACTCAGAAAAGCCCGTATCTCTACCATAAGCTCGTTCTGCTTTTCACTGCTCAGGGAAAATATAGACCTTGTTACAGACATTTCGGCAGGCTTTTCGCTGATAGACGAAACCAGAAGCACGGCGCTGAAAGAAGATATACTGTCGGATGTGCTTGAGGACTTTTACGCAAACGGCGACAAAGCCGACAGGGACGTGATTGTTGAAAACTATGTAGCAAAGGACGACCGCCGTCTGCGTGATATTATACTTACTGTTCACGAAAAGGCAATCAACCATACCGAGCCGGAAAAGTGGCTCGACCGCTCGGACGATCCTCAGATAATGCAGGACATAAAGAAAAAGCTCATCGGCCTCGCAGGAATGTATGCGGAGCGTTTTGAGAGCGAAGCGGACAGCCTTGACAGTGCAATAGCAGAATATGACGGCGGAACAAAGGATAACAACAGTGCGATAACGAAGCACGGCGATTATGCACAGGGTATAAAGGACAGCTACGGCAAGGCGGTGACCGCTCTTGTCAATAACGGTTTCTGCATAGACAATACCGTAAAGGGCTATATCGCCTCGTTCCCGAAGGAACGTGCGCCGCAGGACAGAAGTGCGGAAAAGCAGGTAAAAGCCCACAGGGAAGCCGTAAAGAGTATATTTGAGAAATATTTTATAAAGACCTGCGACAAGATAACCTCATTTGGAAGCGACATGGCGAAAAGTCTGCCTGCCGTAACTGCGCTTAAAAATCTTGTGCTGTGCTTTGACAAGGCATACAGCGCCGAAAAGCAGAGGCGTAACTGCGCCGACTTTTCCGATGCGGAAAGAGGAGTATATCGTATGCTCTGTGAAAACGGTGAAAAGGTCCGTGAAAGAGCGGACTTCAGCCTTATCATTGTTGACGAGTTCCAGGACAGCAACAAGTTACAGTACGAAATATTCAAAATGCTGACCGAAAACAAGCAGGGACTGTATTTTGTCGGAGATATAAAGCAGTCGATATACGGCTTCAGAGGGGCACAGCCTTCTGTATTTTCGGCTATCTGCAAATCGGACGATTTCGACAAGCTGCCGCTGAACGAAAATTTCCGCAGTAACAGGTGCGTTATCGACGGAATAAACACGCTGTTTGACAGAATGATGACAGAGGAGAACGGCGGTGTTGATTATGCGGAAAACGGCAGACTTATCTGCGGACTTGAAAAGGACAGCGACAGCCCGATTTCCGATGAGGACAAGACGGAGGTCTGCATTGTTTCGGAGAAAGACAGAAAGAATGCAGTCATTACCGAGGCGGCATATATTGCGGCAAGAATAAATCAGATGATAGCACAGGGCTATAAGGTCGGCAGTGACAAGCGACCCTGTACCGAGGACGATTTTGCAATCATCATGCGTTCACCTAAAAACCGCATTGCCGACTATGTCAATGTTCTCACCGCCAACGGACTGAACGTAACGTATAATCAGAGGGCGGTTCTGCTTGACCGACCTGAAATAAGACTTATGCTGTCGCTTCTCAAGGTCATAAACGACCCGTATAACGACACCGAGCTTGCAAAGGTGCTTATGTCACCGCTTTATTGCTTTACAGCCGATGATATGGCACGGCTCAGGACAGGAACATTCGGCTTTGACATAAGCAAAATCAGGGCGGAGTGTGCCGATGAACTTGAAAAATATTGTCTTGGTACAAAGGAAATTGTCGGAATGAAGAGAAAACCTCTTTACAGCTGTGTTATGCAGGCGGTGAGAGGTTACGATACATCGGAATATGAAAAACTCCACGAACTTACAAAGGATATAAAGCCCGATGCTAAATGTGCCGGATTTGTAAACGACCTTGACAGCTTCAGAAATGCCGCAACCGCTTCTTCACCTCAGGAACTTATCCGCAATATATATGACCGTATTTCAGCCGATGAACTGCTCAGTGTCGGTGACGATCCGGCAACACGTCAGGCAAACCTTGAACTGCTCGTTTCATACGCCCGTGAGTATTCGGACTATAAGGACGGCGGAACGCTCGGTGACCTTATTTTCAACCTCGAAAATATGAGCAGTCTTACTGCGGCACAGACGGCAGGCGGACACGGAGTAAAGATAATGTCAACGCATATGTCAAAGGGACTTCAGTTCCCCGTTGTATTTGTCGCAAACTGTGCATCGTTATTCAACGATGACGATTATACGGGCGATGTTGTGATAAGCGAGGAATATGCGGTAGCGTCAAAAAGTGTTGATATTTCCACTATGAGCAAAATCCAGTCGCCTGCATATCATGCGGCGGCGCAGGAGGTAAAAAAACAGCTTGAGAGCGAGGAAATGCGACTGCTGTACGTTGCGGCGACCAGAGCCGAAAACAAGCTGATATTCACCGCCAATATTTCAAAGGCGTGTGATGAATATATGTCTGTGCTTGACGTAAACAGGGCAGGAAAAAAGGTCGGAAAGTGCAGCGGAAGCAGTTATCTTTCGTGGCTTATCGAGGCGCTGTCAGCCGAGTGCGATAAGGTAAACGATATGCAAAGCGGTATAATCGACTACGGCGATGTAAGATATATCTTTTATCCGCTTGCATACGAAGGCGATGAACACAGCCTCACAATTCCTGCACTTAATACGGGGGCAGAAAATGCCGATGAATATACAGATGATAAAAATAACGACAGCATCGACATTGCCGTTGACGAACAGTTCAGAAGCGAGCTTGAGAAAAAGCTCAATGCGGCATACGCATATGAGCCGCTGACGAAAATTTCCGCAAAATTTACAGCTACCGAACTTGCGGCTAATCTGAGAGAAAAAAACGGCGAGGAAAACTACGGCCTGTTTATAGGAAAGCCTTCATTCCTCACCGAAAACAATACGGGCAAACTCAGCGGAAAGCGCCGTGGCGACGCATATCATAAGCTGATGGAGCATATACCTTTTGAGAAAATACTCAGCGAGGACGAAATCAGTGACTATATCAAAAACAGTACCGCAGGTTTTCTTGACAAGGCGGAGCAAAACAGCATAGACGCAGGCGATATAGCGGGATTCTACGGAAATGACGTTGCAAAGCGTATCGTGCAGGCAAGTAAGAACGGAAAGCTGTACAGGGAGTATCCTATTTTCCACAGGCTTGACACGCAGTGCTACGATCCTGCAATATTCGGGGCGGACAGCCGTGAAATGCTTGAGGGCGCAGAGCCTTATGTACAGGGTATAGCCGATATGTTCTTTATCGAAGATGACGGTATAGTGCTGGTCGATTACAAGACTGACAAAACGGACGATGAGCAGAAATACAAGGACGATTATAAGTTACAGCTTGATATATATAAAGAGGCACTGGAGAAGGAATTTTCCGTGCCGGTAAAGCAGATGATAATATACTCGTTTACGCTCGGACGTTTCATTGATCTTGAAAAACCGGAGGAAAACAAATAATGCAGTTCAACAAAACGCCTGCTACCATAAAACAGCAGATCGAGATACTGAGGCAGAGAGGCTGTATAATAGATGATGAGGAGTATGCAAGAAAGTGCCTTACAAATATCAACTATTACCGGCTTGCCTATTACTTTGCGCCGTTTCTGGAGCGTAAGGGCAAGTACAGGGACGGTACGACCTTTGAGCAGATAATGAAGGTCTATGATTTTGACAGGGTACTGCGCCGTATGCTGATGACCTATCTTGAGGAAATCGAGATCTCAATGAGGGCGATAATCTCAAATTATCACGCTATGAAGTACGGGGCGCTGGGCTATCTCAATGCGTCCGGATTTGATCCGCATCATAACCATCAGGCGTTTTTATCGAAGATAGAGCGGCTTATCGAGGCAAACGAGAACGAGGAATTCGTAAAGCACCACAAGAAAAAGTACGGCGGTATAATGCCGGTGTGGGCGGCTGTAGAACTGTTCAGCTTCGGAACGCTGACATATTTTCTGATAGATATGAAATCGGCGGATAAGAAGGATATGGTTTCACAGCATTTTGATCTTAACTACAGAACGGTAGAGGACAGGATGCTGTGCCTGTCAGATCTCAGGAACGTGTGTGCTCATTATACGAGATTATATGAGAATCCGTTCCCGAATGCGCCGAAAAGCTCGGATGGGCTTGGCTTTGAGCCTGACAATACGCTTAAATCCTATATGGCGGTGGCAAGGTCGCTCTATCCCGATAAATACAAGTGGGAAAACGAGTTTATACCTGCTGTTGCCAATCTTATTGACGAGTACGGGATGATAGATTATATGAGCGGATACGGGTTTAAAAAGAAAACAACGCAATGATAAAAAAGCGGAGCCGGGTGGCTCCGCTTTTGTCGTTATATTTATATATCGAGCGTCTTAAGATATGCTCTGAAATCCTCGCCTATCTCGGGGTGATTCAGTGCAACCTCAACACAGGCCTTCATTATGCCGAGCTTGTTGCCCATATCATAACGTGTGCCGGTAAAGTCAACGCCTACCATGCCCTCGCTCTTTGCAAGCTGTTTCATAGCGTCGGTAAGCTGATATTCGCCGCCTGCGCCTGTCGGGAGGGTTGCGAGAATATCGAATATCTTAGCAGGAAGAACGCATCTGCCGAGTATGGCAAAGTTTGAGATTACTTCCTCGGGCTTGGGCTTTTCGATCATATCCGAAATGCTGTAGAGGTTGTCTTCAAGCGGTTTTACGTCAAGCGTGCAGTATTTCAGCACAAGCTCAAACGGAACTTCCTTCATACTTACGACAGCCTTGCCGTACTTCTCGTACGCTCTGCAGCACTGTGCCGTGCAGGGATCGTCACCGATTATAACATCGTCGCCGTAGATAACTACGAAGGGATCGTTTCCGACAAACTGCTTTGCATACATAACAGCGCCGCCTGTGCCGTTCTGCATCTGCTGACGGACGTAGGTGATGTTCTTGCCCATTTCGGCAATGTCGCACACTACCTTGTAGAATTCTGTCTTTCCGCCTGCAAGGAGCTGAGCCTCAAGATCGGGCTTGCGGTCGAAGTGATCCTCGACCTCCTGCTTGCCTCTCGACAGAACTATCAGTATCTCGGTTATGCCTGAGTTTATGACTTCCTCAACGATATACTGTATAGCGGGCTTGTCGACAATATTCAGCATTTCCTTCGGAATAGCCTTACTTGCGGGGAGAACTCGTGTTCCGAAGCCTGCGGCGAGTATTACTGCCTTTTTAACTTTTTCCATTATTGGTACCTGTCCTTGTTCTGATGTATTCCCTACCGTTTTTCTTCATATCCACATATAATATAATTTGCAGACGCAATGGAAATTACGCCTGCAATTATTATTTTAAGCGTCAACGCTTATATTCTGTTTTGTAAAATTACTTGATAAGTGCTTCGTAAGCCTTGAGCAGCTTTGTAAAGCAACCGATAGCGTAGAAGTCGCCGCTTATAGCCTTTGCAACGAAATCGTACTTGCCGTTTACAACAGCAACAACGTCAGCGATAGGCATATCTATATGTACATCGTTGTCGATGTAGCCCCAAGGCTCTACTGTTACCTTACCATCATCAATAAGAATATAAATGTAGAATTCCTTCTCGCCGTAAGCCTTGATCTCTATAGCGATCTTTTCGTTTACCTTTGAAACGTCCTTCTTTGCGAACTTTTCTCTTACCATATCTGCAAGAGCAAACTTGTCGGGTTCTGCGGGAGCAGCCTTCTTAGCTTCTTTCTTAGCGGGAGCAGCCTTCTTAGCAGCGGGAGCGGGCTTCTTAGCAGCGGGAGCGGCCTTCTTAGCGGCGGGCTTCTTTGCAGGTGCCTTTTCAGCAACCTTTTCAGCAGCCTTTTCAACTGCCTTTTCAGCAACCTTCTCAACTGCCTTTACAGCCTTTACGGCATCTGCCTTTACCTCGGCGGCAGCCTTTACAGCTTCAGTCTTTACAGCTTCAGCTACGGGTGTCTTAGTTCCTGTCGTATTTGTCTTCTTAGTAGCCATTTCACTTAGATCCTTTCTGTATTTGCTGCCTGTCGGCAACAAGTGTGCGGGGATTGTTCCCCTCTATTGCATATAATACCATATACATTTGGAAAAAACAAGGGCTTTTATTGTCTTTTCGCTTTTCTTCACAAAAAACAGTGCAAAATCATACAATATGATAGCAAAAATGTAACGGATAACAGCGTAATATGCGTTTTAAGGTGATTTATCGGTGTTTTCTAAAGATTATACACGATATTCATAAAGCATACATACGTCATACGGCGCAGATATAAATTCCTGAGAAAGCGTGGTAAACGAATATGAAACTTATTATACTCGGCGGAGATGTCCGCTTACGTTACACAGCCGACAGGCTGAGCAGAAAGCACGAGGTGTATACCTACGGGCAAAGCGATCGTGATATGCTTCCCGACGGGAAGTGCGACGTTGCCGTGCTTGGTATCCCTGCAAGCCGTGACGGCATAAACATAAACGCTCCGCTATGCGATGAGCCGATACCGCTTTCACTGCTGACGGCATTACTAAAGCCGCACGGCATAGTTATCGGCGGTATGATAACTCCTGCGGTGAAAAATTTCTGTGCAAAAAACGAGTTTTTCTGCGAGGATCATTATGCCGATGAGGCGGTGATGCTGAGAAATGCGGTGCCGTCGGCTGAGGGTGCGCTCGCTGTCGGGATAAACGCAACACCTGTACAGATGCTCGGTCAGAAGGTGCTTATACTGGGATTTGGCAGAATCGCCTCACAGCTTGCGCTGTATCTTACGGCGATGGGCTGTGAGGTTACAGTAGCGGCAAGAAGCCGTGAAAAACGTGCAAAAGCCAGAATGTCGGGCTGTCACGCTGTCGGCTTTGACGCACTGTGTAACACATTGCCCGAGGTAACGCTGATATATAATAC
>PPYE01073709.1_pt1 | contig 10872 bp, 7 predicted proteins | sample 1559881 | NCBI WGS metagenome assembly PPYE01 (sample SAMN08240022, study PRJNA423297) | Human gut metagenome, whole genome shotgun sequencing project.
CACATCACTATTGAACAACCCAGCCATTCCCGAAGGAATCTTGCAAGAGGACCTCTCCGGTTCTCCTATCAAACATAAACCAACCATGCTGATTGTGGATGATAATGAGGAAATGTTGAATTTCCTTTCGAGTAGTCTGGCTGATAAATACAGCATACTTACCGCAGAAGACGGTATAGAAGCACTGAATAAACTGAAAGAAAACGAAGTGACACTCATTGTAAGCGACTGGATGATGCCACGCATGGACGGAGTGGAATTCTGCAAAGCAATAAGGACTAACCAGGCTACCAGTCATATACCCTTCATCCTGCTAACGGCCAAGACAGATACCAACTCCAAGATAGAAGGTATGGATTGTGGTGCAGATGCCTACATAGAGAAACCTTTCTCCATGCAATACTTGGAAGCATGTATCAAGAATCTGGTAGACTTGCGTAATCTGCTGCGTCAGAAATTCTCGAAGATGCCGTTGGTTCCGCTGAACAGCATTGCCAATAATTCTATGGACGACAAGTTCCTTACCCGTATGAATGAAATCATAGAAGAGAATTTCTCCAATCCGGAATTATCCGTAGATTTCCTAGCCGAAAAATTGTGTATCAGCCGTTCGGGCCTGTTTGCCAAAATAAAGACATTGGCCAATATCACCCCTAATGAACTGATTCAAGTGGTGCGTTTGAAAAAAGCAGCGATCTTGCTGGCAGAAAACAAATATCGCATCAATGAAATCTGTTATATGGTAGGATTCAATAATCCGTCTTATTTCTCCAAATGTTTCCAAAAACAGTTCGGCATGAAACCGGGGGAATTTGTAAACGGGAAAAGAGAAGAATAAAAACCAATCAAAAATCATTTCCTAAAAATAAAAAATCCGGTTTCCCCTTTTCAGAGAAACCGGATCCATGATGAACGAGTGGTTTTATTTCAATCAATAATTATTCTTCTTCACTTCGAAATAAGCTTGCGGATGCAGACATGCAGGACATACTTCAGGAGCTTCCGTACCTACATAAATGTAACCGCAGTTACGGCACTGCCATACAGTTTCTTCCGCTTTCTTGAATACTGTGCCTTCTTCCACATTCTTCAATAAAGCCAGATATCTTTCCTCATGCCCCTTTTCAGCTTCAGCGATTCTGCGATACATAGTGGCGATAGCAGGAAAACCTTCCTGATCGGCCACATCAGCAAAGTGAGGGTAATCAGTAGTCCATTCTTCATTTTCACCGGCAGCGGCAGCTTTCAAATTTTCCATAGTGGTACCAATGATACCTGCAGGATAGCTGGCAGTAATTTCTACCATACCGCCTTCCAACCATTTAAACATACGTTTTGCATGTTCTTTTTCCTGATCGGCTGTTTCTGTAAAAATAGCTGCTATTTGTTCATAACCTTCCTTCTTTGCTGTACTTGCAAAGTAAGTATAACGCATTCTAGCCTGTGATTCACCTGCAAATGAAGTCAGCAAGTTTTTCTCTGTCTGTGTACCTTTTACGCTTTTAGCCATAATTGTTAGTTTTATTAGTTAGTATTATTTGATCATCTGTTGATGACACAAAGATATATATTTTATTTCAAAGTTGTATTCATTACAATTACGTTTTTATATTTAATTAAACGTTCACTTTATATAAAATAAACAAGAACACCTATATTTGTGTTCACAACAACATTAACATTTTCCATTATGAAAAACATCATCAAATTATTCACTTTTCCCCTCCTTACTATAATAGGATTTAATTCATGTGCGTCCATACCGTTAAAAATCGGAGAGTCTGAAAACAACTCCACTTACACTGTCAGCTATCTGTTTGAACATGACGGTTGCAAGGTATATCGTTTTTACGATAAAGGAAATTACGTTTACTTCACTACGAAAGGAGATGTAACCAGTATCACAAATGATTCTACCGCCCAACGCACCATTACCATCAACAAAACACCCTATGAATAACAAAAATACGAATTTAAATAGAATAATACCTTAATTTATACATTAATTTTATCTACTTTTGCAACTCGTTTAAAATCATAGCATAAAGTAGTTGACAAATGAAAGCATTTGAATTCAAACCGAAGCTCTTCACTACCCTACAGAATTATTCAAAAGAGAGCTTCATGGCCGACCTCATGGCCGGAATTATCGTAGGTATTGTTGCACTTCCACTGGCTATCGCATTTGGTATCGCTTCGGGAGTTTCCCCAGAAAAAGGCATCATCACTGCTATTGTAGCAGGATTTATCATCTCTTTATTAGGAGGAAGCAAAGTACAGATAGGCGGACCTACCGGAGCATTTATCGTAATTATCTATGGAATCATCCAAGAATACGGCATCAGCGGATTAACAGTAGCAACTCTTATGGCAGGAGTACTCCTTATTTTATTAGGTGTATTCAAGCTGGGAGCTGTTATCAAATTCATTCCTTATCCCATTATTGTAGGATTTACCAGTGGTATTGCCGTTACCATCTTTACGACACAGATTGCCGATATCTTCGGACTGAACTTCGGAGGAGAAAAAGTACCGGGAGACTTCATAGGTAAATGGATGATGTATTTCCGTCATTTTGATACTGTTAATTGGTGGAACGCCATTGTCAGCATAGTCAGCGTCCTGATTATCGCACTGACTCCCCGGTTCTCAAAAAAGATTCCAGGTTCACTGATTGCCATCATTGTAGTAACCATTGCCGTGTACCTGATGAAAACATATGGCGGAATCACTTGTATCGACACCATTGGCGACCGTTTTACCATTCAGTCACAGCTGCCGGATGCAGTAGTGCCCGAATTAAATTGGGAAGCTATCAAGAATTTATTTCCGGTTGCCATCACCATTGCTGTACTGGGAGCCATAGAATCTCTGTTGTCTGCTGCCGTAGCCGATGGTGTCATTGGTGACCGCCACGATTCAAATACGGAACTGATAGCCCAGGGCGCAGCCAATATTATCGCTCCGCTGTTTGGCGGTATTCCTGCTACAGGAGCCATCGCACGTACCATGACCAACATCAACAACGGTGGAAAATCACCTGTTGCAGGTATCATTCATGCAGTCATTCTGTTGCTGATTCTCTTGTTCCTGATGCCTCTGGCACAATATATCCCGATGGCCTGTCTGGCAGGTGTATTGGTGATTGTTTCCTATAACATGAGCGGCTGGCGTACTTTCAAAGCGTTGCTGAAGAATCCGAAATCAGACGTCACCGTACTGTTGATCACTTTCTTCTTGACTGTTATCTTCGATTTGACCGTAGCTATTGAAGTAGGTTTGCTCATTGCCTGTGTATTGTTCATGAAACGTGTCATGGAAACAACAGAAATATCGGTTATCAAAAATGAAATCGACCCCAATAATGAATCCGATCTGGAAGTGCACGAAGAACATCTCATGGTTCCCAAAGGTGTGGAAGTATATGAAATCAACGGTCCCTACTTCTTTGGTATCGCTACCAAGTTTGAGGAAATCATGTCCGAACTGGGCGACCGTCCCAAAGTACGGATCGTACGTATGCGTAAAGTACCATTCATTGATTCTACCGGTATTCACAACCTGACTAATCTATGCGAAATGTCTAAGAAAGAAAATATTCAGATTGTGCTTTCGGGAGTGAATGAAAAAGTGCATCAAATTCTTGAAAAATCAGGATTTAATGAACTGCTGGGAAAAGAAAATATCTGTCCTAATATCAATGTGGCTTTGGAGAAAGCAAAGGCTATTATAGAAAAATAAAATAAGAAAGGAGAGCATTATGGACTAAAATAAATGCTCTCCTTTTTGATTCTATTCTGCTAATGAAGGACAGGAATAGAAAGCCAATATCCTTTTTTCAGTAAATAAGTGTAAAATGCCCCCATACTCCTCACTGGTGTTTTAAAATCTTGAAATCAGATTTATCATTAAAAGACCTTATCCGCATCCCTAAGCCCTTCCTGCCATATAGCCAAGTGCTTTCTTCGTGTTTGTTGTATTTCCATAGCTTATGGAAATAGATAAATGAATATTCAATGCCTCCAACAGCATATTTCCTAAAAGGCTGTTACCTCCCCCATTATACCGCATATCAACAACCAGCAAAGAAACTCCCCTTTGATTCATATCCTGAGTCATGTGTTCCAAAAAATGGAGTATAAATAAAAATTCCCGTTAAAATAGCGGACAAAAAATGGATATAGCGACAACAGTTCTATATTCACAAAAGTATGGGCATCCTGCAAAAGAACTAACAATTCATTAATTCTCAGATGGAAATCGGCTAAAGTGATGTTATTTATTCATATCACAAAGCTCATCGCAAGCGGACAGGACAAACTGACAGCATTGGGCTTTCAATGACTTGTCAAGAATAAAAGCTGGATGTACCTTGGTCAGAAAGATGAAAAAGTTCATCAGTTCGTTCTGATAAAGATTAAAGCTTCCATCATTATAATCAGGGATAGAAGTATATTCCATTATTATTCAAATCCATTCAATTGCAAGTATGTGAAACAACGTATCTCCAGTCTTTGAAAAATATCCAGGAATAAATTATATGTTTTAATAGTGACCTGAAAAAGTAAGATATGTTCATGAGCAAAGTAAGTTCACTTCATCGGCAAAGTAAGTCAACTTACTTGCCCTTTGAAGTCAACTTACTTTTTTCTCAATACGAGACCGATACCGGAATGCCGGAATCCTTTATCAATTTTCCTATTCTGTCCAATTCCTCATGAGTAGCCTTTTCCAAATCATGATCGGGCGTTTCACGGTCGATGGTGTAAATCATCACCTGACGGGGAGCAATCTCTTTCACCGTTTCCAGCCAGGGCAGCACATACCGATCTGAAGTATTATCCACATCCTGCCCTTGATATTTGCCTTTCATGAACATGGTCTGAATAATCAGATTACCTTTGAAAGCTTTCATCCCTTTTATAATTTTCCGTACATCATAGTGCCCGGTCGGGCGGTCTGTCAATCGAATATAATCCGTATCAATAGTATCCAGCTTCAATATATTATTATCTATCTTATTCAATGCATCAAATACCTCCGGTTTGTGAATAAAAGTAGAATTACTCAATACACTCACTTTTGCCTGAGGAAAATATATATCACGCAATGCCAAAGTATCCTCTATAATTCCTGCAAAATGAGGATGAGCCGTCGGTTCGCCATTACCGGCAAAAGTCAGCACATCCGGTTTAGGACCATTCTGCCGCATATCAATCAAACGGGCTTCCAAAGCCTCACGAACCTGCTCGCGAGTAGGCAGTTTCTTTTGGGGACGATGATCTTCATTAAAACCACATTCGCAATAAATGCAATCGAAGGTACAAAATTTACCATCTTCAGGAAGAAGATTGATTCCTAAAGACACTCCCAAACGACGACTATGTACCGGACCGAAGATGGGAGAAGGATAAATGACTGTTGACATAGTTCTTTTTTCAGTTGATAACAGTACAAAAATACAGAATGTTTTTCAGAATTTCAGTCTCAACTGCAAATAAAGGTCACTCTTTGTACTGCCGTCAATTTCCTCCAAAGCGGAACTTATCTTATCCCGATTGAAATAATGGGTAGTTCCGTACTTGGCCTGCAAGATAATGTGTTTATTCAATTCATAACGGGCGTTCACTGCCACACGCATACCTTTATAATAGAATGAAGGCATGGAAAAAGCATAGAGCACACTCTTTTCATAGATAGTAAGACGGGAATTATAGTCATCCGTATTAAACCATGCGGCACTCAAATCAAGCTGAAGAGGAAGCAAATGAAATGTATAAGCAGCACTTTGAGAAACCAGAAAACCATTGGAAGCAGATTGCCCACGAAAGTTGATGCGTACATAATCCGCTATGGTTTTCAATGTCAGTTTATCTTTCACGCTATAATTCAATTGGTATCGGCATTTCTGCTGAATAGATGGAATAGTTTGCTTGGTTTTATCCTCAGCAGTGAAGTCCTTTTCCTTCTTTTTATAACGATATCTTATAAACATTTCCAGTTCATAAGTAGGTGAATAACTTAATTGGAGTAATCCATCCAATCCTTTGGTTCCTGCTTTGCTTACTAAATATTTCTTCCAAGGGAAATAGAAAAAATCACCATAACAAGTCATTTTGATATACTTTAAAATACTGGTTTCCAATCCTATATAAAATCCACTCTCATTTTGTACCGTACTTCCCTCTCCTATAGAACGAGCATAAACCGATTGATATTTGGCATCATAATACCTGTTCATAACTATTAACTGTGTTCCTCCTTTCGGTGAATAACGTAACATATTCATGGTTGCCCAAGTACCACATTTGTCTATAGCCGTTTCACCCAATAAAGAGAAGCGTTTCCAAAAGAATTTATAATCTCCTCCCACATTATAAAAGTCCTTTCCACGGGGATAATAAATATTATAGTACTTCTTCTCAGGATTCAACGGCTTGTTGAAAACATTATAAACAGCTGTTAATCCTAACTCACAGTACTTTCCATTATAATTTAAATTACTGCCAACCAACTGATTAGTTAATGTATTTTTCTTCTCAAACTCACGATACAACCGACGAATTAACAAGTATAGTGAATAAAAATCATAACCTTTTTTATTTTGTCCGGTAAAGAAAGGTTCTCCTGCATCCTTTTCAGCAGTAATTCCTGCATAGATCTGATCCCGATAATGAAAACTATATCGCAGATTATGATAATATCCATATCCCAAATACTGTTTGTTCGGATTCTTTTTTAAAGTTTCTGCCGGGTACTGTTGATACCCGGCCTTCGTATAAAAAGGAATATCGACACGTGTTGATAACTCTTGTTTACCGTATTTCAATATTTGCTTTATATTTGGTTTATATTGCTCTTTTTCAGGAGTTTCAAAGTAAATAAAGGGTAGTAAATAGTGAATAGTCTGCCTGTCAATATCTTCAATCATCCATAACTCATTGCGGGTAAGCATAGGACCATATTTGTACAGATAATACAATATATTCTCTACCAGTTGGTCAGAGAGAAATGGAAAACGTTCCAGTTGCTCTTTAGTTGCTGTATTGATATTGATGGGATTTTCACGTAATTCGGAAAGCTCCTCAAAGTGAGTATCCCATTGAAACGAACTGTTTTCATCTTCATCCATCAATTGCTCTGCCAGTTCTTCCCATACTTCCTGCGCACACAGGTTATGCACCGATAAAAGTATTGTAATACAGATAATTAACATTACTCTTAACAACCTGTTCATTTTGTAATTCATTGGCGTGTTTTAAGTTAAATAGTTTTATCCACTATACAGAGTAATCATATTTCTTGCTACTTTTGCACCAAGATGAAAAGGAAACTCTTTATAGCATTGTTTTTTTCCTTTATAGCCGCTGCTGCTTATTCCCAGCAACAAACGACTACTATAAACGGATACATGGTACCTGTATGTGTATACAAAGGAGATACTATTCCAGCTGTACAGTTACCTAATGTATACATTTTCAGACCATTAAAATTCAAAAACGAAAAAGAAAGACGGGAATACTACCGCCTGGTAAGGAATGTGAAGAAAACCCTGCCATTAGCCCGTGAAATTAACCGTGCTGTGATAGAAACTTACGAATATATAGAAACACTGCCTGACAAAAAAGCCAGGGAAAAGCACCTGAAACTCGTAGAGAAGGGACTAAAAGAACAATATACACCGATTATGAAGAAATTAACCTTTTCACAGGGTAAACTGTTGATAAAGTTAGTAAACCGTCAGACGGATTCTTCCTCTTATGAATTGGTAAAAGCTTTTATGGGACCCTTTAAAGCCGGATTCTATCAAACTTTTGCAGCACTTTTTGGTGCCAGCCTGAAGAAAGAATATCATCCGGAGGGAGAGGATCGACTGACCGAACGGGTGGTATTGTTAGTTGAAAACGGACAAATCTAACTGATTCCTACTGTTTGAATTTTACTCTTATTATCTGAATTTCATTAATTTATTGGCAAACTCCCATAAAATAATTCCTGTGGTAACCGATACATTCAACGAATGTTTTGTGCCGTATTGGGGAATCTCAACACAACCGTCGCAAGCATTGACCACTTCCTGCTGTACCCCTTTCACTTCATTTCCCATTACGATGGCATATTTTTTATCGGCATCCAGTTCCAGTTTATCCAGCAAAGTACTGCCTTCCACCTGTTCGATAGCCAATACGGTAAACCCTTGATCATGAAGTTCCTGAACGGCTCGTCTACAGTAAGCCGGTTCAGTTCTGTTATTTTGAGTTTCCTCATACTCTATTTTCTACTTTATTATTAACGGTTACAAACTTACATAAAAATCTATGATCTTTACGCCTATATAATGAAAAAGAAGTCTCTCATACTCTCTTTTTATTTTTACTTCAGTCCTAAACTCAATTGTAAAACAGATGGATTTCTTTATACAAGAAAAGATAATAACTAATTCACATCCCCCTGTTGATAACGGTTGAAAACATGTAAAAAGGATGAGGATATCATTTCAAAAGTATTTCTTGCATATTTCAAATAATGGTATAACATACACTTAAAATCAACAATCCAAAAATTAATCACATAACTTAAACAATCAATATCAACACAATTTAATCACTATTTCAGGCGTTCATAACCATAAAGTTTTTAACTCATATTCTTATCAACAATATGTTAATAGAATAAGTAAAACCTGTATTATCAGTATTTAAGCCGGTTGATTATTTATTCATATCTTGGTATTATATATAAATAACTTATCAGGCAAGAGAAAGAACTCTTTTTTACTAACAATATAAACAGCCTATTATTAATACCATATTTCTTTTTTTGAAAGAAGGAGAAAAAATATAGATATAATAGATACAAAGAAATTGTTGGTAACTGTTCATTGTGTTTCTTGAAATGTAACCTGTAGTAATTTCCTGCGTCTAAGTAACAGAAATAAAAGGTAGAAGATCGCGGTCTTTTTATTAACTAATGCACTAAGATAAAGAATATGATAAAAAGAATATTGGTTGCCACATCACTTTTGTGTATGTGCTGCATACTTTTTGCTCAAAATGTACAGGTTAAAGGAAAAGTTGTTTCAGAAAATGAAGCGGTGGAATTTGCGAATGTCGTATTGCAGACAAAGGATTCTATATTTATAGCCGGAGGAGTAACCGACAGTAAAGGAAGGTTCATGATGGAGAATATCCAAGCTGGAAGTTATCTGCTTTGTATTTCCGGTATGGGATATACCTCCCGGATTATATCATTGGATCATTTAGCTGTTTCTAAGGATTTAGGCGTTATCATGATATCTCCGGAATCGATCCTGTTAAAGGAAGTGGTGGTAACGGGAGCCAGTGTGATAAATGCCGCCGACAGGAAAATTATCCTTCCTACAGCACATCTGTTAAAATCGGCCGGCAATGGTCTGTCTTTATTGCAGCAGATGAAGCTGAGCAGAATACAAGTGGATCAAATGCGTAACAAGGTAACATCCTCCGGTGAAGGGGATGTACAGTTACGGATGAATGGAGTAAATGCCGAGATACAGGATATATTGGTTCTTCGTACTGAAGATGTGATTCGTATAGAATATCATGATGCTCCCGGTTTGCGATATGGGGATCATACGGCTGCTGTGATTGATTACATTGTAAGACGGCATGAAACCGGTGGCTATGTGGCTTTGGATGCGCAGGATTCTCCGCACGTACTTTTTGGAAACAATAATTTTATGGTGAAGATAAACCATAAAAAGTCAGAATTCGGTTTGAATTATAATAATGTTTATCGTTCGGTAGATAATTATTGGCGTAATAATTGGGAAACTTTCCGCTATGAGGATGGTTCTTCCTTTACACGGGTGGAAGATGGCATTCCGAGTAGAATTTCCACTTATGGGCATAATATAGGATTGAATTATAGTTTTCAGGATCAGGGGAAATGGTTCTTTAATTCCACTGTACGGTGGGCTTTTAATAAGAACAAGCAGAATAACCAAAGCAGTCTGTATGTTTTGGAGAAGCCTGAAGAAATTTTGATGATGAAAGAACATAGTACGGGCCGGACTTCCCGTCCGTCGGTGGACTTGTATTTTCAATGTAAACTGAACAATGACCAGTCATTGATTATCAATGCTGTGACTACTTATATTGACACTCAAAGTGACAGGAGTTATACGGAGGAGAAGAGTGATGAACCGCTGACTGATATTTATTCTACTGTATCGGGAAATAAATACTCATTTATAGGAGAGGGTATTTATGAAAGGAAAATAACCAAGAAGAGCAGATTGAGTGCAGGACTGAAATATCAGCAAAGTCTGGCGGACAATACCTATGGTGGAAACGAGTCATCTGAAACAAAGATGCATGAAACCCATGCGACAGCTTATGTGGAATACAGTGGGAAAATGGATCGTTTCAATTATTCTTTTGGACTGCAAGGCAGTTATTCCCGATTCAAACAGAAAGAGGAAGGATATAACAGGTATTCGTTATTGCCCCGTTTGAGATTGGGATATCAATTTTCAGATAATGTCTTTGTCCGTTACCGGGGACAGATTTCACGTAAATCGCCCGGTTTGTCCGATATGGGAAATGTGAGACAATTAATTGACTCTTTACAGGTGAGAAGCGGAAATCCGGAATTAAAGATATTCACAGTATATAAAAATGAGTTGGAGGCAGATTTCCGAAAAGGTTTGTTTAGTGGTAATTTTCACTTGTCGTATCAGTATCAGCACAGGCCTATCATGGAAGAAACCATACGAGATAAGAATAACAGTTTTGTCCGTACCAATGCCAATCAGTTAAGTTGGCAGAAATTGAATCCTGAGTTGGAATTGAAACTCGGTCCTCTGAAAGATATTTTGACTTTTTCTTTTTC
>PPYE01564124.1_pt1 | contig 10872 bp, 7 predicted proteins | sample 1559881 | NCBI WGS metagenome assembly PPYE01 (sample SAMN08240022, study PRJNA423297) | Human gut metagenome, whole genome shotgun sequencing project.
AGCGAGGACGGGAATTTCTCTATCGGCGAGTGTATGCGCAGCTTTGAAATGCAGATGCCCGTCCAGCTATCCACCAAGAAGCCGATACTTCATATTTCCATAAACCCGCACCCGGAAGACGTGCTGACAGACCAGCAGCTTTCCGACATCGCCAAAGAGTATATGCGGAAGTTGGGCTATGGCGACCAGCCCTATTTGGTGTACAAGCATACCGACATCGACCGCCACCACATCCACATCGTGGGGTTGCGGGTGGACGAGAACGGCAAGCCGCTGAATGACAAGTTCGAGCATCGGCGCAGCAAGCAAATCACCCGTGAACTGGAAAAGAAATACGGGCTGCACCCGGCAGAGCGAAAGGAACATGCCGAACGCCCGGAACTTAAAAAGGTGGACTATGCCGCCGGGGATGTGAAGCACCAAATCGGCAATACCGTGAAAGCGGCTTGCTATGGCTATCGTTTTCAGTCGTTCGGGGAGTACAAGGCTTTGCTTGCCTCTTACAACGTGTGCGCCGAGGAAGTCAAGGGCGAGATAAACGGCAAGCCCTATCAGGGCATTGTCTATTCCGCCATGAACGACAAGGGCGAAAAGACAGGCAATCCGGTAAAGGCTTCCCGCATCGGCAAGTCGGTGGGTTATGAAGCGGTGCAGCGCAGAATGGAGAAATCGGGCGAAGCAATCAAGAACGGGAAACTGAAAGAACGCACCCGGAAGATTGTAGCCACTGCCATGCAGACCGCCCGCAGCCGCAAAGAACTGGAACAACAGCTAAAGAAGCAGGGCATTGACGTGGTATTCCGTCAGAATGACAGCGGGCGCATCTACGGCGTTACGTTCATCGACCACGACAGCCGGGTGGTGCTGAACGGTTCACGCTTGGGCAAGGAGTATTCGGCGAACGTGTTCAACGAACGTTTTTCGGGCGAAACCGGAAAGATGCACCAGCCCGAAGTGTCAGCACCGCAGCAAGACCAGCCCACGCATCAGGAACAACCGGGGTTCATGCCGAAATCCGACATCGTTCCGGGCGTGGCTTCTGTGCTGGGTGCTTTCGGTGGATTGCTGGGCGGCGGTGCATCAGGCGGTGACGAGCCGCAGGACACCGCCCGCCAAAAGAGAAAGAAGAAAAAGAAGCGCACAAGGCGCATCGACTAACTTGAAAAAACATTACAATCATGCAACAGGAAGATGATTTGAGAGGGCTTGCACGGGTCATGGACTTTATGCGGGCTGTCAGTATTCTATTCGTGGGAATAAACGTGTACTGGTTCTGTTACTCCACCCTGAAAGAATGGGGAGTGACGTTTGAGGTGATAGACAAGATACTGTGGAATTTCCAGCGCACCACCGGGCTGTTCTCGTCCGTCCTTTGGACAAAACTTTTTGCGGTGGTGTTCCTCGCCCTGTCGTGCATCGGCACTAAGGGCGTGAAAGAGGAAAAGATAACGTGGGCGAAGATACATTGCAGCCTTGCGGCGGGTGTCGTGTTGTTTTTCCTGAACTGGTGGCTGCTGGAACTTCCGCTGCCACACACGGCGGACACTGTGTTTTATATCGCCACGCTGTCGGCGGGCTATATCTGTATGCTCATGGCGGGTACATGGATGTCCCGGCTGTTGAAGAACAACCTAATGGATGATGTCTTTAATACAGAGAACGAAAGTTTCCAGCAGGAAACAAGGCTTATCGAGAACGAGTATTCCGTAAATCTGCCTACCCGGTTCTACTATAAGAAGAAATGGAATAACGGCTGGATAAATGTCGTGAACCCGTTCCGTGCCAGCCTTGTGTTGGGTACGCCGGGTAGTGGCAAATCGTATGCGGTGGTAAACAGTTACATAAAACAGCAAATCGAGAAAGGTTTTGCGCTTTACTGCTATGATTATAAGTTTCCCGATTTATCGGAAATCGCTTATAATCATTTGCTTAACCACTTGGACGGGTATAAGGTAAAGCCTAAATTCTACATTATCAATTTTGACGACCCACGCAAGAGCCACCGATGCAACCCGATAAACGCCAGCTTCATGTCGGACATTGCGGATGCCTACGAAGCCAGCTACACGATTATGCTTAACCTTAACCGCTCTTGGATAAGCAAGCAGGGCGATTTCTTCGTGGAAAGCCCGATTATCCTGCTTGCAGCCATTATTTGGTACTTGCGCATTTATCAGGGCGGCAGGTATTGCACGTTCCCCCATGCCATTGAACTATTGAACAAGAAATACGCCGATGTATTCACTATTTTGCGCAGTTATCCCGAACTGGAAAACTACCTTTCCCCGTTCGTGGATGCTTGGGAATCAGACGCTCAAGAGCAGTTGCAGGGTCAAATAGCAAGTGCGAAAATCCCGCTTTCAAGGATGATTTCACCCGCTCTTTACTGGGTAATGACGGGCGATGATTTTTCACTGGATATAAATAATCCCCAAGAGCCTAAAATACTGGTTGTCGGTAACAACCCCGACCGTCAGAATATCTATTCGGCAGCACTGGGATTATATAATTCCCGTATCGTGAAGCTGATAAACAAGAAAGGTCAGCTTAAAAGTTCGGTGATTATAGACGAGCTGCCAACGATTTATTTTCGAGGGCTTGACAATCTGATTGCAACCGCACGAAGCAACAAGGTAGCGGTTCTGTTAGGCTTTCAGGATTACAGCCAGCTTACCCGTGACTACGGGGACAAGGAAAGCCGGGTGATACAAAATACTGTGGGCAACGTGTTCAGCGGTCAGGTGGTCGGTGAAACGGCAAAAATACTGTCGGAGCGTTTCGGAAAGGTGTTGCAGAAACGGCAGAGCATGACAATCAACCAGCGGGAGAAGTCCACCTCGATAAGCACCCAAATGGACAGCCTGATACCCGCCAGCAAAATATCCAACCTCACGCGGAAGAATAGCTGTATATAATAATGTATGGAGTGAAGAACAGCCGATGTAGCTTTACGGTTGTTCTTCATTTTGCTTTTTGGTGCGGTAGGCTTCAAAACGCACTAATATTTCGTGCAGGTTCTTCAATGCTTCCACAGCCTTGCCTATCGGCGGCATCTTGCTTTTGTCGAAAGTCAGTTTCTTCAAATCGGCAGTGTACGCCGTAGCCACTTCGGGCAACGCCATGACCGCTTCGGCATCCTTGAATATCGGAGCATCAGCCAGCGACAAGTGCGAACGGGAGTTTTTATTTAGTCCGTCCTCTATCGTCACCCGGTACATGGCATCCAAGAAATCTTCCGAATGTAGGTAATCGTTATATTCCTGATTGTGGTAGAGTGCCGACAAGTCGTAAACGTCACGGATATGCTTTGCCAACAGTGCGGCTGCATCCTCATTGTAAGACAGCTTTACCAGCCTTGAAACCTTGTCGCAGATAGTCTTTCGGGGGTTGATACACTGCGTTTCAAAACTTCCCAGCCCGTAGGTGCTTATCAGTTCCTCTTGCCCGATGCTTTCAAGAAAGGCGGTCACAATCGGTTTGATAACCCGCTTGTCCGCCGGGTAGAACATCAGTTTTTTGTCCGGCAGGTCACAGGATTTTATCTCTACTTCCAAATGCTCTTTAAGTCCCACGCCTTGAAATACATTGTCATACGAGAAATACAGTTTGCGGTAATTACCGCCCGTTTCCGACAAATCTTCCTTGTATATGTCACTGTTAAGTTCGGCTATGTATTTGGAAAGTTTCTTGTTCAATGTCTTTTCAGCCTGCTTGGACGCACCTTTGTCACCCGTGAACACGAACAAGTCCAAATCTTCCGAGAAACGTTCTATCAGCCCGTAGGCTTTGGAAAGTGAAGTCCCGCCTTTGAAGTAGGTCTTATCCGCATATTCGGACATGGAAATATCCCGCAGTATCTTCGATACCCAGTAATCCTTTTCCACGTGCGACTGCTCGTAGCCGAAATGTTCAGCCGCCAGTGCGATGATTTCCTTGAACGCTTCCTTGTCCGAATGTAAATTCATATTTCTGTCCTATGCCGTTTTATAATCCAAGTTGAACCGTGTCGTGGGAAGAATGGTCTTTGCCATTTCCGTTTGCAACACGGTTTGTCTGATGTCGCCCAGTATGTCCGCCACCACCTTTCTGACACGTGGCGGGTAACTTTTCGCCAAAGATACGATTTTTTCCAGTTCCGGCAGGCTGTACCCGTTGAAATATTGGCTTTTGACCCGGTTGTAGATGTCCTGCCCGGTTGTTCCGGGTATGCGCTTCATGTCCTTTATCGCATCGAGCAGCCGCAAGTATGGGACAAGGCTTTCATCCGGATAGACCATGCAGTAGGCTTTCACGCACTCTATATCCAAGTTCTTGAAACGGAAACGGCGAACCGGGTTAGGAGTGGCTATCGTTATGGTTGTGGCTACCTGTTCGGTCAGCCCCATTTTGTTATAGACGTAAGCACCAGTGATATAGCCGTTCAGTTTTTCAGTCAGGTAGCGGAACTGTTCATCCTGATAGACAGGCAGCTTTCCCAGTCCCAGCACTGATTTCTTGGGACGGTAGTACGCCCCCTTTTCAACCCGTACCAGTACCCCTTTGCGGCTCTGTTCGGAAAGTAGCACCGCAACATTGGCGGTCTTTTCCGTTTCAAACGACAAATCCCGGAACGTGAATATACGCCCGGTATCTATCCGTTCAATCTGCCCAAGTATCTCTTTTCTGAATGAAGCCATATTTATGTCCTTTGTTTCTATATGCAAAGATAGTATATTATGTAATCACCTGCAAAAACATAACAAAGATTTTGCCGAAGATGTTTTCTTTTTGTCGTGTCACCTGATAATAGGAGAATAACGGAAACTCAATCAAAGGCTTGCCAAACGCTTCACAAACGTTCCAAAAATAAGCTGTATTTCAGTGTTAATTTTGATATGTGGCTCATTATTAGCCTATTGATAAAATAGCAAACGTTTCATAAACGCTTCACAAATGGCTCGCAAGCATAATGCAAATTTTAATAAGTCGTTGATTATAAGGTATAAGACCTATAATTAAATGGCTCATAAATGGCTCACCCCAAGAGAGTGATTAACTTCGCTCTCTTTTTTTATGCCCTTTTCAATTCTCCAACCGTCAGTTGGAGATTTACCCCGACCGGACAATTTCAGACAGCGCAGGACAAATTCGGACAGTCCTTGCCGCCCGTCCAAATATAGCATATTTAGTCGCTACCTTTGGGCGGGACTATTCCCGTAACCACTAAAATTCCAATTATTTATGGCAAACAGAATGACCCCACCCGCAGAGGGGCAGGAAAAAGACGTGCTGCTGGTCTTGGATAAACAGCAGGGAAAGGTGAGTGCCGTTAAGGGTATCGACAAGGACGGCAATTTGCAGACCGTGCCACCCACTACCGGACACGGCGGCGAGTTCATGCAGGTGGACAAGAACAGCGATGTGTTCAGCAACTTCATTTCCAACTTCTACCGCAAGTATCAGGACACTTCCGGGCTGGAACTGTTCAGCGTCAAGGCTTCCGAAGCGGAGCAGGACGCAAAGGCAATCGAGGACAACCACCGCAACCCTACACCGGAGGGTGACAAGCGGGCTGAAATGCTTCGAGTTCCGAAGCCCGACTTCCACGAGTTCAAGCAGGGCTACCGCTTCGACCCGTCAAAAATCGACTGGGAGAACCTGAAAAAAGTCGGCATCACCGCCGACACCCTGAAAAACACGAGGGACTTCGACCGGGTGATGCGTGGCTACAAGTCCCGCAACACCTACACCGTTTCGGGGACGGTGGGCGGCTTCTACCTCAAACCTACCGATGTCAAGCTCTCTTTCTATCAGGCAAAGGACGGCACGGTAGTACCCAAGCTACACGGCGTGCAGCAGGACGAGAAACTGTTACAACGCCCGTTCCATGAACACGAGTTCACCAAGCAGGAACAGGGCAACTTGCAAGGCACTGGCAACTTGGGCGGCATCGCTGAAATCAAAGACCCGAAAAGCGGCGAGCAAATCCCCGTGTTCGTCAGCCGGGACAGGTACACGCACGAACTGGAGTATATGCGGGCTGACAAGTGGAAATGCCCCGATACAATCTGTAACGTGCAAGTCAGCCCGGAACAGAAAGCCGCCTTTGAAGCCGGGCAAGCGGTGAAAATGGAAAACCTGCAATTCAGAGACGGCACGCAGCGCAGTGCCTATTTGCAGGTCAGTGCGGTGGAGCGTGGCTTGGAGTTCCTGCCCCGTGCCGCCGTCCAGTTCTTGCAGCAGGGACAGCAGCCCGCAGAGCAGCAGGTCGCCGGGCTAAAGGACGGTAAGGGCGTTGAGTTCAACGGTCATGTGCAGCCCGGCGCACAGGGCAAATCCCCCGACAAGGTGCAGCCGAAAGACGTTACCCCCGCCGCCGAGAGCCGGACGCAGGTAGCGGTCAATTCGGGGGGCAAGACCAACGAAGCCACCAAGCAGGGCAAAGAGCCGTTGAAACAGGGTCAGGACAAGCCCACCGCCAAGCAGAAAGAGAAGCAGGAGAAAGCGCAGGACAAGAGCCTGAAAGCTGACAAGCCCAAGAAGTCCAGAGGAATGAAAATGTAATATCCACCATTAAAAAGTAAAGAATTATGATTGCATTGATAGCAGAAAAGCCCAGCGTGGCAAAGGACATCGCCCGCATCATCGGTGCGACCGGACGTAATGACGGTTATCTTTCCGGCAACGGGTATATGGTGGCATGGGCGTTCGGCCACTTAATCCAGCTTGCCATGCCGGAAGCCTACGGCGTGGCGAACTTCCGCAGGGAGAGCCTGCCCATACTGCCGCCCGATTTCCCCGGAAACCATTTGTGCGCCTGTGGATAAGTAGCCTTACCGACAAGGCAATCCGTGAGGGGCTGGATAACTTGCAGCCGGGAGAGCGTTACGATAACCTCTACCTCTCTGCCAAGTCCCGCAGCGAAGCGGACTGGCTGATAGGGATAAACGCCACCCAAGCGTTGAGCGTTGCCGCCGGGCAGGGGGTGTTCTCGCTGGGCAGGGTGCAGACACCCACGCTCGTGATGATATGCAGCCGCTATTTGGAGAACAAGAATTTCGTACCCGCCAAGTTTTGGCAACTCAAAGCGGCGACCGCCAGCGGGGGAATAAATTTTACCGCCCAATCGACCGCCAAGTGGGAACAGCAGCCCGAAGCCATAGCCGTCCTGCAACGGGTAAAGGATGCCGGGCAACTTGTGGTTAAATCCGTTGAGAGGAAAGAAGCCTGCCAAGAACCGCTGCTTTTGTACGACCTTACCACGCTGCAAAAGGAAGCGAACACGAAGTTGAACTTCTCGGCTGACAAGACGCTTTCCATAGCGCAAAGCCTGTATGAAAAGAAAGTGATGTCCTACCCAAGAACCGGAAGCCGCTATATTCCGGAGGACGTTTTCGATGAAATGCCGGAACGTGTCGCCCTGTTAGGGCAATACCCCCGCTTTGCCGGGTATGCCGCCGGGCTGGACGGCACACCCCTGAACCGCCGCAGCGTGAATGACGGCAAAGTGACCGACCACCACGCCTTAATCATTACCGAGAACCTGCCCGGCGAACTTTCCAAAGACGAGCGGGCGGTTTACGAGCTGGTAGCCGGGCGTATGCTGGAAGCCTTTTCGGGCAAGTGCGTGAAAGACGTTACCACCGCCTTGCTGTCAGGGGGAGATACCGACTTCACGGTGAAAGGGTCTGTGATGAAAGAAGCCGGGTGGCGTGCCGTGTTCGGCGAGCAGGAAACGGGCGGGGATGAAGAAGCCGCCAGCCTGCCGCCACTCCAAGAGGGAGAATATTTGCCACTCTCCGGCGTGGATCTGCTCGAAAAGCAGACCAAGCCGAAACCGCTGCACACGGAAAGCAGCCTGTTGGCGGCAATGGAGAACGCAGGCAGGGAACTGGAAGATGCCGAACTGAAAGCCAGCCTGAAAGATGCCGGGATAGGCACGCCCGCCACCCGTGCGGCGATTATCGAAACGCTGTTCGCCCGCCAGTACATCGTGCGTGAGAAGAAGAACCTTGTGCCTACCGACAAGGGGCTTGCCGTTTACAAGATAGTCAAGGACAAGAAGATTGCCGATGTCGAAATGACGGGCATGTGGGAAACCGCCCTTGCCAAGATAGAAGCGGGCAGCATGGATGCCGACACGTTCCGGAAGGGCATCGAGGTGTACGCAACGCAAATCACCGCAGAACTGCTATCGGTGCAGCTATCTGTCGCTACTGGTGAAACCTGCCCCTGCCCGAAATGCGGCAGCGGGCGCATCCTGTTCTACCCGAAAGTGGCGAAGTGTTCCAACGTGGACTGCACGCTTACCATATTCCGCAACAAGTGCGACAAGCAGCTTTCCGACAAGCAGATTGTCGAGCTGGTGACGAAACGCAAGACCGGGTTAATCAAGGGCTTCAAGGGCAAGAACGGCAAGGCTTTCGATGCTTCGCTGGTACTGGACGAGCAGTTCAATGTCGGTTTTTCATTCCCCGAAAAGAAAGCGAAACCGAAGAAATAGCCTATCTTTGCCGCTGAAATTTCATTGTGATAGGTTTTACAGCTTATAATAATTGAAATTTTAGTGGTTGCGCCCGGAGGGAAACCGGGCGCATTTTTTATATGTTCCCGCCAAACAGGTAGGTCGAACAGACCACCCCGTTATCCAGCACCCTGCTTTCCGAGAGCTTCCACAGCGAGCCGGATGTTTCCCCGACAAAACCGATGCCTTTGCCCGCCATGACCGGGACGGTGTAGATTGTCAGGCTGTCCAGCAGTCCGGCTTTAATCAATGAAGTAAGCAGCTTGCCGCCACCCACCACCAGCATGTCGGTTTCCTGTTTCAGTTCATAAACCCTTTGCAGCGGTTCTTCGGTCAGGAACTCCACCCCGCAGTCCGGTGTAACGTTGGTGTCGTAGTGTGACACCACAAAAGACCGTTTGCTTTTGTGCGGCCACCCGCCCCAGTGTTCAAAGATGTAGTTGTAGGTGTTCGCCCCCATAAGCAGGCAGCTTGCGGCGGCGTGTTCCCTTGCCGCCAGTTCCTTGACCTCACGGGGCATCCAGTCCAGTTCATAGTCCGGCGTGGCGGTATGCCCGTCCAGCGATACGGCGATGTGCGCTTTGATTTGTTCCATATTATCAGGTATTAAAGTGATATAAATCCCTACTGTCTTGGCACGTTAGCCGCAACCCCAAAAAAGAAAGCGTGGCATGACGCTGTTTCGATGCGAGGTACTGGCATACCCAAATGTGGAAACAGTGCAGCCACGCTATGACAAACGCATAGCATATCCTGCGCTGAATATCCCCACATTTTGAAAAGTGCCAGTTTTCGCATCGGGACGTTCGGCGAACGTATATGTTATATATAAAGGCAATATTCCGGCAACCGCCGTCCAACTGCCGTTACTTTTCCGTGTAACTTCTGCAAAGTTAAGCAAATACCCTGAAAAATCACGTGCAAACAGAAAAAATCCTGCCGTGTTATCACAACAGGGCAGGACACAAGCACCTAAAAATACACAAGTTCAGCCCATACGCCTACGGGCAGCTTGCGTTCCTTTGAAGATTATATGAACCGATGACAAAACAGCTTTGGTTCGCCGTGTCTTTGGTGATGATGTCCCTTTCCCGCATGAAGCGGATATAGCTCTTTGCGGTGCGCTCCTTGATGTCCAATACCTGCTGCAACTGCTCGCAAAGGTCTATGTAGGTGATGCGTGTCTGCCGCCCGAAGATGTCACGTGCGACATTCACCAGTTCCCTTTCCTTGCGCTTCTCCTTTTCCTCACGGGGCTTCTCGCCCTTGTACACGTGCATCCCCGCTTCCTTGTCCCATGCAAAGAGCATCAAAGGAACGTCCAACGGGCTTCCGTCCCTTACTTTCAAGGCTTTCACGACCGACTGGGCGGGTTCTTCGTCTTTCTCTATCGAAAGGATTGTAGCCGCCTTACGCTGCAACTCACTACCCAAATGTCCCCGCAGTTTCAATCCGTTGGGGACGAAGTGCAGCACGCACAGAATACACGTGTTGTAGATACCCGCCAGCCGATAAAGTTCATCTATCACCGCCACGCTTTCCGCTTCATCGTTGGCACTCTTAACAAGGTCTGCGATGCCGTCAATGACGACCAACTGGATGCCGCCGTACTGGTAGTAGAACTTGTCCATGCTTTGTACAATGGCGTTCAGGCGTTCTTTGCGTGACATGCCGGTAAGACAAAACGCTTTCAGTTCATCGGGTTTGTCCGGCTGTTTGGCACGTGCCAGCAGGTTGCTTACATTCTTGAACAGTTGCACTTCCGACTGTTCGGTGTCGTAGAGCAAGACCGCCTTGTGTTTGCCGTTGGCGGTTATCTGTATGCCCAGCGTATCTACTTCCGCACCAGCCGGGCAGATGCAGCCCGCCACGATTGCGGCTATATAATTGCTCTTTCCCGTTCCCTCGCCCCCGGTGATGCCGAACAGGTTGCCTTGTGTCCCCAGCGGAACGTCACCCGCCGAAATAATCTCTTGCGCTTTGGCGGGCGGGTTGTTGAAATCTATTTCGCATGATTTAAGCATAATCAATGTGTCGCTATACAGGTTGTCTAAAAATTCGATAAACAGTTTCAGGAAATCTTCACGGGTGTTCCCGGCTTTGAAGTAGTCGGATATGTCCTTTTCCTCTTTCGTTCCCGGAAGCGGGAGCAGCAGGCGTTTCACTCCAAATTCTTCCAGTAGTTTTTCCTGTTTGCATGAACTTTCCCTGCCCGTCTTGTCCATGTCAAAGAGCAGGACGATGTGCTTGAACCGGAATGTCAGCCGATAAACCAGCGTGGGCGGTATTGTCACCGTTTCGCTGTTGAAGCAGATAGCGTGAAAACCGTGCGCCGCCAGCGAAAGCACGTCTTTCTCGCCGCCCGTGAT
>PPYE01276055.1_pt1 | contig 10871 bp, 9 predicted proteins | sample 1559881 | NCBI WGS metagenome assembly PPYE01 (sample SAMN08240022, study PRJNA423297) | Human gut metagenome, whole genome shotgun sequencing project.
GAGCAGGAGTATGTGTATCGGCATCCCGGCTTGGGCACCGAGAAGTTGGTTGACCGAGCCGCCGAGGAGGCAGGTCTTCGTCTTGCGCGCGACTTGGGCCTCGACAATACCTTTATCTACGAGGATCAGCAGCAGGGATGGAAGATCTCGCGCTTCGTCCCCAACGCTCGCCCTCTCGATCCGCATGACCCCGAGCAGCTCAAGCGCGCCATGCAGATGTGTCGCAGGCTACACCAGAGCAATGCCACACTCAACAGAAGCTTTGACTTCGTCGAGGAAGGCCTTGGTTACGAGAAGCTCCTCGCAGAAAAAGGCCCCATTGGGATACCGGGGTACAACGAACTCAAGGAAAAGGTTCTCCGCCTTAAGGGCTATGCCGAAAATGATGGGTTCGCTCGTTGCGTCTCGCATAACGATTTCTTCTACCTCAACTTCCTTATCGACGAGCAAGACCAATACAGCCTCATCGACTGGGAGTATGCCGGCATGTCAGATGAGGCGAGCGACTTTGGAACGTTCACGGTGTGCTGTGAGCTCTCCAACGAGGAGGCGGAAGAAGCCCTGCAATACTACTTTGGTCGCACGCCAACTTCGCTCGAGCGTCGCCATTTCTGGAGCTACGTGATATTTGCAGGATGGTGCTGGTACATTTGGTCACTCGAGAAGGAAGCCGAGGGTGACAACGTGGGGGAGTGGCTGCTCGTCTACTACCGCTATGCCCAGGACAACGTGGACCGCGTGCTCTCTTGGTATGAGGGGGACGGGCGGAGAGGTAAACGCGAGGCCTCATAGCCACTCCTCCTAGGCAGCCGCTGTCCTCCTCGTCTATTCTTGCATTATTTGTTCAATGATATACGCATAATGATGTATTATGAACGCCGCACGTTGCTTACACGCAGATGACTTGCTCATTACATAAAAGCTCGGCGGTGGTGGAATGGCGCGACACAGGAAGACCAATGCAGCACCACCTGGGATATCCAGGAGGGGGTTCCTCACGCTTGCCGGCGGCGCGGCCGCCTGCTTGGGGCTGGGTGCCTTTGCGGGGGCAGGAGGAACCTTAGAGAACTCCGTCGTTATCTACTCATGCGGCGAGGGAATTCGCAACGAAACGCAGATGACTGCCCTGCGCCAAGTGTTTCCCAGCTACGACATTCGCATGCACTACATCACGACGGGCAACTGCGCGGCGCGTCTCCGTATGGAGGGCACCTCTTCCGAGGCTGACATCGTGATGGACCTCGAGGGCGGCTACATCAACCAGATCTCTGACAGCCTAGAGGTTCTCTCGGACTTCGACGAGTCCATCTTCTGCGAGGACCTACGCGACCCCGAGGATCGCTACTTTCCCTTCTCGCGCGAAAGCGCCTGCATTGCGACGAACGATGATGTTCTCTCGGAGCGTGGCATACCTACTCCCACCTCGTACCAGGATCTTCTAGATTCCGTGTACGCTGGCGTGGTCTGCATGCCCAACCCCAAGACCTCGGGCACTGGCTACAACTTCCTCAAGAGCCTTGTGAACGCCTGGGGCGAGGATGCCGCATTCGACTACTTCGATGCGCTCGCGAACAACGTCTACCAGTTCACCTCGTCGGGCTCCGGTCCCGTAAACGCTCTGGTGCAAGGCGAGGCGGGGGTTGGCTTTGGAATGACCTACCACGCTGTCTCCGAAATCAACGAGGGTGCCCCGCTTTCTGTCCACTTCTTCCAGGAAGGCTCTCCCTGGGACGTGTACGGCTCCGGAATCATCCAGGGGAGGGCAAGCCGAAAGGCCGTCCACGACGTCTTTGGGTGGCTCTGCACCGAAGGGGTGCGTCTCGACAACGAGACATACGTTCCCGACCAGGTTCTGGTAGGCGTGGCGCCCGAGATCCCCAACTATCCCAAGGGCATTACGTATGCCGACATGACCGGCATCACCGATGTGGACGAGAAGATGCGCCTGCTTGAGAGATGGAGCCACTGATTGCCATGACACAACAGCATGCAGATTCGCAAACGGAAGCCAAACTCTCGGCCCATGGCATCACGAAGTCCTTCGACGGTCGCGAGGTGCTTCATGGGGTGAGCTTCGACGTGCGCGGCGGAGAGTTCCTCTCGATACTCGGTCCCTCGGGATGCGGAAAGTCGACCATTCTCCGCATCCTCATAGGCCTTGAGCAGCCAGATGCTGGTCATGTGGTTCTCGATGGCAAGGACATCACGGATGCAGCTCCCAGCAAGCGACACATGGGGATCGTCTTCCAGGACTATGCGCTCTTCGAGAATATGACCGCCTTGGAGAACGTCGAGTACGCATTGCGCTTCGACCCGGCCCGGCGCGAGCGTCGTGCGCAGATTGCGCTTGACGCGCTTGCGAGCCTTGGCATGGGGGACTATGCCAACAAGCCCGTTACCGGTCTCTCTGGCGGTCAGATGCAGCGCGTCTCCATTGCCCGCACGCTTGCCCTGAGCCCCGAGGTGATCCTTCTCGACGAGCCCACGAGCGGACTCGACGCCGATGCGCGGCTGGCGCTTCGCTCGCAGCTCAAGGACATCCAAAGCGACCACGGGACCACGATGATCTTCATCACGCACGACCAGGAGGAGGCATTCGCCCTTGCCGACCGAGTCATGGTGATGGGAGATGGATCCATCCACCAGATGGACGAGCCTCTGAGGATCGTCGAGAATCCCGCCGATGACTATGTCCGCGACTTCGTGGTGGCAAACCTCAAGACCAAGTATGACTCCCTCGCGAGGTTCGCCTCGCCGTTGAAGTAGGAGGCGCCATGTCTCGCAACAATGCCTCACGCGGAACAAGGCCGCTTGAGGCAGTGCTTCTGCTCTTCTTCTTGTTTGCGGTGGTGCTTCCCCTTGTGGGCATGTTCTCTCGACTTGCCGACCCAGAGGTCAGGGAGGTCTTTGGAACAGAGGCGTTTGCGACGGCCTGCACCAACTCGCTTGCGGTGGCGGCCGTGACCACGGTTATCTCGGTGCTTGCTGCCCTTCTCATGTCGTGGGTGCTCTGCAGGACTGCCATCCGGGGGAAGGGCGTGTTTGCCGTCCTCCTCACGGTGCCCATGCTCGTCCCGTCGCTTGCCCATGGCATGAGCCTAGTGTATCTCCTGGGGTCGAATGGCATACTAACGAACCTTCTGCATGGCTCGTGGTCAATTTACGGGTTTCCGGGAATTGTGATGGGATCCTTTCTCTACTCGTTCCCACCGGCGTTTCTCATGCTCTATGACGTAATGCGCTATGAGGACGCAACGCCCTACCAGGCGGCGGACGTCCTGGGTATCCCCAAGTCCAGTCAGTTTGCCCGTATCACGCTGCCCTTTTTGAGAAGGCCTCTCATCTCTGCCGTCTTTGCGACCTTTGCCCTGGTCATTACCGATTACGGCGTGCCTCTCATGGTTGGCGGCAAGGTCACGACGCTGCCTGTCCTCATGTATCAGAATGCAGTTGGGCTTCTCGACTTTGATACCGGCGCTGCCATTGGCTTCGTCCTTCTCATCCCCGCTGTCATCGACTTCCTTGTCGACGTGCTTGCCCGAGACCGAGCCAATGCTCGATACGTGTCGCGTGGATTCGACCTTAAGCCAAGCACGGCGAGAGATGCCTTGGGCTACGTTGCGGCGGTGCTGGTGACGGTTGCGCTGCTCCTTCCCATTGCCACCTTCTGCACGGTTGCGTTTGTGACGAAGTATCCGCTTGACCTCACGCCAACCCTCGCTAACGTGGGGCGTGCCTTCACCATGGGCACGGGGTCGTACTGGGCGAACTCGCTGTTCATAGCCATCGTGGTGTCTATCTTGGGGACCATCCTCGCCTATCTCGTGGCCTACATTACGGCGCGCGCCGGGGGCGTCTCCGCTCGTCTTCTTCACCTGGCTTCCGTCACAACCCTTGCCGTGCCAGGCATAGTTCTGGGTCTATCGTTTGCCCTTGCGTTTAAGGGATCTCCCATCTATGGGACGTTTTTCATTCTCATCTTGGTGAACCTCGTGCACTTCATTGCCTCGCCCTATCTCATGGCATACAACTCTCTCTCAAAGGTGAATAGAAACCTCGAGGCAGTTGGCCAGACCATGGGTGTGGGACGCGCCCGCATTGTGCTGGATGTCCTTGTCCCAGCGACGGCAGACACCATCGCCGAGATGTTTTCGTTCTTCTTTGTCAACTGCATGGTGACTATCTCTGCGGTATCCTTCCTCTCTACAACGCTCGATATGCCGCTTGCTCTCCTGGTGACCGACCTCGATGCGCAGCGCCTTGTTGAGTGCTCAGCTTTTGTGTCCGTCCTCATCCTCGTCACCAACGTCGTGGAGAAGGTGGCTGTTGCTGCCCTAAGGCGCCACCGCCATGCTTCGACGCCAGTTCTCCAATAGCGACCGGAGGTTAGTAAGCTATGACACACAGAGAGTTCCTCATCCTTTCCACCATTGCCACGGCGCCCTCGCCACTTACCCAGCGGGCCCTGGCGGCGCAGACCAGAATGTCGGTGGGGAGCGTGAACGAGGCTGTTTCCAACCTCTCTGACCTTGGCTTTATTGCCAACAGGCGTGTCACCGACGAGGGGCTGGAAGCCCTGGAACCCTATCGTGCGAAGCGGGCGGTGCTCATCGCCGCTGGCTTTGGATCTCGCATGGTGCCCATTACGCTCAATACGCCAAAGCCACTGGTGCGTGTGGGCGGGAAGCGCATCATCGATACCATTCTCGATGCCGTCTACGCAGCTGGCATCACCGAGGCCTACGTTGTTCGCGGGTATCTCGGCGAGCAGTTCGACCAGCTCCTCTACAAGTACCCCACCATCAAGTTCATTGATAACCCCCTCTACAATGAGGCAAACAACATCTCGAGCATGGTTGTCGCCAAGGACCTTCTCCAGAACGCCTACGTATTTGAGTCGGATCTTCTCTTGAGAAACCCTAACCTCGTCACTCGCTACCAGGATCGTTCGAACTACCTCGGTATTCCCATGGAGCGCTCTGACGACTGGTGCTTCCAGGTCAAGAATGGCGTCATCAAGCATATGGGAATTGGCGGCGAGGGCGGTGTCTGGCAGATGGCGGGCATCTCGTACTGGACGCCGGAAGATGGCGCAAAGCTCGCCGATGACATCCCGGCTACCTTCGCTATGCCAGGCGGCAAGGAGCGCTTCTGGGACGAGGCACCGCTCACATATTTTGCCGACAGGTACAAGGTCCATGTTCGCGAGTGTTCTCTCTCGGATGTGACGGAGATAGACTCGTTCCGCGAACTTAAGTCGATTGATCCCTCCTACGACTGCTAGGCTAGTCCCATGTCGCTAACGTATGCCATCTTCTCTGCGCAATACCTCCCACACGTGGGAGGCGTGGAGGTGTTTACCGCAAACCTTGCCCACCAGCTCGTCTCCGGTGGGGACCGGGTCTGCGTGGTGACGTCTTCGCGCGGGGGAGTGCCAGAGGTCGAGACCCAGGCGGATGGCGTGCGTGTCGTGCGGCTCCCCAGTGTTCAACTTATGGGCGGGAGGCTTCCCCTCTCACGCCATGGTGCACACGAGCGCTCGCTCCTCTCAGCCGTCTCCAGCTTGGGCGTGGGCCGCGTCCTCGTGAACACCCGCTTTTACGGCACCTCTGTCACCGGCCTCCGATTTGCCAGTGAGCACGGCTTGCCCGCAGTCCTTCTCGACCATGGTTCCGCCTGGCTCACCTTTGGCCGCGGTGGCGCACTTGATGCTGCCGCCCATGCGTGGGAGCGCCACATGACTGCTCGCGACGTGAGCCTGGGAGCGACCTTTGCTGGCATTAGCGAGAAGAGCGCCGCATGGCTCTCGACCTTTGGCATCAACGCGTCACTTGTCATCCCCAACGCCATTGATGCTGCATCGTTTCGCGCCGAGGCTTCGGGAAGGAACTTTCGCGTCGAGCTTGGCATTCCCGATGAGAAGAACCTCGTGGCCTTCGTGGGCAGACTCACCCCAGAGAAGGGCCCCGAGCGGCTCGTCGAGGCAACGCGCAAGCTTGGCGAGCATTATGTGGCTGTACTGGCGGGCGAGGGAGCGCTTCGCCCCCAGCTTGAGCGAGACCTTCCCGCTAACGTCCACCTGGCTGGCAACCTGAGCCACCCGGATCTTTCCGCTCTGCTCTCGCAGGCAAACGTCTTCTGTCTTCCCACCCGCTCGGAGGGATTCTGCACCTCGCTTCTGGAGGCAGGTGCCTGGGGCGTGCCTTGCGTTGTGCCGGATGTAGGCGGCGCACGAGAGGTGCTTTGCGGGGGCGGGGAAGCCTATGGCCGCATCACGCCAGACCGCGAACCCGCGACGATTGCCACCGCGATTCGACAGGTCGCTGAATCATGGGTTCCCGCCCGCTCCCAGGAGCTCCGCGCCCATGTCGAGAAGGACCTCTCGTGGATGGGGACTGCGCAGGCGCTCGAGCGAGCGTTCGAGCTTGCCGAGAAGAGCTAGCCCCTTCTCGGCAAGTGTTTTGGGCGCTAAACCATCCGCTGCCTAGAGCCAGCGTGCGTCTACATAGTGAGGCGTTCTCTGGTCCTCGGGTGGTGGCGTCATGTAGTCGCCATACCAGCGGGTAAGGCAGAAACCGAAGTCACGTGGCCCATCAAACTTCTCGCCCTCGAAGTCGTAGGGGCAGGTATCCGTAATTATGGAGCGAGGCAGGCGCTCGCTCGGCCCAAGGGGCCACGCAAGCTGCGCGACCTCAGCGCTTTCCTCAAGGGGTGTGGCACAGGCGATGCCATCGACCTGTTGGGCAATCTGATAGATGTCCTCCTTGGGCATCACCGCCTTGAGCACGCGCTTCCCGAGGAGGCTTATGGCCGAGGAACCCTCATGGACGTTGGCTGTGAGGTAGTCGTACTTGTGCCTGAGCTTTGCTATCTTGTCGAAGGGCTTGTCGCTTGATCCAATTCCGTCGACAGGAAACACGTCAACCCATACGCCCGTACGGCACCATCGCTCGTCGACGTAGTGCTCTATGACTTCCGTGCGCGTGTCAACCACTTTGATGAAGGGGTAGATGGAGGAGCGGTCGCGGTACCAGATGATCTTGTAATATGGCTTAGACGAAAACCGCTCAAACGCCCCGGGCAGGCGCTCGTAGTCATCTCGCGGCATGAGAAGATCGATGTCGTCGTCCCACGGGATGAAGCCATGGTGGCGTATTGCGCCCAGGAGCGTGCCGTAAGCCATTATGCAGGTCAGGCCGTCCTCGTGGCACACCCGATAGAGCTCTCGCATGATGTCGAGCTCAATGGCTTTCATCCCGTCGATGTCTATGCGCTTCTGTCCCATCTCGTCCCCGTTCGGATGACTTGCGAGCGTCTGATAGATTGTAAGCTCTCGGTTATGTTTGACTGGGCGCGTCGGGGTACTCTCTGGTTATTTTCCGCTTGGGGGCGGTCATGCCCTTGGCGTGGAGCCGTCAGTGCAAAAATGAGCAGACGCCCATGCTGACTACCCGTTGCATTTCGTCACCCGACCGGAGCATCCGCATGAAAACAGTCTGCGTGTTCACGCCAACATACAACCGCGCCTACATTCTTCCGGCGCTCTATGAGAGCCTCGTCTCGCAGACCTCCCAGGACTTCATGTGGCTCATCGTGGATGACGGCTCCACCGATGACACGTGCTCGCTGGTGGATTCCTGGAAGCAGGAGGGCAAGGTGGACATCACCTATGTCAAAAAGGAGAACGGGGGAAAGCCGCGCGCCATCAACACCGGCGTTGAGCTTTGCGAGTGCCCGCTGTTTTTCTGCGTAGACTCAGACGATCACCTGGTCCCAGGCGCAGTTGCGCGCATCGTCGAGGATTATGCGCCAATTCGCGATGACGACCGCATCGCCGGCATCGTGGCGCTGAGAGGCACCGACGATCACACCCCCATGGTCACCTGGATTCCGGATGGCCTTACCGAGGTCAAGTACTGGGACCTGTTCGAGAAGTATCACTTTGCCGGAGACACGTCGCTCATCCACAAGACCGATGTGTTGCGGAAGTACCCCTACGACGTTGCCCCGGGGGAGAAGTTCATTGCCGAGACCTCCGTCTACTACCGTCTCGACGAGCACTATCTCATGAGGACCGATAGCACCATCCTCACCATCTGCCATTACCTCCCAGACGGACTTACCAAGAACTTTGCGAAAAACGCTCGCGAGAACCCCATTGGCTACCGCAAGCACAAGCTCTACTGTGCGCAGCGTTCGCAGACGCTCGTCGGGAAGTTCCGGGAGACCACGCTCTACCTTGTAGGTTGTCGCATGTCGGGCGAGAAGAACGGCCTCTCGAAGGCCCCCAGCAAGGTCATCGGCGTACTGTGCGAGCTTCCTGCGTCTCTCGTCTATCACACAGTATTCGGAGGGAAGAAGGTCAATGGCTGAGGGTCTCTCACTCAAGAAGAACATCGCATGGAACTCTGCCGGTTCCATCGTGCGCTTGGGCTGCAACTACCTCGTCACGATTGCCGTGGTTCGACTTTCCCATGGCTTTGACGCAGCCGGTGCTCTCTCGCTTGCCATGTCTGTCTCGAACCTCGTCGCCCCGTTCGCAGACTTTCGCCTGCGCACGGTTCAAGTGACTGACGTTCGCGGCGAGCACAGCTCTGGCGAGTATGTGGGACTTCGTCTCCTTACGAGCGTTCTCGCCTTCGTGGCGGGCACCATCTATGCAATCCTCACGTGCTCATTTGACGCTGTGCCGGCGATCATTGCCTATCTCGTGTCATCGCTCGCCGCCAACTTCATCGAGGGCCTTCATGCAATAGACCAGCGCCATCTTCGTATGGACTACATCGGTCGCTCGTATATGATGCAGGGCATCTCAAACCTCGCCCTCTTCTCGATAGTGCTGTGGTTCTCGGACTCACTGGTGCTCGCCTGTGCCTCCATGGCTGTCTCGACTCTGGCAATCTGCTTTGCCTATGACATGCCGCGGGCATCTGGCTTTGAGCCCACCAAGCCAGTCATCGACCTGCGCTCTGCCGCCCGCACGCTGGCAACGCTCCTGCCTCTCGTTATAGCCCAGGTGTGCTCGAGCGCCATCCTCACCGTGCCCAAGCAGTACCTTGCGGCCAGCGTGAGCACGGCGGCCCTGGGCATCTACTCCTCCGTAGCATCCCCTGCGACTATCGTCCAGATGGGCGCCACCTACATCTACAGCCCCCTCCTGGGTGAGTTCGCCCAACGCTTCAAGAACGACAAGTCTTCTGCGCTCAAACTCTTCAGGCGCACCATTGAGGGAATTATTGGCATTACCGTGGTCTTCTCGGCTCTCTTACTCATCTTTGGGCAGTGGGTGCTCGGCCTGCTCTACGGCCAGGAGATTGTTGAGTACAGCTACCTTCTTGGGCCAGCCGTGCTCTGCACCTTTGTGACTGCCTTCGCCTGGTTCATGAATGACCTGCTCCTCTCGCTCAGGGACTATAAGGCGAGCTTCCTCGGGAACGTGATTGCTACCGTTGTCTCGCTTGTAATCACCGTTCCCATGGTGGATCTCTTCAGCATGAACGGCGTAAGCTGGGTAGGCGTTGGGTCCTACCTCACGGCAGTCCTCTCACTGGCGGTCTTCTTCGTGCATGACTGCAAGAAGCTCGACTCGGAATGAGACAAAGGGACAGTCCCTTTGTCTCATTAAGGAAGGGAAGAAGATGGACGAGTTTCGGCCATATCCTGAAGGTGCCCTTGAGCGCCTGCAAGAGGCGGAGCGCAAGATTCTTGCCGTGGTCGACGCGCTCTGCCGCGAGAACGGCATCGACTACTTTGTTGACTCGGGGACCTGCCTTGGTGCGGTGCGTCATGGTGGCTTCATTCCCTGGGATGACGATACGGACATTGGCATGCCCTTTGAGGATTACCGGCGCTTTCTCGAGCTTGCCCCCAAGGCGCTGCCTAAGGGTTACTCGCTCGCGACGTGCGAGACCACACCAGGCCTCACCTCGCTCTGGACCAAGGTGTTTCTCGACGGCACGCGTTTCATAGACGAGGCCTCCAGGGAGGCCGGGTGCAACCAGGCAATCTTCCTCGATGTCTTCCCGTACTTTCGCGAGGAGCAAGACCCCTCTCGAGCTCGCACGCAGAAGGCAACGTGCCTGAGGCTTCAGCGCATGAGCTACCTGCATGGCATTGCCCACCCCAAGATTCCCTCAAACACGTCGCTTCGGGGCCTCAAGGCCACGGCGTGCTCCGTCGTCCATCACACGCTTGCGCATGCATGGCAGCCGCAAGAGCTCTCTCGTCAGCTCCTCGAGGCTGCCCAGCCCACGGTTCCCTCAGAGAGATGGTTCAATGCAACATATCCCATCGCTGGAGTCTTCGATACGGTCACGCTCTTCCCCACAAGAGACATCGCCTTCGATGGGATGACCCTAAGAGCGCCCCACGATTGTGATACCTACCTGCGTACCCTCTACGGCAATTACCATGAACTCCCGCCTACGGACGCGCGCTACACCCATCTTCCCCGAGTGCTCGACTTTGGGGATGGCGTGAACGTGATGGGGGAGTAGGCGCAGGGCCTCCCGCGGTGCCCTAATCCTTGTCGCTAAGCTCCTTCTCGCTGAGCGCGATCTCCTGCGAGAGCTGCTCGACCTTATCGGTGAGGCGCGAGACGTCACAGGCAAGGTTGAAGAGCTTGAGCAGCATGAGGGCTATCACCACAACGAACACAAAGTTGCTCGGTGAGAGAAAGCCGAGGAGGCCCGAGAAGAAGAACGCAATTCCCGGAAAGATTGCCAAAACCAGCAGCAGCGTCGCGGCGCAGACCCAATAGACCGAGTCGGCGATGCGAATCTTGGACTTCCTCACCTTGCGAACGACAACCGAAAGGGCGAGGAGGGCACCAATAATGAGGACAACGCGGAGAATTGGGGACATGACAGGTC
>PPYE01158210.1_pt1 | contig 10870 bp, 10 predicted proteins | sample 1559881 | NCBI WGS metagenome assembly PPYE01 (sample SAMN08240022, study PRJNA423297) | Human gut metagenome, whole genome shotgun sequencing project.
CCTTCCCAGCCTTCCGGAATCTCTCCGGCCTTTACAACCTTCTTATTGGCATCGTTGGAGAAGTCGTCAGCGATCACTGTGTCAACCGGAAGCAGCAGCTTAACGCCTTTTTCTTCTGCCTTTTTCAGCATGTTCAGTGCGTATTCACAGTAATCTTCTTCCAGAAGAGATTTTCCAACGCTTCCGCCCTGAGCCTTGCTGAATGTATAAGACATTCCGCCGCCGATGATCAGGGTATCTACCTTGTCCAGCAGGTTTTCAATTACAGAAATCTTACTGGAAACCTTTGCTCCGCCCAGGATGGCAACGAACGGTCTCTCCGGATTGTTGACAGCATTTCCAAGGAAATCGATCTCTTTCTGCATCAGGTATCCGACTACCGCGGTATCCACGAACTGGGTCACACCCACATTGGAGCAGTGTGCACGGTGTGCGGTCCCGAATGCATCATTTACAAATACGTCACACAGAGAAGCCAGCTCTTTGCTGAAAGCCTCGCCGTTTTTTGTCTCCTCTGCTCTGTAACGGGTATTTTCAAGAAGGATTACATCGCCGTCCTGCATAGCCTCAACAGCAGCCTTTGCGTTCGGTCCTACTACCTCCGGATCAGCCGCAAATTTCACTTCCTGTCCCAAAAGCTCTGACAGACGTGCTGCTACAGGTGCCAGAGACAGAGAAGGTACTGCCTCTCCCTTCGGCTTTCCAAGATGAGAACAAAGAATGATCTTTCCTCCGTCTGCGATCAGCTTCTTGATCGTCGGCAGAGCCGCTACCAGACGGTTTTCATCCGTGATCTTTCCGTCTATCAGCGGAACATTAAAGTCACATCTTACCAGGACTCTTTTTCCTTTTACATTAATATCGTCTACAGATTTTTTATTGAGCATAATCTTGCCTCCTAAAGTATATTTTCAGGGGATTTCCCTGCGAAAAAGGGCCCGGCCCACTTAAGACCGGACCCTTATTTGAGTCTTACTGATCTCTCTGCTTATGATAACTCAGAGAAGAATTTGATTGTTCTTACCATCTGGCTTGTGTAAGAATTTTCATTGTCATACCAGGAAACAACCTGAACCTCTGTGGTTCCGTTGTCTAACGGAAGTACCATGGTCTGTGTTGCATCGAACAGAGAACCATATCTCATACCAACGATATCGCTGGATACGATCTCATCTGTATTATATCCGAAGGACTCATTAGAAGCAGCTTTCATAGCCTCGTTGATCTGATCTACAGTTACATTTCCTTCTACAACTGCTGTCAGGATCGTGGTAGAGCCTGTCGGGGTCGGAACACGCTGAGCAGCTCCGATCAGTTTTCCGTTCAGTTCCGGAATAACCAGACCGATTGCCTTAGCAGCACCTGTGCTGTTCGGAACGATATTGCATGCAGCTGCACGGGATCTTCTTAAGTCACCCTTTCTCTGCGGTCCGTCCAGAGTCATCTGGTCGCCTGTGTAAGCGTGGATTGTGCACATGATACCTGTCTTGATCGGTGCAAGGTCATTCAGAGCCTTTGCCATCGGAGCCAGGCAGTTTGTTGTACAGGAAGCTGCAGAGATAACAGTATCTTCCGGTTTCAGTGTGTCATGGTTTACATTATATACGATTGTTGGCAGGTCATTACCAGCCGGTGCAGAAATAACTACCTTTCTTGCGCCTGCTTTGATGTGAGCAGATGCTTTCTCTTTGGATGTGTAGAATCCGGTACACTCCAGAACAACGTCAACGCCGATCTCTCCCCAAGGAAGCTCCTCTGCGTTTGCCATTGCGTAGATCTTGATTTCTTTCCCGTCTACGATAATAGAATCATCAGTAGCTTCAACCTTGTCAGCCAGTGCATATTTGCCCTGAGATGAATCATATTTTAATAAATGTGCGAGCATCTTTGGAGATGTCAAGTCGTTGATTGCAACTACTTCATATCCTTCTGCTCCAAACATCTGTCTGAATGCGAGACGTCCGATACGTCCGAATCCATTAATCGCTACTTTTACTGCCATGATTAATTCCTCCTAAAGTTTTATTAACTGGTTACGCAGTCATCTGTTGACGCTTCTTTTGTTAAAGAATCATCAACCAAGATTTATTGTACTAAATCTGATATAAAAATTCAAGTGCTTTTCCAGTTTTTATGGAAGTTCCAGGAAAACCGGCTTTCGTTCTGAAAATTCTGTATAGTACCGGAATCCGCAGCTTTTCAGGATTTCCGATACCTTTTCATAATCATAGGCGATGTGTTCCGGTTTATGCCCGTCCGCACCTACAGTAATAATTTCGCCTCCCAGCTCTTTATATCTTTTCAGTACATCCGGATGGGGATGGGCAAAGGGCAGCCCGTATTTTAAGCCTGCCATATTCAGCTCGATCCCTTTTCCTTTGTTGATCACTGTGCGGAGGATCTCATCGATCAGATCCGCATATTTTTTATAGGAATACTGCTTCTCCCGTTCTTTGCCATAGCGTACCACATAGTCCAGATGCCCCAGCACGTCAAATTCCTCGTGGCTTTTGACGTCCTCCAGCATTTCTTCCAGTGCGATCCGGTAGATCTCCTCGTCCGGACGTCTCTGGAAATCCTCGTCATGCTGCATCCCATACACCACATCCTTTCCCAGGATACTATGAAGGGATCCGATCACAAAATCAAACGGATACCGGCGCACAAACTGATTGTAAAAGTCTGCAAGATGCGGCTGCATGCCAAGTTCCACGCCGATCCTGACATCAATGCGCCCCCGGTATTTTTCCCGGAGCGGGATCATAGCCTGAAAGTACGCTTCGGGATCAAAAATATCTTCCAGCCCCCAGGACATATTGTCCTTATCGAAATGATCCGTAAAACAGATCACCTCCAGCCCTTTTTCGATGGCCCCCTGTATCATTTCCTCCGGACTCGACTTAGAGTCATGGGAAAAATTCGTATGCATGTGCACATCTGCTCTCATTTCTTATTCCTCCCTTACGATCGTTCCGCCGCCCAGAACATATTCTCCGTCATAAAGTACCAGCGCCTGCCCCGGAGTGACTGCTCTCTGAGGCTCGTCAAAGATACATAAGATCTCATCCTCTCCGGTCTTTTCCGCCGTACACCAGGCCCCTTTGTGGTTGTACCGGATCTTTGCAAAGACCCGTTTTTTCTCCGGCAGATCTTCCACCGACATAAAATTGATATGGCGTGCCCTGACCTTGCGGGTCAGTGATTCCTCGCCGGTCCCCACCACGATCTCGTTGGTGTCCGGCCGGATCTCCAGCACAAACACCGGATGCCCCATGGAAAGTCCCAGTCCTTTGCGCTGTCCCACTGTATAATGAATAATCCCTTTATGCGTTCCCACCACACTTCCATCGGACAGCACAAAATTCCCAGGACGGCTTCCCGCATCCGTCGTCTCTTCAATGAACGATGCGTAATCTCCGTCCGGCACAAAACAGATGTCCTGGCTGTCCGGCTTCTCCGCAACCAGAAGCCCCAGCTCCTTTGCCATCTTCCGGATCTCGTCCTTGGTATAGCTTCCTACCGGCATCAAAGTGGAGCTTAACTGCTCCTGAGTCAGATTATACAGCGCATAGGTCTGATCCTTGGCCCCCGTCTCAGAAACCCTTAAGCTAAACCGGCCATTTGGCAGCTTTTCGATCCTGGCATAGTGCCCCGTCGCAATATAGTCCGCTCCGATCCGGCGGCTTCTCTCAAGCAAGGACTCCCATTTCACATACCGGTTGCAGGCAATACAGGGATTGGGCGTCCGCCCGTGTAAATATTCATCGATAAAATAGTCTATGACATGTTCCTTAAATTCTTTCCGGAAATTCATGACATAATAGGGAATTCCCAGGGATGAGGCCACCCTCCTGGCATCGTCCACAGCGCTTAGGCCGCAGCATCCGCCATTTTCCTCCTGCACCTGCTCATCTTCTTCCTGCCAGATCTGCATGGTCACCCCGATGACGTCATACCCCTGCTCCTTCAAAAGCCAGGCCGCCACCGAAGAATCCACACCGCCGGACATGCCGACTACCACTTTCTTTCGTTCCATGATACATCCTCAGTCTTAATATTCTTCTTCCTCTTCTTCCTCGTCTTCGTGGATATCCGACTTCGGTTTTGTCAGTCCCTCAATCTTAATACCATGTTTTTCGGCATAATCCCACAAAGCCGCATGAATGGCTTCTTCCGCCAACAAAGAACAGTGTACCTTAACCGGCGGCAGCCCGTCAAGTGCCTCCATGACAGCTTTATTCGTCACCTGCATAGCCTCCTTAACTGATTTTCCCTTCACCAGCTCCGTAGCCATACTGCTGGTAGCTACTGCCGCCCCGCAGCCGAAGGTCTTAAACTTTACATCCCGGATGATCTGGTTTTCATCAATATCCAGATAAATCCTCATAATATCTCCGCACTTTGCGTTCCCTACCGTTCCAACGCCGCTGGCATTCTCTATTTCTCCCACATTTCTTGGATGTTCAAAGTGGTCCATAACCTTTGCTGAATACATACTGATTCCTCCTGTTCTTCCTCTATACGTTTTTCTCTTGTTTCTTTACAAAATCCTCGTAAAGCGGCGACATATTCCGAAGTCCCTCTACGATCTCTTTTAAACTGTCTACTACATAATCCACATCTTCTTTTGAAATCTCCTCATTGATCGTAAGGCGCAGTGACCCATGAGCGATCTCATGAGGAAGGCCGATGGCCAGAAGCACATGTGACGGATCCAGTGATCCCGAGGTACATGCAGATCCGCTGGATGCACAGATTCCCTTCATATCCAGACGGATCAGCAACGATTCTCCTTCAATGAACTGGAAACTGAAATTTGCATTGTTTGGCAGACGGTCTGTCCGATGTCCGTTCAGCCGGCAGTACGGGATCTCGTTCTCTACCCTCCGGATAAGATAGTCCCTTACCTCTTTTTCTCTGGCTGTCCGTTCTTCCATCGTGTCAAAAGCCCGCTTTACCGCAGCGCCCATCCCGACGATTCCCGGCACGTTTTCTGTTCCGGCGCGGCGCTTGCGCTCCTGCGCTCCTCCATGGATAAAAGAGCGGATCTTCACGCCTGTACGGATATACAGAAATCCGATGCCCTTTGGTCCGTTCAGCTTATGTCCGCTGGCACTCAGCATATCGATGTGACATTCATCCACATTGATTGGGAGATGTCCATAAGCCTGCACCGCATCTGTATGGAACAGGATGCCATGCTCATGGGCGATCTCTCCGATCTCGCGGATAGGTTCTACCGTTCCGATCTCGTTATTGGCATACATAACAGAGATCAGGATCGTATCTGGCCGGATCGCAGCCTTTAATTCCTCAAGATCTACCTTTCCATCCTCGTCCACATCAAGGTATGTCACCTCATAGCCCTGCCGCTCCAGATACTCTGCTGTATGGAGAATCGCGTGGTGCTCGATCTTCGTGGTGATGATATGCCTTCCCTTTGCCTGATAAGCCTCTGCCGTTGCTTTCAGCGCCCAGTTATCCGCCTCAGAGCCTCCCGCAGTAAAATAGATTTCCTTACTCTTTGCTCCAAGGGATTCGGCGATGATCTTACGCATCTCATCCACCACCGTCTTATTCTCCGCCGCAAACTGATATACACTGGACGGATTTCCGAATTTCTCCGTGAAATATGGAAGCATAGCTTCCAGTACTTCCGGTGCCGTTTTTGTCGTTGCCGCATTATCTAAATATAAAAATCTGCTCATCCTATTCTCCTCTCTGCCGTCCGCTTCCGGGACAGCTCCGCATTTTGATTTATGGCTGACTGCACTGGGGCTCTTCACATCCCCCGGCAGGATTTACCTTTTTACTTTCCTCCACCAGCTCGTCCAGCATGATATGGTCCACCGTATCATTAATACTGTCATTGATCTTCTGCCAGACATACTTCGTCACGCATCCTCCGGCGGCCAGACAGCCTTCTTCCGAATAAAACGCTGCACATTTCACCGGTTCAAGACTTCCTTCCAGTGCCCGCAAAACATCTCCCACCGAAATTTCAGAAGCTTCTTTCGCCAGCACATATCCCCCCTGTGCTCCCCGGATGCTGGACACCAGCCCGGCTTTTTTCAACAATGCTACCAGCTGTTCGAGATAACGCTCCGAGATTGCCTGTCTGGAGGCGATACTGCTAATGGATACCGGCTCATCTTCACTATATCTGGCGAGATCGATCATGGCCCGCAGACCGTATCTTCCTTTGGTAGAAAGCTTCATTTTCTCACCTTCTTTTTAATTCCTACTATTTTACTGGGTTATCTTTCTGTAGGATACCATTGACTGGTAGTTCTGTCAAGCCTCTCTTTTGAATATCTTATAACAATATCCTTAAGGAGTCCTGCTATGTCCCGCGCACACACATTGATTAAAGGAACTCTGATCCTGACCATGACAGGTCTTGCCACCCGCATGATGGGCTTTTTCTACCGCATTTTCTTAAGTCATGCATTTGGAGAGGAGGGCGTTGGTCTCTATCAGCTGATCTTTCCTGTTTACGCCCTGGGATTTTCTCTTACCTGTGCCGGAATCGAGCTGATACTGGCCCGCCTGGTAGCAAAAGACACGGCTCTCGGGCGAAAAAAAGAGGCCCGGCAGTTGTTGTACACGGCCCTCTTAATTACAGTTTCTTTTTCCAGTATTGTAACACTATTCCTCCAAAACTATGCAGGATGGATCGCCGTGGTATTTCTGCGCGACCCTCGCTGTGCCGGGCTTTTAGTCATCTTATCTTATGTCTTTCCTTTTGCCGCCATTCACAGCTGTATCTGCGGCTACTATTTCGGTCAAAAGGAAACCGGCGTCCCTGCCGTTTCCCAGCTGATCGAACAGAGCGTACGGATCGGCAGTGTGTTCCTTATTTATTTTGCAGCCGCAGAACGAGGCCTTACCGCAGATGTCTCCTTTGCCGTTGTCGGACTGGCAGCCGGAGAGCTCGCTTCCTCCTTCTACTGCCTGCACATTTTGATCTCCGGCAAAAAAGGAGAGCCGAAAAACCGTCTCTCCTTTCTCTCCCTTTGCCGGCAGATTCCCCGGCTTTTGCTCCCTTCACTCCCGCTTACCGGGAACCGGGTCCTTCTAAACCTCCTGCAGAGTGCGGAGGCAGTCTCTATCCCTCTGCAGCTTAAAACAGCCGGTATGACCCAAAAAGAGGCTCTTTCCGTCTATGGCGTTCTGACCGGTATGGCTCTTCCATGCATCCTGTTCCCTTCGGCAGTCTCTGGCTCCATCTCCACCATGCTGCTTCCGGAGGTCGCCCGGATACAGACGCTGTGCGATAAAAAAGCTTTCCGCACCCTGGTCATAAAGGTCACTTCTTCCTGTATTGCTATGGGATGCTTTTGCTGCGCCTTTCTTTTGATAACCGGTCCCTGGATCGGCAGTCATATTTTTCACAGCAGCCTGGCCGGAAATCTGATACAGATCCTGGCATGGATGTGTCCCTTTTTATACACAAACAACACTCTGATCAGCACCATTAACGGTATCGGAAAAACAACTCTCACCTTTCTCATCAATGCTGCAAGCCTTGGCCTCAGGATAGCCAGCATTTTCCTGCTGATCCCCTCCTTCGGGATCCAGGGATATCTCTGGGGTATGCTGGCAAGCCAGCTCTGTGTATTTTCCTGCTGTCTCCTGGTTCTAATCCGATATCGTTTCCCGGAAAAGAACAGCTGACCTGTTTTCGCCGCCGGGCGTCACTGAAGCGTCTCCACAAACATTTGCATCAGCACGGGATTCACATAGCATTCCAGCAAAAAACCTGTCAATATCAAAAAAGCCATGCAGACAGTCTTAGACAGATTCCACCGTACCTCCGGATACCGGAACAGATACCACAGAAGAATCAGATAGCCGGCCGCATAGAAAAAAAGATGCGGAGTCAAGGCAATCAGACAAAGCACCAGCCCCTTTCCTCCCATCTTCAGCACTGCCGCCGTCATGATAAGCCCCAGGGAAAAGCCTGTCCAGGCCAGAAATACAGCCGCAGAAGCTTTCCGGAGCTTTGTGGAACCAAGAGCCGCCAACAAAAAAAGCGGAACTGCCCGTATCCTTGCGATATACCAGATATAATCAGCACTCAGAATCTCCACGCCGGAAAACCGTCCAAGAAAATACTCCTGAAAAATCCCGATCCCGGCAATCTCATCTGCCGCCAGCACATTGGCATATAGGATCCCCGCCAGAAATCCTGCCATGCAGATCCACACGACATACATTCTGTTTTCCCGTATCTTCAAAGAACCCCTCCTTAGTCCGTCAGATACTTCATTATATGCCGCATTTTACCTCGTATGCCAGGATTGCCGCAATGGTCTTGGAATCCTGAATCTTTCCTTCAAATATTTTTTCCTTCAATTCCGCCAGCGTATATGCCTTCACATCTACATATTCATCCTCGTCCAGATGCTGCCCTGTCTTTTTAAGATCCCTCGCCAGATAAATCTCGATCTTCTCATCGCAAAAGGCTACCGTGGTCCGGAGCGTCAAAAGATGCTCCAGATGCTCACAGCGGTATCCCGTCTCTTCCTCCAGTTCCCTGGACGCACAGGAGATTCCCGGCTCGTCCGGAGCGTCCAGCTTGCCGGCCGGTATCTCCAGTGTCATCCGTTCCAGTGCGTTGCGGTACTGGGATACCATAAGAATCCTCCCATCCGGCAGTACCGGCACCACGGCCGCCGCCCCGTCATGATGGATAAAATCCCATTCAGCGGTATTGCCATTTGCGAACTCCATATGATCTTTGTATACGTTCAGGATCGCTCCCTGGTATACCAGCTCGCGTCCCGTTCTTTTTACATTCTCGCTCATTTTTCTCCCTCCTGCATTTTCAAATGAACGCCCGTCGGTACAGGCGCCAAAATTTCCAATGTAATAAAAACAGAGCCGGTAATCATACCGACCCTGCCGTCATTTATCTTCTACTTGGCATAGTCCGTCACTCGTGACTCACGAATAACATTGACCTTGATCTGTCCAGGATATTCCAATTCATACTCAATCTGTTTTGCAATATCTCTGGCCATCAATACCATATCCGCATCAGATACCTGCTCCGGAACTACCATAACTCGAATCTCTCTACCTGCCTGAATAGCAAAAGACTTATCAACACCCTTGAACTGGTTGGTGATATCTTCTAATTGTTTTAACCTGTTTGTATATGTTTCCAATGTTTCTCTTCTCGCACCCGGTCTTGCCGCAGAAATCGTATCTGCCGCCTGAACCACGCACGCGATCAGAGTTTCCGGCTCTACATCGCCGTGATGAGCTTCCACCGCATTAATCACAGTCGCTGACTCTTTGTATTTTCTGCAAAGATCCACACCAATCTGGATGTGGGATCCTTCCACATCATGGTCGATGGATTTTCCAATATCATGCAAAAGTCCGGCACGCTTGGCAACTCTGACATCCAGTCCGATCTCGCCAGCCAGAAGTCCTGCAAGCTGAGCCACTTCGATAGAATGTTTTAACGCATTCTGTCCATAGCTGGTGCGGAACTTCATGCGTCCCAGAAGCTTGATCAGTTCCGGATGGATACCGTGGTCATCGATGATCAATTCCACACCCGTCAATGTCTCAAGCGTACGGATATTCCGCCCTTCACGTCCGATGATTCGTCCCTTCATCTCGTCGCTTGGAAGCTGTACGACCGAAATCGTAGTTTCCGCCACATGATCAGCCGCACATCTCTGGATCGCGGTAACGACAAATTCCTTTGCCTTCTTATCCGCTTCTTCCTTCGCCTGCGTCTCCAGTTCCTTGATCATCTTGGCGGTATCATGTTTCACATCTTCTTCAACAGTTTTTAACAAATATTCTTTTGCCTGTTCGGAGGTAAGTCCTGAGATTCTTTCTAGTTCCTGTACTCTTTGCCTGCTCAGCTCTTCCACTTTCGCTTCGCGCTGTTTCAGCTGTTCTTCTTTTGCTGCAAATCCTGCTTCCCGCTTTTCAATCGCGTCCGCCTTCTTGTCTAAAGCCTCTTCCTTGGATAACACTCGTTTTTCGTAACGCTGCAGCTCTGCTCTGCGTTCCTTGGTTTCTTTTTCAAGTTCATTTTTATTCTTTATGGACTCTTCTTTAATCTCCAAGAGAGACTCCTTTTTCTTGGCCTCTGCGGTTTTTACAGCGTCATCAATGATTTCTCTTGCTTTTGTCTCCGCATTTCCTATCTTAGATTCAGCGTTCTTCTTCAGATTGGACACGGTTACAAAATGGCTGATGACTGCTGCCGCGATGATCAGCACGACTGCTACAGCAATGATCATTCCACTCGGCACAGGAGCACCTCCTTATTTAATTTTCATTGTACAAATACAACACTTAAATTTTATACTGTTTTCACAAAGATGTCAAGCGTTCCACTCAGAAACTTGTATCACTCGACGGATATCTTCATAGCGGAAACCTTTTCTTGCCAGATAGGCCGACACCTTCTGTGTCTCCTTCCAGTCCGCCGTCTCCGGATCATATTTCTTTTTCCGGAGCAGCTCACGGATCGCCTGCTCTGTATCCTCCGTCTCATAACATTCGTCCATGGCCTCTTCTATCTGCTCTGCCGGAACTCCTTTCTCTGAAAGCGAGGCAAATATCTCTTTCCGGCTCTTCCGGTGCTTCCGTCCCAGGATAAAGCTTCTTGCATACTCCAGGTCATTGACATAGCCAAACGAGCTTACGTAAGCCATCGCATCATCAACCACCTCTTCCGGATAGCCACCGTCAAGCAGCTTTTTCCGAAGCTGGGCCTTCGTACGTCCCATCTGGTTCAAAAGGTGCATCGCTCTCAACTTCGCCCTGCGAAGAAGTGTCTCCTGGCAGATTCTCTGATAGACCTCCTCATCCAAGCTGCCGCCCTCTGTCAGGTGAT
>PPYE01627705.1_pt1 | contig 10869 bp, 9 predicted proteins | sample 1559881 | NCBI WGS metagenome assembly PPYE01 (sample SAMN08240022, study PRJNA423297) | Human gut metagenome, whole genome shotgun sequencing project.
GACCGGAGGCAAAGCTGTCTCCGCCGCCGACGCGGTCCATAATTTCAAGCGACGGAAGAGACATTCCCTTATGAACGCTGCCGTCGGCATAGAGCATTGCGGACCAGTCGTTTATTGTTGCGGTTTTCACTGTGCGCAAGGTGGTGCCGATAGCCTTGAAATTGGGGTACACCTTAACGACTTCGGAAAGCATTTTGCAGTAGCCGTCGATATTGAGCTTTTTAAGATTTGCGTCATTGCCCTCTACTTCAAAGCCGAGGCAAGCGGTGAAATCCTCCTCATTGCCTATCATAACGTCTACATATTTTGCTATCTTCTTATTTACTTCCTGCGCCTTTTCCTTGCCGCCGATGTCTTTCCAAAGGGACGGACGGTAATTGAGGTCGTAGGAAACGATTGTTCCGTATTTTTTGGCTGTTTTAACAGCCTCTATAACAACCTCTGCGGTAGTTTCGGAAAGTGCGGCAAAAATTCCGCCGGTGTGAAACCAACGAACGCCGAGCTCACCGAAAATGTGCTCCCAGTCAATATCGCCGGGCTTTAATTTCGAAACAGCGGTATTTCCGCGGTCAGAAACTCCTAGAGCACCTCTTATGCCGAAACCACGCTCGGTAAAGTTAAGACCGTTGCGAACAGTTCTTCCTATACCGTCATACGGGACCCATTTTATAAGTGAAGTGTCAACTCCGCCCTCTAACATGAAGTCCTCTACGAGCCTGCCGACCTCATTGTCGGCAAGAGCTGTAACAGCCGCGGTACGCATACCGAAGCAACGTCTGAGTCCTCTTGCGACATTGTATTCGCCGCCGCCCTCCCATGCTCTGAAAGAACGCGCGGTTTTGATTCTGCCTTCGCCGGGATCAAGTCTCAGCATTATTTCGCCGAGCGAAATCATATCATATTTGCAGGAAGCTGCATCTTTTACATTAAGATTCATAATATTCTCCCATAAACGGAGTTTAAACTCCGGAATAAGCGTTAAATCCACCGTCAACCGGAATTGTAGTACCGGTTATAAAGCCCGAATAATCCTCATCACAGAGGAACAAAAGCGTACCGTCAAGCTCGTTCGGCTCGCCGAAACGTTTCATCGGAGTTGCAGCGAGAATTTTGCCGGTGCGTGCCGTGGGCGTGCCGTCCTCGTTCCAAAGAAGTGCTTTATTTTGATTGGTCGAGAAGAAGCCCGGCGCAATGGCATTAACTCTGATACCTACATCGGCAAAATGAACAGCCATAAACTGCGTAAAGTTTGAAACAGCCGCCTTTGCAGCCGAATATGCCGGTATCTTCGTTAGCGGACGATAGGCATTCATAGAAGAAATCATAACTATGCAGGTGTTTTCTTTCTGAGCCATATCGCGCGCAAATACCTGAGTTATCTTTTCAAGAGTTTCTTTGGTCGTGGTACCCTTTGGGTTGTTACCGCCCGCTCCGTTGAGGAGAATGTCGCAGGTGCCGAGCTTTTCGTTTACAACCTCGCGCGCCTTCTGCATACTCTCGGGGTCAAGCACGTTGCAGCCTACGGCAATTGCCGTTCCGCCGTCTGCGGTTATCTCATCTACAACCTTTTGAGCCGCCGCTTCGTTTAAATCAAGCACGGCTACCTTTACACCCTGCTTTGCGAGCACCTTTGAAAAGTCTCCGCAGAGAACTCCGCCGCCGCCCGTTACTACCGCAACTCTGCCATTTAAATTTTCGTGTTTCATAAAGTCCAGTCCTTTCGGTTCGTACCTTTAATTACTTTTTTGATTTCTCTACGGCTTCCCATAATCCGTTAAGGTATGCGGCGCCGAGTGCTCTGTCGTAAAGACCGTAGCCGGGCCTTGCGACTTCGCCCCAAATCATTCTGCCGTGGTCGGGACGCACATATCCGTCAAATCCGACATCCTGAAGAGCCTTTACAATCTCGTACATATCAAGTGAGCCCTCACTCGACTTATGAGCCGTCTCGTTGAAATGTCTGTCCGAAACCTTAATGTTGCGAAGGTGAGCAAAATAAATCCTGTCGCCGAATTCGCGTATCATAGCAGGCAAATCATTGTCTTTGTTTGCACCGAGAGAGCCCGTGCAGAAGGTGATTCCGTTATATTTTGACGGAACAATATCAAAAAGTCTGCGATATGACTCACGCCCGGTTATAATACGCGGCAGGCCGAATATTCCCCATGGCGGATCGTCCGGATGTATAGCCATTTTGACGTCGCACTCTTCGCACACGGGCATAAGTCTGTTAAGAAAATATTCAAGGTTGTTCCAAAGGTCCTCGGAAGTCACATTTTTATATTTTTCAAACAGTTCCTTTATTTCACCCATACGTTCCGTTTCCCAGCCGGGCATCGCATAGCCGTTTGAATTATTATCTATCTCGCGGAACATATCCTCGGGGGATTTGCCCTCTATCTGTGCGCCGTCATAAGAAAGGCACGTGGCGCCGTCGCCCATATTCATGGCAAGGTCGGTTCTTGTCCAGTCGAAAACAGGCATAAAGTTATAGCAAATAACCTTAACTCCGACCTTTGCAAGATTTCGTATGCTCTCAATATAATTATCTATATATTTATCTCTTGACGGAAGACCTATCTTTATATCCTCGTGAACATTTACGCTCTCTATACATTCCATGGTAAAGCCTGCGGCAGCTATTTCGTCACGCATTGCGGTAACGTCCTCAAGGGGCCACACTTCTCCTGCCGGCAGATAGTGAAGAGCCGGTACTATACCTGTTACACCGGGAATTTGTTTTATCTGCTCAAGGGTTACGGTATCCTTATCCTTACCGAACCATCGAAAGGTCATCTGCATAAATATGCCTCCTTTTTGCTTTTTTATATTTTATCACTATCACATCGATATATCAATGAATTTAAGCGAAAACAAGACGTCTAAAAGAAAAAAATATCGCTCAAAAACAAAAAGAGCCGCAAGAATAAAGCTCTTGCAGCTCTTGTGTTAAAGCGAATCAGTTCTCTATAAAATATTTTTCGTACCAGAGAATGAACGAATAAACAGACCATATCTTTTTCATATTGTGCGCCGTGCCTGCCTTGTGCTCATTCAAAAGCTTCATTATATAGTCGCGGTTAAAGAATTTTGCCGCAACCTCGCCCTCGAATTTTTCCTTGACCATATTGTAATACTCGTCACGACGAAGCCAATCGTTGAGAGGCGTTAAAAATCCGGTTTTTCTCATAGCGGCAGTCTGCGGAGGAAGCTCCTTTGCGGCTGCGCCTCTGAGAGCTACCTTTGTCGTCTCTTTATTGACGCGGTATTTTGACGGTATTTGAAGTGCTATTTTAAGCATTTCCCTGTCAAGGAACGGAACGCGAAGCTCAAGCGAATTTGCCATACTCATTCTGTCGGCTTTTACGAGTATATCTTGAACCAGCCATGTGCGAATATCGGCATACTGCATTTTTGTAACGTCGTCCTCGTTTTTGACCTCGTCGAAGAACGGCTTTGTGTAAACTGCGGGATCCTTCGACGGAATGTGCTTTGCAAGCACCTTATCGACATCCCGGTGGTTGTACACGTAGTTGTTGCGGATATAGCGTTCCTCAATCGGGTATCTGCCGCGGGTCAAAAACCTCTTGCCGTGGAACGAGGGCATTTTTTCGGCAATACCGCCGAGCATATTGCGAAGACCCTGCGGCAAGCGCATATATTTTGCGAAATCAAGCGGCTCTCGGTAATAATGATAGCCGCCGAAAAGCTCATCGGCACCCTCACCCGACAAAACGACCTTTACCTGCTGCGAAGCGAGATTTGCGAGGAAATACAGTGCTATCGCAGAGGGGTTCGGGAGCGGTTCATCCATATAATACTGAACCATGGGAGTAATGTTAAAATACTCCTCGGCGGTTATTTTTTTGGAAAAATTCTTGACGTTTTCGTGCTTTGCAAATTCCTGTGCATGGGATAGCTCCGAATATTTTTCCTCAGCGTAGCCTACGGAAAAGGTTTTAACGTCGTTGCGCTTTGCCATTTCATGAACGACATAGCTTGAATCCACGCCGCTTGAAAGGAAGCAGCCTACTTCAACGTCTGAAATACCGTGTGCCACAGTCGAGCCCTTGAATGTCTCGTCAATAAGGTCTTCCCAATATTCAATGGACTTTGTATCGTCAATCGAATATTCGGGAGTGAAATATCTTTTGGTTTCAAATTTGCCGTCCGAGAAAGTGAAATAACTGCCGGGCTCCATCTTATATACGTTTTTGAACATAGTCTCGGTAGTCGGGATATATTCAAAGCAGAGATAATCAGGAAGTCTCTCCTCGTTGAGCTCTTTCTCAAACAGCGGATTTGACAAAAACGACTTTATCTCGGAACCGAAAAGAAAGTTTCCGTTTTTGAGATAATAGAAAAACGGCTTTATGCCGAATATGTCACGCGCGCCGAAGAGCTTTTTCTCGGTGCTGTCCCAAATTACAAAGGCAAACATTCCGCGCAGCTTGTTTAAAAGCTCACAGCCGTATTCCTCATAACCATGAAGCAAAACCTCGGAATCGGTCTTTGTGCGAAAAACGTGACCTTTTTTTATAAGCTCTTCTCTTATGGGCTGATAATTGTAAATCTCGCCGTTAAATACGAGAACCTTTGTGCCGTCCTCGTTAAGTATCGGCTGGCTGCCGCCGTCAAGGTCTATTATGCTCAGACGACGGAATCCGAGCGAAACGGACGAATCCACATAATAATCGTCCTGATCGGGACCGCGATGACGTATGCGATCCGCCATATCCTTTATAATTTTTTCGTTCACAGACTTATCCGGTGTGTCGTTGACATACCCTACAAAACCACACATATATTGTTCCTTCCGTTATTCCTTGATTTTCTTACCGCAAAGATCTATGCTTCTGCGCGCAAGAACCTCCATGGAGTCTATAATTTTGCTGTCTTTTTTTGAAAGATTGAAGTCCTTGTCAATTATCGAAAGCTCGGTGCAGCCGAGTATAACGGCGTCGCACCCCTTCTTTTTCATATCGCCGATAATTCTCATAAACTCAAATATATCGACCTTTTCGCCCGCCTTGACCTCACCGTAAATGATGTTCATAAGCGACCTTTTATCCTCTTCGTCGGGGAATTTACAATCAATCGAATACCTGTCGGCAACACGCTCGTAAGATCCCGACTTAATGGTTCCCTCGGTTGCCAAAACTCCGAGTGTTTTAAGCCCGGGGACTGTCTTAATTGCGTATTTTACAGTCTCCTCTATAATGTTGATTATCGGAATATCTACGTTTTTCTGTATCTCGTCATAAAAATAATGCGCCGTGTTACAAGGGATGACTATATAATCGCACCCTGCAGCCTGAAGCTTTTTTGCGTCGGCAATCATAACGGGAAGCGGATTCGGCTTTGAGTGGTCGAGTATATAGTCCGTTCTGTCAGGTATTGCTCCGTGGTTTAAAATAACCATGGATATATGCTCCTGATCGGTCTTGGCGTCAGTCATTTTAACGACAAGGTCCGCAAAATATATGGTAGCGAGCGGCCCTACACCGCCCAGAACACCGAGAGTTTTTTCTTCCATTTTTTGAGGTGTCCTTTCTTTTTACTCTGTTTGTGAGCTTAGTTGTTTTTCTGCTAAATGCAAATTACCGCAATTTTCGCTGTCGCCGAGAACACATTTTACAAGGGTACTCGAGAGAACGATAAAAGCGTGCGGGGTGCGTATTATCAGAAATATTTACGGAATTTACGGAACTGATTGATATAAGCCGCTCTCGCGTAAAAATTATGTTTGAGGTTGTGGTCGGCGGAGTAGAACAGAGGCTCGGAAACCTTGCCCTCGGACCAGAGCTTTAAAGCGAGAGATTTGAAATCGCTGTCGGGAACGTATTTTTTAATTACGCCTTTCGGGACAACCGTATAGAGATTTATATTGTCGGCTACGGTGTAATCGTCAAGCTTGTTATAAATATAGTCGTCAACAATCCATTTGACGGTATTAAAGCCGCTGCCCGTAACATAGAAATTGCTTCTGCCGAGACGGACGTTTATTTCAAAGAATTTAAACTTACCGTCACGCTCATCGTATTTTATATCGAAGTTTGCAAAGCCCGTGTAGCCGATATGCTCAAGGAACTTTGTTGCGGCGGCCACTATTTCGGGATTCACCTCGTTGACTATGGCAACGGGGTTGCCTATCGCCGTGGGCGTGTGATCCTCAAGCAGAGTTCTGCCGAGAGATGCGAAACGAACCTTGTGGTTTTGGTCACAATAGCAGGTTAAAACGCGCATATAGGTATCGTCGCCGGGTATACAATCCTGTATGAGAAATTTATAGTCATAGCTTGATTTTTCAAGCTTTGCGAGCATATCGCGAAGTTCCTCTTCGTTGTTGAAGCGGAACACCTTTTTCTTACCGTCGAATTTGGCATAATGATACATAGCCGAGTTTGCGGGCTTTGCTATAACGGGATAATCAAAGTCAAACTTCAAATCGTTTTCCTTACCGCACTCATAGACATATGTCTTGGGATAATTAAGGCCGAGCTCTTCAAAAATTTCATAGAATTTGTCTTTGAGAACTATTTTATTTAAGAGGTCAACGTCTATATACGGGATGATATAGTACGGAGACAGCTCTTTTTTGCTCTCTATGAGCGCTCTGACGTACCAGTCTCCGCACCCTAGCACAATAAGCTTCTTTTTGCCCTCAAATTCCTTGCCGACTTCGATAAGATGCTTAACCAGCACATCCTTGTTTTCAAGGCCGGGGAATATTCTGTTTTCTATAATATCGGAATTAGCTATGTAACCGCCCTCCGACATACTTAACACGAGTGATTTGATACCGTATTCCTCGTGAAAGCTCCTCGCGAGGGAATAAGCGGTTATATCGGCTCCGAGTATTACCGGTAAAAATTCCTTTTCCTGGAACTGCATAGAAAAACCTTCTTTTCCATAATATATACTCTGTTATTATAAGATATAACCAAATCTATGTCAACAAAAAAGGACGTTTAAAAAGACCTAATCGCCGATTACGCGGACGTTTCGGAGCAAGCGAAATTTTCAACGTTTTCAGCCGAAATCGAGCGAGGCGTAAAACTGCCCGATTTTTTACGCCCCACCCGATATTACAATTAACCGAGGTACTGTTTCATTTTTTGTATGCTGTTTTCCTCAAGCTTAATCAAATTCTCACCGAGTTTTCGGCAATCCTCAGGGGTATCGCCGTATTCCTTTAGGGTTCGCGACATATCTATAACGCCCATCATACTGCCCTGCATCATCATTTCGGCGATTTTATCGGGGCTTTTGTCAAATGCCGTATTCATCTGTATACCCGACCAAACTCCGAACTGCGCCAGCGGTCCCTTTTCCTTAGGCAATTTGTTTTCCTTTGCGAGCAGATTTACAGCCTCGCCCGACAAATCGGTATAATCCCTGTGCTCGCTCTGAAGCTCCGACAAAAGGCTCGGGTCCTCAACCTTTTCGGTTATCATTGAAATGGATTCGCAGCACATCTCGGCATTTTCGTATACCTTATTTAAAAATTCTTCGGTTCTGCTTTTTTCCTTCAAGTGTATCTTCCTTCCTTTTTTGCCGAAAAAACGGATTTTTTTATTATTATCCCAAAGCAACAGGGCTTTATACTGTTTACATTTTAAGGTTTTTAAACTATAATATGTATTAAACAGCAGTAAGAAAGGTTAAGGTGATTTTCATGGGCAAGCTTAACAAATTCACAGCGTTTATGGGAAATAAATTCCAGCCGGTATTCGGCAAGATAGTATATAGAAATATGCGGAGGAAACCGATAGTTCCGAAAGAGCTTAAAAGGCTCTCGGACCTAGCACCGCTCGATAAGGACAAGGTTCGGCTCGTGGCGCACCGCGGACTTTCGGGAGCATATCCCGAAAACACCGCTCCGTCGTTTGAGGCGGCAGGCAAGCATGGCGGATATTTCGGCCTTGAATGCGACACGCACATGACAAGAGACGGCGTTTGGGTAATTATGCATGACCCGGACGTTTCAACCATATACAGCGGCACGGGCGACGTTAAAGAGCTTTCATTTGACGAAATTGAAAGAATGCACGTCGCAAGAGGCTCCAATGCCGATAAATTCCCCGGACTCAAAGCTTGCACGCTTCAGGAATACATCGACATCTGCAAAAAGTATAATTGCCACCCGATAATCGAAATCAAGGATCCGCGTAAGGACAAAATGCAGGATTTCTACAATGTGCTTCTCAAAAACGATCTGCTTAAGGACGCCGTTATAATTTCGTTTATACTCGACGACCTTAAAGAGCTGCACGATATAGACCCGACGCTTAATATGTGGTATCTCGTAAACTATCTCGACAGCAAAAACATTAAAGATGCGAGAGACGCAGGCTGCAGCGGTATGGACTTCTCGGCGGAATTTAACGCCTGCCGTCCGGAGTGGATACGCAAGGTTCATGACAACGGTCTTAAAACCGCCTGCTGGACGGTTGACAACCGAGAAATGCTAGCCTCAATGATAGACGCCGGCGTAGAGTACATCACGACAAATTCCATTCTTCCGGAATAACAGACACAAAAGCAAGGAGACTTTATGGCAAGATTTTGTCCGCTTTTTTCCGGAAGCTCCGGCAACTCAATATACATAGGCAATAACGACGGCGGAATACTCGTAGACACGGGAATGAGCGCAAAAAAAATCGGCGAAGCACTCTTTAACATAGGCGTCGCCCCGGAGAGTTTAAACGCCGTTTTTGTCACACACGAACACTCCGACCATATAAAGGGCTTGCGCGTATTCGCTTCAAAATATCACATAAAGGTATACGGAACAAAGGGTACGCTCTCGGCACTTGACGATATGGGCATATTAAACGGCAAATTTGAGACTGAGGAGGTCTCGTTTTCCGGTAACGAAGCAGGTCCTCTTTTTGTGACCCCGTTTCACACCTCGCATGACGCAAGAGAAAGCTGCGGCTACAAAATAGACTGCAGCGACGGCAGAAAAATCTCCATAGCCACCGACCTCGGTGAAATGACCGAAGAGGTTTTTTCAGCAGTAAGCGGCTCAGATCTTGTTATGCTTGAGTCAAACCACGACGTTATGATGCTCGAAAACGGCCCTTACCCGTATTCTCTGAAAAAGAGAATTCTCGGCAAAAAAGGACACCTTTCCAACGACGCGTGTGCAAGCACCGCCGAAAGGCTCGTAAGCGGCGGTACCACGAGAATTTATCTCGGCCACTTAAGCCGTGAGAACAATATGCCGGCTCTCGCATATCAAACCACGTGCTCGGCACTTACCATGGCGGGAGCAAAAGAGAACAGCGACTATATACTCAAGGTTGCAAAGCCCGTCTGCGACGAGAAAGCGATGATATTATGATAAGCGTTACCGTTATAGCACTCGGCAAGCTCAAGGAAAGCTATATGCGCGATTTTTGCGCAGAGTACGAAAAACGGCTCAAGGCGTTTTGCAAAATAAACATAACCGAGCTAAGTCCCGTACGTCTTTCACAAAATCCGAGCGAGGGTGAAATAAAAAAGGCTCTCGACAGCGAGGCTGCGCTTATAAAATCCAAAATACCGTCCGGTGCTTATGTTTTTTCGATGTGCATTGAAGGCAGGCAGATGTCAAGCGTTGACTTTTCCGAAAAAATATCCGCCACTGCGCTGTCCGGCAAAAGCAATATAGCCTTTATTATCGGCAGCTCATTCGGACTCAGTAACGAAATCAAAACAATGTCGGATTTTAAATTTTCAATGTCGGAAATGACCTTTCCGCATCAGCTCGCGCGTTGTATGCTCCTTGAGCAGATATACAGAGCATTCGAAATATCTTCCGGCGGAAAATACCATAAATAAAAAATTCAAAAGGATAGGGTGATTATTATGTTTTGTACAAATTGCGGTGCGGCTTTACCGAACGGTGCGGAGATATGCCCGAATTGCAACCGACCCGTCAGCCGGTCAAGCTTCGCACAAGGAGAAGCCCCTGTATCAAATGTGAATTATAACGGACAAAACGCTCCGTACAAACCGGAGAGCTGTAATCAGAATTACAACAGCCCCTCGGGAAACACAAACGGCTTTTACGGCTCTCAACAAAACAATCCCGTAAACAACACATATAATGCTCCGGTAAACGGAGCCGCTTATCAGCAAAACCGACCGGAGCAATACAATCAGTACGGTCAAAACGGCGGAGCCTATAATCCGCAGACATATCGTAATCCCAACGAAAAGGCAAACGTGGGGCTGTGCGTTGCCTCGGTGTTTTTTCCGATTGTCGGTCTTATACTTTTTTTGGTGCAGAAAAACGATACTCCGCGCGCCGCAAAATCATATCTTCTTTGTGCCGCAATAAGCTTCGGCGTGCAGGTGCTTTTAAGTATAATTGTTATGGTGATTATGTGGACAGCGGTATGGGCGGCTGTGCCGTACATCGACGACAGCTTTTCTTATGACTACGACTATGACTATGATACTGCAACAAATCTGTTTACGGCATTGATTTCGCCCGTAAGACTCTTCTTTATGAAATGATATAGTTCATCCGAAATACCAAGCACCGCCCGGTCAAAGGCCGAGCGGTGCTGTTTATTTTATTATATTATGCCGCCGAGCTTATCAGCCCTCGGTCGGCTCAAGTATACCGTAGCCGCCGTCAGCACGCTTATAAACCACATTTACGTCGTCCGTGTCGGCATTGCGGAACATATAAAACTCGTGTCCGAGCATATTCATCTGGAGTATAGCCTCCTCGGAAGATTGTGGTTTTAAAATCACAGCCTTCGTTCTGACTATGTCATACTCCTCCTCGGCGGAGTCGTCAGCCGAATTAAACGCCTCGTCAAAGGATACATCGCGTATGCGCTTTGCAAGTCTCGTCTTGTTTTTTCTTAT
>PPYE01433676.1_pt1 | contig 10868 bp, 10 predicted proteins | sample 1559881 | NCBI WGS metagenome assembly PPYE01 (sample SAMN08240022, study PRJNA423297) | Human gut metagenome, whole genome shotgun sequencing project.
GAGAGGGGGTCTCCACTCCCTCCAGGGTAAGGGTGGGCATTTTGGGGGCCTCGTTTTCCAAGGTCAATTTGATATCGTCGGGCATGTTTCTAACCTCCTTGATCATTCCTTGCTTCTATCGCGGAAAGCGCCGCTCGGGCGTTTCTGGAATTTCTTTGAAAATGGCGGGGGCTTCTGGCGGAAAGGCCAGGCGCCGAACCCCCGCCTTTCACCGTTCTGCGGTTTATTTTTTGGCCTCCTCCTGCTTTTCTTCCTCCACAAAGCCCTCCTGCTTTAAGAGGGTCTCAAACACGGTGATATCCGCGGAAATATCCATGGCCTCTTCCGCATAGAGGGAGTCCAGCTGCTTTTCAAAGGCATCCGCCACCGTGTGCATCATCCCCGCGATGTTGAACAGGGTGGAGGTGATGTTCTCACCCTTCACGTTCTGGGCGGAGAGCCGCTGGTAGCTGTTCAAAAGCTTCATGGTGGTGGGCAGGTAATAGTTCATAAATTTCCGGATCTGCTGCGCCTTCTCCGGATGGTCGGCAATATAGCGGAAAATATCGGCGGAAGCCCGCTCCATGCGGGTGATGTCCTCCGAAAGGGTCTCGTCGGGAATCGCGTCATCCGCGGCACGAAGTTTTTTCAAATACTCCCGGCCCTCGTCGATAATCTTGTCCACCTCTGGGTCCCCTGTGTGGGATTTCTCCGGTTTTTCCGGCTCCTTTTTCGGCTCTTCCTTGGGCTTTTCCGGCTCCACCGGCACAAACATCTTTTTCCCCTTGAACAGCGCCCCCGAAGCCAGGAACACCAATACCAGCACCACAGCAAAAACGATGAAGTGATAGGGCTCGTACAGTGGGAAACTCAAGGCGTAGAACAGGGCCACGCCGCCTGTGATATAAAACTTGGCGGGGCTTCCCTTACGCACCATTTTCATAGGCGGCTGCCCAGCACCCTGGGGGACAGGCGCCCCCTGCCAGGGAGCCTGCCGCGCCCGGTTTGCCGCCGCCCGCTGGGCGGCAGCGGCTTGGTTGGCCGCCGCATGCTGCGCGGCTGCCGCCCTTTGCGCCGCCGCAGCCCTCTGGGCCTTTGCCTGCTGGGAGGGGGGCGGCGCGACGGGCTTGCCCTGGGTATAGGTATAGCGGTAATAGCCATTGGCCTGCTTTGCCCCATTCTGGGGTGGAGCGCTTCCCTGGGGCGGCGCCTGATGCCCCGCCTGCCGCGTCTGCTGCGTCTGCCCAGCCCTGGGTCCCGGCTGGGGCGCTTGGCCCGCCCCCTGTGGCGGGGGCGCCTGATAGGGGTGGCCGCCGGGCCCCGGGCCTCCATTCTTGCCCAAGTTCAGCGCCTGGTCCAAGCCTTGCGCCGCTTTGCCCAGGCCCTCGGCAAGCTTTCCTGCCATGGGAATGCCTGAACTTTTCAGTGTTCTATATACCTGGGAGGAGCGGAGCTCCTCCTGCAGGGGTTGGTTTTCTCGTTTATCCATCCGGCCTGCCTCCATGTTCCGGCAAAACTCCCGCTGCAAATCACAATCCTTTCGCAGTGGGAAGCATTTATATTGTTACCATTGTACTGTGAAACAGAGGGCGGTGTCAACTGAATTCTAGGCCCCGCGGCGCTTTTCCCACATTTCAGAGAAAAGCCCTTTCCCCCCGGGCCCTTACACAGGATGGGGCTCTCCCACCCGGAGGAAAACCGCCTTGACCTGATCCCCCGTGGCAATGCCCTCGCAGAAGGCCGTGGCCGCCCCTGCGGCCACGCCCCACTTCAGCCCGCCCAGGGCGCTGCCGTGAAGCTCGTACCCATAGAGGAAGCCCGCAACCAGGGAGTCCCCCGCCCCCACGGTGGAGACCGCCTCCCCGCGGACGCTGCGGCAGAACAGCGCTTGGCCGTTCTCCTCCAGAAGCAGGGCGCCCTTGGCCCCCAGGGAGACCACCACGTTCCGCGCCCCCATGCGCTGAAGCTCCCGGGCGTACTCCTTCACTTCCTGCACGTTCAGGCTGCCCGCAATGCCGAAAATCTGGGCCAGCTCCTCCTCGTTGGGCTTAATGAGGAAGGGCCGGTAAGGCAGGGCCGCCAGCAGCGGGTCCCCCTCCATGTCCACCACCAGCCGGGCCTTTCTCTGCCGGGCGGCTTCTAAGACCCGGGGGAAGGCCGTTTCCGGCAGGGCGGCGGGCAGCACGCCGGAGAGCACCAGGGCGTCCCCTTCCCGCAAACGGGAGAGCCGTTCCAGCAGCTCTTCCACCGCCTGCTCCGGAATGGCGGGACCTGCGCCGTTGAAGGCGGTCTCCTCTCCGTCCGCGCAGCGCAGCTTCACATTCACCCGGGTATTCCCCTGGGGCAGCTGGACGAAATCCGTTTGGCAGCCAGCCTCCTCCAGCAAGCGGCAGAGCTCCCGTCCGGTAAAGCCTCCGGCCAGGCCCAGGGCCCGGTTCTCCACCCCCAGGGAGGACAGCAGCAAAGAGACGTTTACCCCCTTGCCCCCGGGGGCAAAGGCATCCTGGGAAAAGCGCTGGATCACGCCCCGCTCAAAGCTCTCCAAAAAGATGAAATGGTCCAGTGCCGGGTTCAGTGTCACTGTAACTATCATAATACGTTTCCTCCCTTACAACTTCCTTAAGGTATTCTATCATTTTCAAAAAACTTTTTCAACCAAGCTGCGCCTGGACGCATGCCGCGGAGTCGTGCGCTTCGCTTACTCCCTCAGGCGGAAAACGCCGGCCCTGTGTCCGCGGGTTTGAGGCTGGAGGAGATGTGCGGTTCCGCCCTTTCCGCGCATATCCCTCTCTTCGCTGGAAACACTAGAAAACGCATCCTCCCAGACTTTGGGACGGAAGCCAAATTACAGGAAAGGAGATTGTGTCATGCTGCGAAATAAGATCTGCGCCTTTGCCCTCTGTGCCGGTCTGGCCCTTTCCCTGGCGGGCTGCATGGAAAAGGCCGCCAGCGATGTGTCGGACACCGCCTCCCGGGTAGAGAGCGGCGCCGGGGAAACCGTCTCCCGCATAGAAAGCGGCCTGGAGGAAGCCGGCAGCCGGGTGGGCTCGGCCGTGGAGTCCGCCCTGGACCCCGATTCCTCCCGAAGAGAGGAATCCAAAGAGGAGTCCCGAGAAGAGGCCACCCCCGCGCCAGAGCCCCGGTAAGCGCGCCCCCTCTACAGCACCGCCCCCAGCCGGGGCGGTGCTTTTTCTATCCCAGGCGCCGCACCGCCTTGCGCCGCCCCCCGGTTTCTGCTATACTGGGACAGAAAGCAGAAGAGGAGGCAAACCCATGATTCGATGCTGTATTTTTGACGCCGATGGCACCCTGCTGGACTCCATGCCCATGTGGCGGGACATCACTTACGAATACGCCCAGCAAAAAGGAATTCATGCCCCAGAGGGGCTGCACCGCACCCTGAACCGGCTGAGCCTGGAGCAATGCGCGGAATATTACCAGGGCCTGGGGGTTCCGGGCACCGTGGAGGAAATCGCCCAGGAGCTTTCCCAATGCGCGCTGGAAGGCTATCGCACCCGGGTGCCGGAAAAACCCCATGCGGGGGAGTTCCTGCGGCTGCTGCAGGAAAACCACATCCACATCGCGGTGGCCACCGCCTCCAACCGGGAGGGTGTGCTGGCTGCCCTGCGCCGCCTGGGGATGCTGCCCCTGGTGGAGGAGTTCGCCACCTGCACAGAAGTGGGGAAAAGCAAGGAGCACCCGGATGTGTACCTTCGCTGCGCGGAAAGCTTTGGCGCGGCCCCGGAAGAGAGCGTGGTCTTCGAGGATTCCGCCTACGCCATCCGCACCGCCAAGGCCGCCGGTTTCCCCGTGGTGGCAGTGGAGGACGGCATTTCGGGGAACGGAGAGGGCCAGCTGGAAACCCGGGAGGGCATTGCCCGGCTCTCTGACTTCTACCTACGGGACTATGAGGAGCTGATCCAGGCCCTGACCCCGCCGGAGGACCTGGCCCAAAGCCTGGGAGAGCTTTTGGGCTAAGGCGCCTATTCCTTTGGAAAGCAAGGAGAAATGGGAAACATATGAGCGGTTTACGGAAAAAGCTGATTGGCAGCCGGGCCTTCTACGCGTCGGTGCTGGCCCTGCTGGTGCCCATGATCGTCCAACAGGGCATCACGCAGTTTGTCAACCTTTTGGACAACGTGATGGTGGGGCGTTTGGGCACAACCCCCATGTCCGGCGTGGCCATTGTCAACCAGATCATCTTCATCTTCAACCTGACCATTTTCGGCGGGCTGGGCGGCGCCTCCCTCTTTGGGGCGCAGTTCGCCGGCAAGAAAGATCACGAGGGGGTGCGTTACACCCTGCGCTTCCGGCTGGTGTTCAGCGTGGTGGTGTGCGCCCTGGGCATTCTGATCTTTCTTCTCTTTGGGGAGCAGCTGTTCCAGCTGTATTTGAACAAGGAGTCCTCTTCTCCGGAGGAGATCGCCTCCACTTTGGGCTATGCCAAGGAGTACATCGCCATCATGCTCTTTGGACTTCTGCCTTTTGCCATAAACCAGTGCTTTTCCAGCACCCTGCGGGATGTGGGCGAGACCTTCTCTCCCATGGTGGCCAGCCTCATTGCCATCTGCGTCAACCTGACCGGCAACTACCTGCTGATTTACGGCAGCTTTGGCTTTCCCAAAATGGGGGTGGCCGGGGCGGCCTTGGCCACTGTCATTGCCCGGTGGGCGGAAATGGGATATCTGCTGCTGCGCACCTGGCGCCACCGGAAGCAGTTCCCCTTCCTGCAGGGGTTGTTCCGCCATTTCCGGGTGCCCCTGTCCCTGGTCAAACAGATCGCCGTCACCGGCACGCCCCTGCTGCTCAACGAGACCCTGTGGTCCATTGGCACGGCGGCGGTGAACATGTGCTACTCCTTCCGGGGGCTGGAGGCTGTGGCGGCCACTAACATCAACTCCACGGTGTGGAACTTGTTCGCCATTGTCATGGCGGCCATGGGCAACGCCATCGGCATCCTCTCCGGCCAGCTGCTGGGGGCCAATGACATTCCGGGCGCCAAGGACACTGTGCGCAAGCTGCTGTTTTTCAGCGTGTGTGTCAACGCGGTGATCGGCGGGCTTATTGTGGCGGTGTCCCCCTTTATCCCTTACATCTACAACACCGAGCCCTCGGTGCGCCAGACCGCCACCCATCTGCTGATGGTCTCCGGTTCGTTTTTACCCCTGTCCGCCTACACCCAGGGCACCTATTTCACCATCCGTTCCGGCGGGAAGACCTTCATCACCTTTCTGTTCGACTGCGTGTTCACTTGGGTGGTGTGCCTGCCCATTGCCTTCTGTCTGTGCCAGTTCACCGGCCTTTCGGTGGTATGGGTCTTTTTCTTCGTGTCGGCAGCGGATATCCTCAAGGCGGGAATTGGCACGGTGATGCTGGTCTCCGGCATCTGGGCCAAAAACATGGTGGGGGATCGGCCCGAAAACTAACTTGGGGAATACGGCCCGGGGCCCTGCGCTAAAATCTATTTGGGAGGAATTTATCATGGAAGTGCGAACGGAAAAACAGCCCTTTCAGGAGCGGGACGCCATCTCCCTTTTGGAGACTGTTGACGCGGCCACAGGGCAGAGGCAGGTGCTCAAAGAGTTCCGCCACCTGATTGAAGCCCCCAACTGGCTCCCTGGCGGGGACGCCCTGCTGTACAACGCCGGGGGGCGGCTGTGGAAATTCCACCTGGACACCTTGGAGAGCGAAGCGGTGAACACCGGTTTTGCGGACTGCTGCAACAACGACCATGTGCTCTCCCCGGACGGGACCCGGGTGGGCATCAGCCACGGCACCGGGGAGGACGGGCGCTCCCGGGTGTACACCCTGCCCCTTTCCGGCGGCGTGCCCCGGCTCATCACTCCCATGGCCCCCAGCTATCTTCACGGCTGGTCGCCGGATGGGAGGACCCTGGCCTACTGCGCGGAGCGCAACGGGGAGTTCGACATCTACACCATCCCGGTGGAGGGAGGCGAGGAAACCCGCCTGACCCACACCCCCGGCCTGAACGACGGCCCGGAATACTCCCCGGACGGAAAGCACATCTGGTTCAACTCCGTGCGCTCCGGGCTGATGCAGGTGTGGCGCATGAACGCGGACGGCTCTGACCAGACCCGCATAACCTGGGAGGAGGACTTAAACTGCTGGTTCCCCCACCTTTCCCCCGACGGGACCCAGGTGGCCTACATCGCCTACAAAAAGGGGGATGTGGAGCCCGGCGACCACCCCGCCCACAAAAACGTGGAGATCCGGGTGATGGACGCCGGGGGCCAAAACACCCGGGTGCTGGCAAAGCTCTTCGGCGGCCAGGGAACCTTGAACGTGAACAGCTGGTCCCCCGACGGGAAGAAGCTGGCCTTTGTCAGCTACCGGCTGAAATAAACGCAAAAGCTCCCCTCCGGCAAGCCCGGAGGGGAGCTCTCTTTACCGCGCTCAGGAAGCGTAGTGCTTGTACAGGAAGGTGACGATCTGCCCGCGGGTGCAGCCGTCATTGGGGCTGAAGGTGGTGGCACTGGTGCCGGCGGTGATGTTGTTCCGCACTGCCCACAGCACGGGACGGTAGAAGTAATCCCCGGACGCCACATCCCGGAAGGGATTGCTGCCGCTGACGGAGGGGGACCCTGCCGCCCCTGCGGAAAGGGGCAGTCCGGCCAGCAGCAGGCAGGCGGCCAGCACCAGAGCAAAGAGCCGTTTCATGGGTTTGCGTTTCATCATTACTTCCTCCTTCAGCTGTCCCCCCTTAGGACAGGGAATTGATACCTTTATTATACTCGGGCCCTGTAAGATTTGAATAGGAAACGCTTCGTTTATATCCCAAATTTTATAAAAGAAATGGCAAAATTCCCCCTCTCATGGGAACCCCTTGATTTTCCGCCCGGGCTGTGGGAAAATAAGTGTATTCCAGTGAAGAACAAGTCAGAGATGGGGGTATTTTCTTATGGAATCACTGCGGGAGCTGTATCGCATTGGACGGGGGCCATCCAGCTCCCACACCATGGGGCCGTCCCATGCGGCCGTCCTGTTTCGGCAGGAATTTCCCCAGGCGGACCGGTTTCACGCCACCCTGTACGGCTCTCTCGCCAAAACGGGCAGGGGCCACCTGACAGACGTGGCCATCCGGGACGCCTTCGCTCCCCTTCCCACGGAAATCGTCTTTGATACAGAGACACCCGAGGAAAGCCTGCCCCATCCCAACACCCTGGCGCTGCAAGCCTTCCAGCAGGAGCGGCCCTTGGGCCAGTGGCGGGTGTTCAGCGTGGGCGGCGGAAAGATCCAGATCGAGGGGCAGCCCGCCGTGGCCCCCCAAGATGTGTACCCTCTTTCCACCTTCCGGGAGATCAAGGAATACTGCGGCAGGAATGGGATGTTCCTCTGGCAGTTCGTGGAGGAGAACGAGGGTCCGGAAATCTGGGACTACCTGCGGGACGTGTGGAAGCAGATGAAGGCCACCGTCTACGCGGGGCTCAACACCGAGGGGGTGCTCCACGGGGAACTGGGCGTCCAGCGGAAGGCCAAATACCTGGTGCGCCAGCGCCACATGGATGAGAGCCCCGAGACCCGGGAAAACCGGAAGGTGTGCGCCTACGCCTTCGCCGTCAGCGAGGAAAACGCCGGCGGCGGCGTGGTGGTGACCGCCCCCACCTGCGGGGCCAGCGGCGTACTGCCGGCGGTGCTGCTCTTCAAGCAGGAGCAGCAGGGCTTTTCCGACACGGACGTGCTCCACGCCCTGGCGGCGGCGGGCATTGTGGGAAACATCATCAAAACCAACGCTTCCATCTCCGGGGCGGAGTGCGGCTGCCAGGCAGAGGTGGGCAGCGCCTGCTCCATGGCGGCGGCGGGCCTGGCGGAGCTGTACCACATGGACCTGGACCAGATTGAGTACGCGGCAGAGGTGGCCATGGAGCATCACCTGGGCCTGACCTGCGACCCCATCGGCGGCCTGGTGCAGATCCCCTGCATCGAACGCAACGCTGTGGCGGCCATGCGCGCCATCAACGCCCTGAGCCTGGCCAATTTCCTCACCTACACCCGGAAGATCTCCTTCGACATGGTGGTGAAAACCATGTACGAAACCGGCCGGGACCTGTTCTCCAAATACCGCGAGACCAGCGAGGGCGGCCTGGCAAAAGTGTATACGGAATAAACGTACCGCCATAAAGCAGGGAAGGGCGCCAGCCTAAACGGCTGGCGCCCTTCCCTTGCCTTTTTATAGCTTCCTTTTGCGGCAGAAGGGAACACCCCTTCACAGCGGCTTTCTGGGGGATCTCCCCAGTTCCGCTGTGCCCGCTGTCAATTTCTTCCAAACTTCTCGAATTTCAGCTGGCGGGGGATGAACTTCTTAATCCCCTCCAGCAGCTCTTCATCCGGGTTGAACACAAACAGCGTCTTCCCCGTCTTGCCGCTGCGGACAATCATATACCAGGCATCCCGGTGGTCGCTGTACTCCGTGGCAAAGATCCGCGCGTCAAAGCTCTGGTTCTTCAAGCGGGCCTCGTTCTGGGCGTACTGCCCAATGTCCTCGGCCGTGCTGCACTCAAAAGAAGTCATGCGCTTGCGGCTGGAACGGTTCATAATTTTGTCCACCGCCACATAGCCGTTGGTCAGGCTGTATTCATACTCCAAAAGCCGCATGGAAATCAGCTTGTAGCCGCCAAAACCCGCGCCGCCTGCGACCAGCAGCGACAGCATGGGTATGGGCACAATCATAAAGCCCACCACAAAGCCGATCAGCGCCACCACCAGCACTGCCAAAAAAATGCCGGCTGTCACCAGCATGTCCGTGGACTCGAACTTTTTCTTTACCATGCGTTCAATAAAAACGTCGCCCATTTTTACAATCCCATCCTTTCGCCGCGCCTGCCGCCCGGCGGATTTTCTTGAACATTGTACCATATCTTTTTACAAGATTCAATAAATCTTTTGTGAACAGCCCAAGGCTTTTTTAAAAAAACGCCCGTCAGCCCGCGAGGCGGGGAAAATGGCCCCCACCCCCTTGAACCGCTCGGTTTTTTGTGCTATGATAAATGAAGCGCGCGGATGAAAGAAAGTACCCCCGCTCCACCCGGCCAGAGAGGCTCTGCCACCGGCTGAAAGCAGAGCTGCGCGGCGGGCGGGGAGAAGTTCCTTTCGGAGCGGCGGCGCTGAACCGGCCCTGGGAAAGGGGGCCGCACTAGGCGCCGACGGGAAAGGCCCCGTTACAGGCCGGAACGAGGGCGGGCTGCCCTTCCTGTTTTTGCAGGGGAGGACGTCCCGCTGAAATTGGGTGGTACCGCGTAGTAAAGCATTACTTCGCCCCTTTTTTCGGGGGCGGAGTTTTTTTGTCCCCATATTTCCCCTATAGGAAAGGAAGGTCAGCACACATGAAGGAACAGATCGAAGCCCTGCGGCAGCGCTTTGAAAGCGAGCTGCAGGCCGCCCAGAACAGCGACGCTGTGGAGAAGCTGCGCGTTGCCTACCTGGGCAAAAAGGGCTCTGTCACCGATTTGCTCAAGGGCCTGAAGGCCGTGGCCGGTGACCAGAAAAAAGAGATGGGCCAGCTCATCAACCAGCTGAAGCACCAGGTGGAGGAGGGCATTGCCCATCAGGTAGAGGCCATCCGCGCCGCGGAGGAGGAAAGGCTTATTGCCTCTGCCGAGCAGTACGACGTAACCCTGCCTGTGGACCAGAGCGAGGGGTCCTACCACCCCATCACGTTGGTGCAGCGGCAGCTGGAGGAGATTTTCTCCTCCATGGGCTTCACCATTGAGGATTACAAGGAGATTGTCACGGACTATGAGTGCTTTGAGGCGGTGAACATCCCCAAGCACCACCCCGCCCGGGACATGCAGGACACCTACTACCTCTCCAACGGCCAGCTGCTGAAGACCCACACCTCCGCCGCCCAGAACGCCATCATGCGCAAGTACGGCGCCCCCCTGCGGGCGGTGTTCCCGGGCCGGTGCTTCCGCAACGAGTCCACCGACGCCTGCCATGAGAACACGTTCTTCCAGATGGAGGGCCTGATGATCGACAAGGACATCTCCATCTCCAACCTGATCTACTTTATGAAGACCATGCTCTCTGAGGTATTTGAGCGGGATATCACAGTGCGGCTGCGGCCCGGCTTCTTCCCCTTCGTGGAGCCCGGCTTCGAGCTGGACATCTCCTGCCTGATCTGCGGCGGCGAGGGCTGCCCCAGCTGCAAAAACTCCGGCTGGCTGGAACTGTGCCCCTGCGGGATGATCCACCCCAACGTGCTGAAGATGGGCGGCATCGACCCAGAGGAGCACACAGGCTTCGCCTTTGGCCTGGGGCTGACCCGCCTGGCCATGATGAAGTACGGCATCAAGGACATCCGCGATTTGAACAGCGGCAACTTGAAGGCCCTGAGCCAGTTTAAGCACGAATAAAGAAGGGGGAAACCGCTATGTATATCTCTATGAATTGGATCGGGGATTTTGTGGACCTTTCCGGCCTGGACCTGGAGGCCCTTATCCACCGGTTCACACTCTCCACCGCCGAGGTGGAGGACGTCTATCACATGGGACAGGACCTGCGGGACGTGGTCGCCGGCAAGATCCTCTCTGTGGAGGCCCACCCCAACTCTAAAAAGCTCCACCTGCTCAAGGTGGATACCGGCGATACAATTTACGACGTGGTCTGCGGCGCCCCCAACGTGCGGGAAGGCCTGATCGTCCCCTTCGTCAAGGAGGGGGGCATGGTCTCCGGGCAGGAGATCGCCTGTGCCTCCATTGCCGGGGTGGAGTCCCACGGCATGTGCTGCTCTGAAAAGGAACTGGGTATCTCTGACAACCACGCCGGCCTGATGGAGCTGCCCGAGGACACCGTTGTGGGCACGGACATCTGCGACCTGTACGCCATTAAGGACACGGTGTTCGAGGTGGACAACAAGTCTTTGACCAACCGCC
>PPYE01048054.1_pt1 | contig 10867 bp, 10 predicted proteins | sample 1559881 | NCBI WGS metagenome assembly PPYE01 (sample SAMN08240022, study PRJNA423297) | Human gut metagenome, whole genome shotgun sequencing project.
CGCTTTAAAGAAAACAGGCGTCTCACCAATATCGTTTCCCGGGGCGGCTCCATTATCTTTGCGTGGATGGAGATGACGGGGAAGGAAAATCCGTTTTATGAGCATTTTGACGACATTCTGGAGATCTGCCGGGAGTACGACGTGACCTTAAGTCTGGGAGACGCCTGCCGTCCGAGCTGTCTTAAGGACGCCAGCGATATTTCTCAGATCGAGGAATTAGTGACCCTGGGAGAGCTCACAAGACGGGCCTGGGAAAAGGACGTCCAGGTGATTATCGAGGGGCCGGGACATATGCCCTTAAACCAGATCGAGGCCAATATGCGGATCCAGAAGGAGATCTGCAAGGGAGCCCCGTTTTATGTTCTGGGACCGCTGGTGACCGACGTGGCCCCCGGATACGACCATATTACGGCGGCCATTGGAGGAGCCCTGGCAGCAGCGGCAGGCGCGTCCTTCCTCTGCTATGTGACTCCGGCAGAGCATTTAAGGCTTCCCAATGTGGAGGATGTAAAGGAGGGGATCATCGCGTCCCGGATCGCTGCCCATGCGGCGGATATCGCCAAGGGGATCCCGTCGGCCATGGACTGGGACAATGAAATGAGCCTGGCAAGAAAAAATCTGGACTGGGAGAAGATGTTTTCCCTGGCCATTGATCCGGAAAAGGCCAGACGGTACCGGGCAGAGGCGAAGCCGGAGAAGGAAGATACATGCTCCATGTGCGGGAATTTCTGCGCGGTAAAGAATATGAACCGGATCCTGGACGGAGAGATCGTAAATATTTTTGAAGAGTAGGGGGGAGGATCATGAAGATTTCTTTGAAAAAAACAGTAACAGCGGCTATGCTGGCGGCGCTGACCGTGGCGTTATCGGGCTTTTATATCCCCATCGGGGTATCCAAATGCTATCCCATCCAGCATATGGTGAACGTTTTGTGCGCTGTATTTTTAGGCCCTGGATACGGAGTCATGGCGGCCTTCTGTACCTCTCTGATCCGGAACCTCATGGGAACCGGAAGCCTTCTGGCCTTTCCGGGGAGCATGGTGGGGGCGCTGCTCTGCGGCATCCTGTATGAGAAAACGGGAAAGCTGCTGCCCACATACCTGGGAGAGGTAATTGGAACAGGAATCCTGGGCGGGATGCTCTGTTACCCGGTGGCAGTGGTCCTCATGGGAAAAGAGGCGGCGCTTTTTACGTATGTGATGCCCTTCCTTATGAGCACTTGCTGCGGAACCATCATGGCTGCGGCCTTTGTGGGAGTTCTGGAAAAGAGCCATGTGATCTCTTATATCCGGGGAGTTATGGGGGACGCATAAACGAAAAAAAAGCGATGGAAAGAAAGTGCTCCGGTCAGATGGCCGGAGCATTTTTTATTTGATAGGAAATTCCTATCAAATAAAAAAGCACTTCGTGCAGAATCGCACTGCGGCGGTATAGAATTTCGTCGCAAATGCGACCCGCCGCAGGCGGAGAATCCTGCAAGAGCAGGATTCTTTTTTGTCTTTAGAAACGAATTTTAGCGGTAGTATACGGTATCCCTCATGGTAAAGGAGCCCTCGTTGGAGAATTTGATGCTTCTGGAGTGGAGGGAGTCTTTATATTCCAGGGAATTTACCTTTTTAAAGCTGTAAATCCCGTCAAAGGAGCCGTCCTCGTCATAGTACATACCCACCAGGCTGTCGTCAGCGCCCAGATTTAACTCCATATAATCGCCGTCTTCAGAAGTATAAGTTCCGATCAGATCGTAAGCATCATATTCATAGGAAGCTTCACCGGAGTTCTCTCTCGCTTCCTCATCATTTCCAGCGTTTTCTTCCAGGTTGAACTGGAGCTGTACGCCTCCGTCCACGATCCAGGCCCCGTCCTTATTGACCTGGTAGTTGTCCGGTGTGGTCGTATCTGAGAGCATGTAGCCGTCGTTTCCAAAGTAATAGCATTCAAAGGTACCGTCCTTATTTCCGTCCAGCCATTTCCATTCGGCTGCGGGATTGGAGCCGTCGTCATTGAGCCACCACCAGCCGGTGTCATTGGATTTCCATTCTCCTGCAAAGGCGGTGAGGCCTGCGGCTGCGGTCATTGCTGTGGTTAAGACCAGGGTCATGATTTTTTTCTTCATATTAAAATCCTCCTAAAGCTATGTAAGTTTGTGTTTCATTTTCTTATAGCATCATAGTAACAAAGGTATGTGTAGAAATTGTGAAATCTTTTAGGAAAAAATGGGAGATTTATGTGGCAAATTTATGGCAGATTTGCTATGCTGTATGTGGAATAAATTTTTATAGGAGGATACAGATGGAATATAAGGTTTCAGAACAGGTACGCCAGAAATTTGACGCCCTCGTAAAAGACGAAAAGGTTCAGAAGGCACTGAAGTTTATGGAAGAAGATCAGGATGCGGTCATCGACCGTCAGATTGAGCTGACCCTGATCCCCGCCCCCACCTACCATGAGCAGAAGAAGGCAGAACGTATGCTGGAAATGTTTAAGGAAGAGGGACTTTCCGACTGTCACATTGACGAATACGGCAACTGTGTGGGGATCCGTAAGGGCACCGGCGGCGGAAAAACGACCCTGGTGGAAGGCCATATGGATACTGTATTCGCCCTGGATACGGAGCTTAAGATCGTCCGGGAGGACGGCTTTATCAAATGTCCCGGAATCGTAGACGATACAAGAGGCTGTGCGGCCGTTCTTTCTACGATCCGGGCTTTAAACGCCGCCGGGATCCAGACAAAGGGTGATATCCACTTTGTGGGAACGGTACAGGAGGAAGGAACTGGCGCTTTAAAGGGAATGAAGTATTATGTGGATCATCATCCGGAGCTGGAGGCCAGCATTTCCGTGGACGGGCCCGGCTACCAGGAGATCACCTATGAGGCCACAGGCATCCAGACGTATGAGGTGAACTTCAACGGAATCGGCGGCCACGCGTGCGGCATGTTTGGAAAGGTGGCAAACCCGCTTCATGCGGCGGCCAGAGCCATTGCCAAGATCTCGGAATTCCGTGTTCCCGCAGATCCCATGACAACTTTTGCAGTGACCAACTTCCATGCGGGAAGCTTTGAGGCGGTCCATGCCATCGTTCCCACAGCCCAGATCCGCTTTAACTTCCGTTCCAATTCCCAGGAGGAGCTGGAGAAGCTCCGTGACCGGATCTTTGCCGCCATCGACGAGGCATGTAAGGAGGAGACAGACCGCTGGGGCATGGATACCATCACATATGAGGTGAAGCATATCTGTGATGTCAACGCCGGTCATCAGGATTCCCACGCGTCCATCGTGGAAGGAGCCATGGCGGCGGCAGAATTCCTTGGCTGTGCAGAGCCGAAGCTTGGAAACGGCGGCTCCACCAACTGCAACCGGGCCCTGGAAGCCGGACTTCCGGCGGTCTGTCTGGGAGGCGGCTGTGATTATGACTGCCAGTGCCATACCCTGGACGAGCAGTTTAAGGTGGAGGATGCCTTCAAGGGCTGCCAGCAGACGCTCCTCATGACTCTGCTCTGCGCCGGAACAGAAATGACGGAAAGCATCATTTAGCTTGCGCCGCCAGGCAGAAGGAAGTATTCTGATAAGGCTGGTATATTATAGGAAAAGAGGGAGATACAGATGGAAAAGAACAGCACTGAGTTTATGCAGCAGGTATATGATCTGGCAACCGGAGCCTATAATCCTGGAAGCAGCATCGTGGCAGAGAATGCCTTTGTGGAAAATGTGTTCAGCGAGGGGTCTGTCTGTGCAGAGGCTTACAGGGAGGTGTATGCCGCTGGAGAGCGTCTCTGCAGACGCCTGGGCGTGCAGTTCGGCGACGATGTGGACGTGGAGGCCATTGTGGACAACATGATGGAGATCCAGAGGGAGATCGGCCTTAAGATGTACGAATACGGCTGGTATTTTGCCAAAGGCGGAGACGGGATCCATAAGGTATAGGAGTGTGCCATGGCTTTTTTGGAGGGTCTAAAGGGATTTTACGGAACTGGTGAGAAAAACCGGGCGGGTCAGAGCCTGGAGGAATTTCTGGACAGGTATGATCCAAAAAAATATGACTGTCCCAGCTGTACCACGGATATTGTGGCGGTACAGTGTGATGAGCCGCTCCGGTCCTGGGGGCAGCCCTTAAAGCTTCTTCTTGTCAAACGGGGCAATCATCCAAGCATTGGCTGGTATGCCACGCCGGGAGGCTTTGTGGAGCTCAAGGAGGATCTTTATGAGGGTGCGGCCAGAGAGCTTCAGGAGGAGACCGGAGTGACGGGACTTCCGCTCCAGCAGCTTCGTACCTGGGGCGCTTATGACAGGGATCCCCGGTGGCGGGTGATCACGACCTCGTTCCTGGCTCTGGCGGAAGGCGATCTGCCGGTGAGGGCCGGCGACGATGCGGCGGATGCGCTGTGGATGGATGTGTCGCTCCGTCTGGTCTCGGAGGAGGACGGGCAGCAGCGGAAGGAGATATGGGAGCTTTGCCTGGACCATGAAGAACGGAAGGTCCATGTGGCGGCCCGAGTAGAGCGTACATATTTCCCGGATGCCGTGCTTCCCAGAGAAAGGTACAGGCTCCTGTGGGCGGACGGCCTGGCTGTGGACCACGGCTGCATCATCACCCAGGCGCTTCTTTACCTGAAAGAGCGCCTGGAGGAGAGGACAGGCGGAAAGACAGTCTGTTAAATAGAAAACCGGCATGTGATCCCAAAAGGAACGCATGCCGGTTTTTCTGATGGTGGTGCGCCAGGCGGGCGCACGTTCTAATGGAGAGAAAGTCCCTTGATCGATCCCTGGTAATGGGAATGATTTAGCGGAAGGCAAGGGTGCCTATCGTGAGGTGGGATCTGAAAGAAGATGGATGCGGGAACAGACTGACCACAGACACGCTGGTCTGACGACTAGTCCAATACCAGAGTTCCAATAGAAAATCAAAAAGGCAATCGAACTTACGTTAGATTCCCCTTTTGATTGCTTTGGATCTTACTTGACTATGATCGTACCTGCTTTACAAGGATTTTTAGATGGAGCATATGGGATTCGAACCCACGGCCTCAACAATGCGAATGTTGCGCGCTCCCAACTGCGCTAATGCCCCGGATTTCATAAATAAGAAAATGGAAGCAATGGGGCTCGAACCCATGACCTCTCGCGTGTGAGGCGAACGCTCATCCCAGCTGAGCTATGCTTCCAGAAAAGTTTTCTAACTAGAGGTTAGTATAGCACCAAACGGAAACTTTTGCAAGTTTTTTGTATGCAGGATTGGGAAGATGTTTTATTGGACAGCATCCGGGGAATCTGGTATAATACGAATCTGACAAGAAAGGGGAATATCATGAAGAGTTTTGAGACACTGAACCCAATGCAGCAGCAGGCTGTTTTACATACAGAGGGTCCCCTCCTGGTACTGGCAGGAGCCGGATCCGGAAAAACGAGGGCATTGACCCACCGGGTAGCCTATCTGATCGAGGAAAAAAAAGTGTCGCCCTGGAATATCCTGGCGATCACCTTTACGAATAAAGCGGCAGGAGAAATGCGGGAACGGGTCAACGGGCTGATCCCCCAGGGAGCGGACAGCGTATGGGTCAGCACCTTCCACTCGCTTTGCGTCCGGATCCTCAGACGGTTCATTGAAAATCTGGGGTACGAGTCCAGCTTCTCCATTTATGACAGCGATGACCAGAAAACATTGATGAAGCAGATCTTTAAGGAACGGGAGATCAATGGTAAGCTGTATAAGGAGCGCGGAGTGCTGGGGATCATTTCTTCGGCCAAGAATGAGCTGGTCACGCCGGAGGAGTTTGCCCTGGAGAGCAAAAAGGACGGATCTGCCCGCAGCCAGCAGATCGCGGAGCTGTATAAAGAATACCAGGCGCGGCTGAAGAAGAATAATGCCCTGGATTTTGATGACCTTCTGGTAAAAACTGTGGAGCTTTTTGAATCCTGTCCGGAGGTTCTGGACTATTACCAGGAAAGATTCCTCTACATCATGGTAGACGAGTATCAGGATACCAATACGGCCCAGTTCAGGCTTGTGAGCCTGCTGGCCTCCAAATACAGAAACATCTGTGTAGTGGGAGACGATGACCAGTCCATTTACCGGTTCCGCGGAGCCAATATAAAGAATATACTGAGCTTTGAGGAGGCGTTTCCTGGCGCAAAGGTCATTAAGCTAGAACAGAATTACCGCTCCACAAAGACCATCCTGAGCGCGGCCAACGAGGTGATCCGTAATAATGAGGGGAGAAAGGATAAGACCCTCTGGACAGAAAATGAGACTGGAGAGAAGATCCGTGTAAAGCTGTTTGATACGGCATACGATGAAGCGGAGGGAATCGTTTCCGACATTATGAAAAGGGGAGGTTCCTGGAAGGATTCCGCCGTTCTTTACCGGACCAACGCCCAGTCCCGTATCCTGGAGGAGAAATTTGTCACCCATAATATCCCTTATCGGATGGTGGGCGGCGTGAATTTCTACCAGAGAAAGGAGATCAAGGACATCCTGGCGTATTTAAAGACCATTGCCAACGGGCGGGACGGCCTGGCAGTCCAGAGGATCATCAATGTACCGAAGCGGGGGATCGGCGCCGTATCCATCGGAAAGGTAAACATGTATGCAGCAGAGCATGGAATGAACTTCTACGATGCGCTTTTAAGGATCGGGGCGGTGCCGGGCCTGGGGAAGGCTGCGCCCAAAATAGACCAGTTTACGGATGAGATCGGCCGTTTCCGGAAAAACTTAAAGGATGGAATGGCGATCCAGGATGTGATCACAGATATCCTGGAGTCCACAGGATATAAGGCGGAGCTGATGGAGGAAGGCGAGGTGGAGGCAGAAACCCGTCTGGAAAACATCAGTGAGCTGTCCAATAAGGCTGTGGCGTACTGGGAGGACGCAGAGGAGCCGACCCTGGATGGGTTTCTGGAAGAGGTGGCCCTGGTGGCGGACATCGACAGTATGGATGAATCCGAGGACCGGGTGGTACTGATGACGCTCCATTCGGCCAAGGGACTGGAATTCCCTTATGTATATATGAGCGGATTAGAAGACGGTCTGTTCCCCAGCAGCATGGCCATGTCAGAGGATCCCGAAGCCCTGGAGGAGGAGAGGCGTCTGTGCTATGTGGGGATCACGAGAGCCGAGAAAACGCTTATGATGACAGGGGCAAGGCAGCGGATGGTCAAGGGAGAGACACGGTTTTCCAGACCCAGCCGTTTCCTGGCAGAGATCCCGGAGGAGTATAAAGAGGAGGAGAGGCAGGAGGATTCTGTATATCAGAGATCCAGGAAGCTTTCTTCGGATGATCTGGAGGATCCGGGCCTTCCGTGGGCCAGATCGTCTGGGATCAGTATGTTCGGTCAGAATCCTTATGTTTCAAAAAAAAGCGGGATGCCATCGGCCCAGCCAGCCTTTGGAAAGGTATTTACAGTACAGAAGGCTGCTTCTCTGGATTATGCGGAGGGAGACCGGGTCCACCATGTGAAATTTGGCGATGGGACCGTAAAGCAGATCGCAGACGGTGGAAAGGATTATGAGGTAACGGTGGAATTCGATTCCATGGGTGTCAGAAAAATGTTTGCATCATTTGCCAGACTTCAGAAATTGTAAAAAAGTTAAAAAACGGGATAGTAAAATAAAAACAATCATGTTATACTGTAAACATGATTGTGGATTTCTGATCTTAAGAAACCGGAAAGGATGTGCCATGATGAACAAGTTTGACTTTATGGGAAAAGATGCCGTCAGTAAGATGGAGGACCTGATGAATGCATCCAGATTAAATGAACTGCTTCATAAAAAGGAAGAAGAAGAGAAAAAGAAAAACTGTATCCTCTGGGTGCTGGCGATCTTTGGCGCAGTAGCGGCAGTGGCAGCCATTGCGTACGGTGTGTACCGTTTCTTTACACCGGATTATCTGGAGGACTTTGAAGACGACTTTGACGATGATTTTGACGACGATTTCTTTGAGGATGAGGACGAGGAGATGCCTGTCAGAAAAACAGAGGCAAAGGAAGAAAAGTCTGCGGAATAAGCAGGAGAGTACTGAAAAAAGGAGAGGCTGCGGCGATTGCCTGCAAGCCTCTTTTTAAATATATAAGGAGGAACGGATGAGAAAGGGAGAAATTTATACAGGGATCGTGGAAAAGGTGGATTTTCCCAATAAAGGAATCCTTCATATAGAGGATGAAAAGGTGGTAGTAAAGAATGTACTGCCGGGACAGACCGTGGAGGTGGTCGTTACCAAGCAGAAGACGGGAAAGTGTGAGGCACGGCTTTTAAACGTGGTCTCCAGGGCGGCCTGCGAGACTCCGGAAAAGGCCTGCGTACATGCAGCCGACTGCGGAGGCTGCTCTTACCAGACGCTTCCCTATGAGGAACAGTTAAAGCTGAAGGAGGACCAGGTAAAAGGCCTTCTGGATGAGGTGATCCGTGGAGAGTACCAGTATGATGGGATCAAGGCAAGCCCTCTGACCAGCAGCTATCGGAACAAAATGGAGTTTTCCTTTGGTGACGAGGTAAAGGACGGCCCGCTGGCATTGGGAATGCATAAGCGCGGGAGCTTTTATGATATCGTGACCGTGGATCAGTGCCTCCTGGTCCATGAGGACTGCTGCAGGATCTCAAGAGCGACCCTGGACTACTTTAAGGAAAAAAATGTAAGCTTTTTAAAGAAGACGAGCCACCAGGGATATTTAAGGCACCTTCTGGTCCGCCGGGGAATGAGGACCGGGGAGATCCTGGCGGATCTTGTGACCACGACGCAGACTGCGGATTCCTGGGCAGGAAAGGAGACCGAGGAGGAGCTTCTGGATGGATGGAAGCAGATGCTTCTGGCACTGCCCCTTTCCGGCTCCTTTGCAGGGATCCTCCATACAAAAAATGACAGTCTGGCAGACGCCGTTCTCAATGATGGTACGGATGTGCTGTATGGACAGGACTATTTTTATGAGGAGCTTCTGGGATTGAAATTTAAGATCACTCCGTTTTCCTTCTTCCAGACCAATTCCCTGGGGGCGGAGGTGCTTTACGATACAGTGCGCCAGTACATAGGGGATACCAGCGGGCAAAAGGTGTTCGACCTTTACAGCGGCACCGGGACCATTGCCCAGATCCTGGCGCCGGTGGCGGAGCATGTGACTGGAGTGGAGATCGTAGAAGAAGCCGTGGAGGCGGCCAGAGAGAACGCCGCCCTCAACGGGCTTTCCAACTGTGAATTCATTGCCGGTGACGTTCTGAAGGTATTGGATACACTGGAGGAGCAGCCGGATCTGATCGTCCTGGATCCGCCCAGGGATGGGATCCATCCCAAGGCGTTGCCGAAGATCATCCGCTATGGAGTAGACCGGATGGTGTATGTATCCTGTAAGCCCACCAGTCTGGCACGGGATCTGATCGTGCTGCAGGCCGGAGGATACCGGGTGGAGCGGATGGCGCTGGTGGATATGTTTCCGTTTACGGGGCATGTGGAGACGGTAGTTCTTTTGTCCCAACAAAAGCCGGATGATCATATCGAGATAGAGATCAATCTGGATGAGATTGATGCTACAAGTGCTGAGACCAAGGCTACTTATGATGAAATACGTGATTGGGTGCAGGAGAAGTACGGATTTCACGTGACGAATCTCAATATTGCGCAGGTAAAACAAAAGCATAGGATTATCGAGCGAGAGAATTATAACAAAGCAAAGTCCGAGAACAGCAGGCAACCGGGATGTCCGGAGGAAAAGGTAAAAGCGATTGAAGATGCGATGAAGCATTTTCAGATGATATAGACTGTAATGAAAAAGATGAAACGGAGGCAACTACATTTAATTATAAAGGAGCAGTTGAACAATATGATTGGATTGAAGACGAAACAAGCAAGTGACAGAGAGTTGCTTTGGAATGTTTTTCAAAAATACATGTACGAAATGAGCCACCTATATTTGGATGAGATGGATGAACTCGGTAATTATCCATATGAGCACTTTGACGATTATTTCAAAGATCCTCGTCGGGTTGCCTATTTTATTTATAATGACGCGACATTGATAGGGTTTGCCATGATTTGCCCGTATTCCTGTATGGATATGGAACCGGACTATACAATGGCTGAGTTTACTATTTTCCCAGCATTTCGGCAAAAGCACTTTGCCCATGAAGCGGTAAATCAGATACTGGCAAAGCATCCCGGTAAGTGGGAGATTAAATATAACGAAAAGAATTCTGCGGGGAAAAAGTTGTGGAATGATGTGGTGGCGCCCTTTAACCCACAAGTATTTCATTTGGATGGCGAAGAAACGGTTCTTATTTTTTCCTGTTGAGAAGTTGAGGTTGTAGAGTGATATGGCTATGAAGATAATAGTATTGGGTACATCGGCCGCTACGAGTATGCCGCTTGCTTTTTGTAACTGCATTGTGTGCAAGCAATCAAGAAAACTCGGAGGCAAGAATATCAGGAAGAGGTCTTCAATCGTAATAAATGATGAATTACTAATCGATTTGGGACCGGATTCAATCAATGCATGTAATATGTATGGAATAGACGCGGGGAAGATAAGGTATTTACTGCAAACACACTCTCACAGCGATCATTTTGATGCGGGACACTTTGTTACCAGATGGAGTGACTACGCAACAGAAGAATTGAATCATCTTAATATTATCTGTTCCAAAGGCACAGCGGAGGATATGAATCATTGGATCAATGAAAACGAAAACATTGATTTATTTGATGAGAAGTGGCAGACGGATTTAAACTACAAGCTGCATATAGTAAAGCATGGAGAAATCATTCGATTAGCTGACTATGAGATTGTGGCTATTGATTCTAAACACTGATATTGTCAATATTGGTTGACACATTTATCTCAAAGATATCACTGCCTATGCAGCCTGTTCCAGAGATTGGTAGTA
>PPYE01512767.1_pt1 | contig 10865 bp, 8 predicted proteins | sample 1559881 | NCBI WGS metagenome assembly PPYE01 (sample SAMN08240022, study PRJNA423297) | Human gut metagenome, whole genome shotgun sequencing project.
ACCAAACTTATCTTCGACCTGAGGGGCAACTCGGGCGGCTACCTCGACCAGGCCATCATGGTCGCCAACGAATTCCTGCACAAAGACCAGCTGATCGTCTACACGGAAGACCGCCAGCACAAACAACTGCGCGAATACGCCGACGGCACGGGCGCCGCACAGGACATGGATGTTGTGGTGCTGATCGACGAGGGCAGCGCGTCGTCGAGCGAGATCCTCGCCGGGGCATTGCAGGATAACGACCGTGGTACGATTGTTGGACGCCGTTCGTTCGGCAAGGGACTCGTCCAGCGTCAGATCCCGTACAGCGACGGATCGGCATTGCGGCTTACTACGGCGCGTTACTACACGCCTACGGGCCGTTCGATCCAGAAACCCTATACGATCGGCGACGACGAAAGTTACGAAGAGGACATCTGGAACCGGTATAAGAACAACGAGTTCTTCTCGGCCGACAGCATCCACTTCGCGGATTCGCTCAAACGGGTGACTCCGGGCGGGAAGGTGGTCTACGGCGGCGGGGGTATCATGCCCGACGTCTTCGTGCCGGCCGATACGACCGACGTAACGAAATATTTTGTCGAGGTGGCGGGGCGCAACATCCTCTACCGCTATACGATCGAATATGCCGACCGTCACCGCGAAGCTCTGAACAAGGTCAGGACGATCCCCGAACTCCAGGCGTTGCTGGACAGCGACAAGGGCCTCGTGGAGGATTTCATCCGCTATGCGGCACGCAAGGGCGTCGCTCCCGATTACCGGGACATCGCCCGCTCGCGTAAAAAACTCATCGGTATTATCGTGGCCGTGGCGGTGATCGTCATCGTCGTCATTGCGGCCATCCGGCGCGACAACTTCCAGTCGATGTTATTGCGCGACGAGATCGAAAACCAAACCTTCCCGGGGCCAGTCGACACCGACCAGCCGGCGGCACCCGTAGCGGGTGAAATCGAAGTGACGGATTCGGTAACCGTCGAGGTGGTCGATTCGATTCGGTAATACCTGTCCGGAAAGCATACGGGAAATACCTCCCGAGGGAGGGCTTTCGTAAATAACCGATTCCTGACACCGGATAATATCTGCTGGAAAATATTTATTTTCCCGGGGAAAACGGATCGAAATCACTTCGGATCGGGATTCACATAACAGGCAGCAGCCCTTGCAGGGGCTGCTGCCTGCCGTATACCTGAAATCCTGCAAAGAGTCCGGACTGCCGTATTCCATATCTTTCCCTACACGGACATGCAGTATCGGGCGGTTTCCCGCATTTATATAGGTAGTCCGTCCCTTTCGGCCGCGACTGCGAGGTCTGCACATATCCCGGCCGCGGGCAGCCAAAGTACATCCTCCGTTTGCATGAATAATCCGGGCTGCACCGACGGCCGGGGATATTGTTCCTCGGGATGGGGTGGTTTTGGCCATCGGGAATGCCTCGCAGATGTCGCAAGCCGTGTGTGGAGGAATTTGAACAACCTCATCCCGTACAGTCGAAAGCGTATAGCATGATTTTCCCCGCCGTATCGCTCACTCATTCGTCAAAAAAATACAGCAGCCCTGCGGGACTGCTGTATACGGCCTGGGCTCTTCCGAAGATCAGAAATATTTGATCTCCCTGCCCTCGATCGCCGAAAGGATATTGTTTGCGGCGGACGATGCACCGATGCGGAACAGGTCGGTCGTAAGCCACTCCTTACCGAGAATCTCCTCAACGATGGTATAGTAAAGTGCGCCGTCTTCGGCCGTGCGGACTCCCCCGGCAGCCTTGAATCCGACCTTGCGTCCGGTCTTCGCATAGTAATCGCGGATGGCCTGGCACATGACGACCGCCGCCTCGGGAGTCGCTGCGACGTCGATCTTGCCCGTCGAGGTCTTCACGAAATCGGCACCTGCGAACATCGACAGCAACGATGCCTTGCGGATCAGGTCGGGGGTTTTCAACGCCCCGGACTCGATGATGACTTTCAGTACGATGTCGCCGTCCATCTCGGAACGGATCACCTCGACCTCGTTCGCCGCCTCATCGTATTCGCCCGTAAGCATACGCCCCACATTGAGCACGATGTCGATTTCATCGGCGCCGTTTTCCACGGCCATCGCCACTTCGAGGGCCTTCACTTCGAGGAAGGTCTGGGCTGCAGGAAACCCGCCGCCCACACTCGTAATGCGCATCGGAGTGCCATCGACAGCCAGCCCCACGGTCTCGACGAATGCCGGGTAGATACAGATCGAAGCGACATTGGGGATATGGGGATATTTCTGGTAGAACTCGGCAGCCTTGCGGGCAAACTCCGTGACCGAAGTCACCGAGTCGTTGCACGACAGGGTCGTGAGGTCGATAGCCGAGTAGCACATTTTGTACACGTCGGTATTGTGGTTGCGTTTCGCGGCTTCGCGGATGCGGGCGACCTCCTGGTCTACCTGGGCTTCGCTCCACGCGGGAGCATATTCGTTCAGATGGTTGGCGTATTCCATAATAATCGCTGTTTTTACAAAATTAGGAAAAAATATTCATACGCGCGGTTCCCGTCCGTAAATTTTTCCCGTCATACCGGCTATCCTGCAAAAAAAGAGCCTGAACCACCGGGTTCAGGCTCTTTTTATCGGTTGACGGCTATTATTTGTTCAGCGCCTTCAGGTTGATGTCGTTGGCAGCCTTCTGAGCCAGTTTCGGGTTCTTCGAAACGGCGCTCTTTCGAGGTTCTGGGCAGCAGCCTTGTAGTCGCCTTCGGCAGCAGCGATAGCAGCCTTGGCCTGTGCATCGGCAGCCTTGGCATACTTCTTAGCCTCGGCGGTGTTGCCGTTGGCCAGGTTGCCCAGGATGAGGTTCTTGGTGATTTCGCTCGACGAATCCATCTTAGCAGCCTTCTCGAACGATTTGAGCGCAGCAGCCTTGTCGCCTGCCTTGGCCTGTGCGATACCCAGGTTGTTGTAAACGCGGGCGTCGTTGTATTTCTTCGAAGCGGTGGTCAGGATAGCAACCTGCTCCTCGGCACCGTTAGCCAGCGTCTCGGCAGCATAGAGGTACTCCTCTACGGTCAGCTCCTGGCCGTTGCGGAACGCAGCCATGATCTCGGCGTCGGTCTTGCCCTGGATGTCGGTGCTGTTCACGATCTGCGAGCGACGCAGTTCGGGAAGAACCTCCTCTTTCAGTTCGTTGAATACCGAAGACATGTTCTTGATTTCACTCTCACGCTCTGCGGGCGAGTTGTAGAGGCTCAGCACCTGGAGAATGAGGTTCTTGTCCTTGATGTTCGACTTCTCGACCAGTTCCTTGAAACCGTCCCAGTCCTCACCGTAGGCGGCAGCGTCGATGTCCAGGCCCGAATCCTTCAGCAGCTTGGCAACGACTTTCTTACCGGACTCGCTGCGTGACTTCGACAGTTTGTCGTTGAATTTCACGGGGCCATCGGGCGAAGCATAACCCTTCACGGCGATGTTCTGCGTAGCACGGTCGTTCTGCAGTTTGGCATCTACGTCAGCCTTGAACGCGTCGAGGTTGGCTTTCTTCTCGTTCTTCTTGGTTACGACCGAAGAGTTGATCGCATAGAGCAGATCGGTCTTGTCGACGACGGTGGTCACCTTCTTGTAGTTGTTGGCCATCGGAGCCATCAGGTCGGAGTATTTCAGATCCTTCTGGAGCGTGTTCAGACCATAAGCTACGGTCAGGCCGAATTCCTTGGCCAGAGCGGCCTTGGCAGCCTCGTCGTTACCGGCCAGCACGGCAGCCTGCTCCTTGGTCGGGATGGCGCCGGTGTTCAGGTTCACGAGCGTGAATTCCTTGCACTTGCCGCCCGGGCATTTGATCTCGGCGCGGAGCTGCAGGGCGCACTTGTCCATACGGGGGTCGTAGGGGAACTCTACGTGCTGCGTGAAATTGCCTCCGTTCTTCTTGTCGATGACCGTGTAGTTCTCGTCGACTTTCGAACCCTGGAGATATTTGGCGGCACCGGCAACCTCGCCACCGTCGAATACGATCACGGGAGTTACTTTGATAACGGCTTTCGCGTTGAAATACTTAACCGGGAACGTAACATTGATGTCAGCGGCAACGATACCGTTGTTCAGCGTCAGAATCTCGGGGGTAACCGTCAGGTTGATGTCATCCCGGTTCTTGGCCATCTTCTTGAAGCAATTACAGCTCGAGAATACCAGTGCGGCAGCTACGAGCACAACGCTCAATTTCATTAGATTTTTCATAATCGGTTAATTTAATGTGTTTATTTTAAATGTTTGCCTTTTTATCTGTCTTTCGGCCCGGTTCGTACGGAATTCGCGGTATTGCATCTTCCAACTCCCCAGCCAGAACAACGCAAATATAGAAAACTCTTGGTAATTGTGCAATATTTCAGGCGGAATTTCAGTACTTTTCCGCCCGAAAATATCACATTAACAGTCGTTTTACTCTTCTTTGCGTTCAGGACGTCCGTGGCGTTCGTGGCGTTCGCCGCGCTCGGGACGCTCGCCACGCGGACGACGCTCCCGCTCCACATAACCCTCGGGCTTGGGCAGCAGCACCTTGCGCGACAATTTGAGCTTGTTGGTCTTCGGATCCATACCGATCAGCTTCACGTCGATCTCATCGCCCTCTTTCAGGCCGGTCTCCTCCATGGTCTCGAAGCGCTTGTAGTCGATTTCCGAGATGTGGAGCAGGGCGTCCTTGCCGGGCATGATCTCGACGAACGCACCGAAGGTGACGATCGAACGGATCTTGCCGTGGTACGTCTCGCCGATCTCCGGGATCGCAACGATGGCCTTGATGCGGTTCAGCGCGCCGTCGAGTGCGGTCTTGTCCTGGCCGAAGATGTCCACGATACCCTTATTGTCGACCTCGGTGATCGTGATGGTCGTACCCGTGGTCTTCTGGATGTCCTGGATGACCTTGCCGCCGGGGCCGATCACGGCACCAATCATATCCTGCGGGATAGTGATCTGTACGATGCGCGGTACGAAAGGCTTGTAGTCCTCGCGCGGTTCGGCGATGCACTCGGTGATCTTGTCGAGGATGTGCAGGCGTCCCTTGCGGGCCTGCTCCAGCGCTGCGGCCAGCACCTCGTGCGAGAGGCCGTCGACCTTGATATCCATCTGCGTGGCGGTGATACCGTCCTTGGTACCCGTCACCTTGAAGTCCATGTCGCCCAGGTGGTCTTCGTCGCCCAGGATGTCCGACAGCACGGCCCACTTGCCGCTCTGCGAATCGGAAATCAGCCCCATGGCGATACCCGAGACGGGCTTTTTGAGTTTCACACCGGCGTCCATCAGGGCCAGCGTGCCGGCGCAGACGGTAGCCATCGACGACGAACCGTTCGACTCGAGGATGTCCGATACGATACGCACGGCGTAGGGGTTCTCCTCACCCAGTGGAACCATCGGTTTCAGGGCGCGCCATGCCAGGTGGCCGTGGCCGATCTCGCGGCGGCTCAGGCCGCGTGCGGCCTTGGCCTCGCCCGTCGAGAAGGGCGGGAAGTTATAATGCAGCACGAACTGCTCGGTACCCTGTACCAGCACTTCGTCCTTGACTTTTTCGTCGAGTTTCGTACCGAGCGTAACGCTGGTCAGCGACTGCGTTTCACCGCGCGTGAAGATCGCCGAGCCGTGGGCTGCGGGCAGGTAGCCCACCTCGCACCAGATCGGACGGATCTCATCGGTCTTGCGGCCGTCGAGGCGCTTGCCCTCGTCGAGGATCATGTTGCGCATGGCCTTTTTCTGCACGTCGTCGTGGAAATATTTGTGGATCAGCGGGGCTTTCTCCGCCAGTTCCTCCTCGCTGTAACGCGCTGCGAACTCGGCCTCGAGGGCGTTGAACTTTTCCTCGCGCTCGTGCTTCATCGTGCCGCTCGTGGCGATGGCGTAAGCCTTGTCGTAAAGCTCGCTGATAATCGTCTGGCGCAGCTGTTCGTCGTTGACCTCATGGCAGTAGGTGCGTTTCACGTCCTTGCCCAGTTCTTTCGCGAGTTCGATCTGTACGGCGCAGTGCTTCTTGATCTCCTCGTGTGCGAACTTGATGGCCCCGAGCATCACCTCCTCGGAAACCTCCTTCATCTCGCCTTCGACCATCAGGATGTTGTCGATCGTACCGCCGACCATGATGTCGAGGTCGACCTTGCCCATCTCCGAATAGTTGGGGTTGATGACGTAGTTGCCGTCGATGCGTGCCACGCGAACCTCCGAAATGGGGCCGCCGAAGGGGATGTCCGAAACGGCGAGGGCGGCCGAAGCGGCCAGGCCCGCCAGGGCGTCGGGCTGGATATCCTTATCCGCCGAGATGAGGTTCACCGTTACGTAAACCTCGGCGTGGTAATCTGCGGGGAACAGGGGGCGGAGGGCTCGGTCGATCAGGCGCGCGACGAGCACTTCGCTGTCGTTGGCTTTGCCTTCGCGCTTCATGAAGCCTCCGGGGTAACGTCCGCAGGCGGCGTACTTCTCTTTGTATTCCACCTGAAGGGGCATGAAATCGGTGTCGGGTTTTGCGTCCTTGGCGGCCACCACGGTACCCAGGAGCATCGTATCTCCCATCTTGACTACCACGGAGCCGTCGGCCTGCTTGGCCAGTTTGCCCGTTTCGATCTCGATCTGGCGTCCGTCGGCCAGCGTGATGATCTTGCGGACTGCGTTGTACAGCTTCTTTTCTTCCATAAAAATCTAAACCTATAATGTTTTTCGAATCGTTGTCCTTTACGAAAATGAAGGCAACCCCTCGTTGGGAATTGCCCTCATTTCTCCCTCGCGGATTATCGGCGGAGGTTGAGCGTCTTGACGATGGCGCGGTAGCGCTCGATGTCGACCTCTTTCAGATACTCCAGCAACGCGCGGCGCTTACCGACCAGGCGCAGCAGTGCGCGCTGGGTTCCGAAGTCGTGTTTGTTGCTCTTGAGGTGTTCTGTAAGGTGGCTGATACGGTACGAAAACAACGCGATCTGGCTCTCGGGCGAACCCGTGTCGGTGTTAGACTTGCCGTACTGGCCGAAAAGCTCCTGCTTTTTCTCTGCTGTTAAATAAGCCATTTTTGAAAGTTTATTTAAATTCCACTCTACGACGCATCCCCCTTACCGTGGATAACGCCAGAGCGTCCGGCAAAGTTACGAAATAATTGACAATTAAGCATGGCAAATGAAAAATTATTTACCTTTTTTACACGGATTTATCGCCTTAAACTCCGGAAAATACTATTTTTGCGGCAAAACAAGTCTACGTTATGGTAAAGACGCTTATTTTCGCACTCCTCGCGACGATGTGCGCAACCTTCCTGTGGGGCTGCGGCGGCAAGGTTTCCTATACGACCGTCGACGGGACGATGCTCGGCACGACGCTGCACGTGGTGGCCGACGTGCAGGGCACTTCGCCGCAGGAGCTCTACGCCGCCGTCATGGCGCTCGACCGGGAGGCCAAGGCCTCGATGTCGATCTTCGACCCGGCGTCGCTGCTGAGCCGCCTGAACCGCAACCAGACCGACAGCGTCGACCGCCATATCGCCTTCAACCTCCGCCTGGCCGACAGCATCAGCTCGCTGAGCGACGGCCGTTACGACGTGACCGTCAAACCGCTCGTCGAGGCGTGGGGCTTCGCCGGGAAAGAGGCGCAGGAGAACCCGAACGTCGATTCGATCCTTGCGTTCGTGGGCCGTCAAAAGGTGCGCATCGAAAACGGCCGCCTGATAAAGGACGATCCCCGTGTGCAGCTGGATTTCAATTCGATCGCCAAAGGATATACCGTCGACCTGCTCGCGCAGCTCGTCGAATCGTTCGGCGCCAGGAACTACATCGTCGACATCGGCGGCGAAGTCCGCTGCAAGGGCGTCAACCGGCAGGGGAATCCGTGGCGCATCGGCATCGAGACCCCGTTCGACGGCAACATGTCGAACGGCGAATACCTCCAGCGGCGTATCGGGATGACCGAAGGCGGCCTGGCCACCTCGGGCAATTACCGCCGTTTCTACCTCGATGCCAAAGGCAACAAGATCGCCCACACGATCGACCCCCGCACGGGGCGCAGCGCCGTTTCGCGCCTGCTGTCGGTGACGGTCGCGGCTCCGACCTGCGCCGAGGCCGACGCTCTGGGAACCATGTTCCTGGCGATGGGGGCCGACGATGCGCTGGCCGCGGCGAAGTCCATGCCCCGGATGAAGGTCTATTTCATCCTCGCCGACGGCGCGGATGGCTATGAAGAGTATGTTTCGCCCGCCATGAAGGCGGCAATCATGCAATAACCGATTTATGAAAAGCGCAGTTTTCCTCTACAACACCCAATCCGGCAAGTGCAAGATCGGCCACTGTACCGATAGCATCTGCACCGTATTCCGGGCTTACGGCTACGAGATTACCCCGCAGCCGATCGACTTCGAAGCCAATCCCTTCGACGGCAACGAGCAGATCGATCTGATGGTCGTGGCCGGCGGCGACGGCACGGTCAACTATGTGGTCAACTCCATGAAAAGCAAGGGGCTGGATATCCCCTTGGGGGTAATCCCCGCAGGTACGGCCAACGATTTCGCCGGGGCGCTCGGCATGTCGCACAAACCGCTCGAAGCAGCAAGGCAGATTGCCTCGGGCGCCATCGACCGGGTGGATTGCGGCTGTGTGAACGGCCTCTACTTCGTCAATATTTTCAGCTTCGGCATCTTTACCACCACCTCGCAGCGTACGCCCGACGAACGCAAGCACAAAATCGGCAAGCTGGCCTATATCATCGAAGGGGTCAAGGAGTTCCGGGCGATGCACGCCGTGCCGCTCCAGGTCGTGGCCGACGGCGAGGCGTTCGATTTCAATTCGCTCATGGTGCTGGTTTTCAACGGCGAAACCGCCGGGGGATTCCGCCTTGCGCGCCGGTCGTCGATCAAGGACGGCCTGTTCGACTGCCTGATGCTCGAAAAGAAGAATTTCCTGCGTTCGACGCTGGCCATGGGACGCTACCTGTTGGGCGGAAACCCCAAGATAGTCCGCCACTTGCGGGCCCGGGCTCTGGATATCGTCTCGACACTCAACGAACCTACGGACGTCGACGGCCAGAAGGGTGCCGAATTTCCGCTGCATATCGAGTGTATCGCCGGCGGCCTGCGTGTGATGTGCCCCCGCGAGGAGGGGAAATAAAGGCGGGACAAAATCCGGCCGCGGACATTGCGTTTCCTTTGTTTTTTGCACGAGATATTGCATTTGCGTATGAAAAATGTTACATTTGTCCGAAATACCACGACGATATGGCGGATACTATCAAAACGGCAAAGGCGATAAGGGAGAGCGGAAGGGAGAACTTGCGTAAGGTTTCGATCTCCCGTATCAAAAAGGAGATGAACGATGTGTTCTATCTCTCCGACGACCTGGTAATCACAACGCTTTCTGCACAGAACAATACGACGGCCGAGTACCCGGCTTCGATCGACGGTTTTTCGGCCATCATCATGATGACAGGCGAGGCGACCGTGTCGATCGACATGCAGAATTACAGTGTCAAACCCAATACGATCGTCTTTTTCAATCCCGACAGCATCATCCGCACGGTGAAATGTTCGGCGAACGCCGCAGCCTATTTCCTCGCCTTCTCCAAGTCGTTCGTCAACGAAATCCAGATAGACCTTTCTACCTCGCTGCCGGTCTACATGCGCTTCGGGAAAGCCCCCGTGCTGGAAGTCGCGCCGCAGGACGTGGATGAGATACGCCAGTTGTTCCAACTGATCAAAACCATGCTGCGCAGCGACAAGGAGCGTTACCGCCACGAGATCATCCGCACGCTCTTTACCACGGCGTTCTACATCATCACCGAGATTAACCAGCGCGAGCAGCCCGGCGGAATCAAACAGGGGCGCTGCGAAGTACTTTTCGACGAATTCATGTCCCTGTTACAACAGTACAACAAGCGGGAACGCAACGTGAGTTTCTATGCCAAACAGTTGAATATCACGCCTAAATACCTTTCATCGGTCGTCAAGGAAGTCAGCGGGAAAACTGCTGCGCGCTGGATCGACGAGTCGGTGATCCTCGAGGCCAAAGCGTTGCTGAAATACTCGGGAATGAGTATCCAGGAAATCGCTTACCACCTCAATTTCTCGACCCAGTCGTTCTTCGGCAAATACTTCAAGCAGCATACCGGCACAAGCCCCTCGCGCTACAAGCGCAAAGGCTGATCGGCATGCGCGGCCACAGGATGAATCCCTCTCCCGAAGAGGGATTTTTCTTGTGCCTTTTCCCGACGGGGAATAAGGCCGGATTTATTATTGCATATCAATCGCATAGGACATATGTTGCCGGGGCAACGGGGCTTTTTCCGCCCCTTAATTTGTAAACCATAGCGTAAACCGGAAAAAAGATGAAAATTGCAAAAGCTACCATTACCGCGCTCCTTTACACCTCCAAGACCCTTGCCAACGGCGAACACCCCGTCATGATCCGGGTCTGTTACAACGGCAAACGTAAATACAAGAGTACGGGGCTCTCCTGCCCCGCAAAACTCTGGAATACGGCGAAACAGGAAGTACGCGGACGCCATCCCCTTTCGATGAATATGAACGCCCTTATCGAATCGGAACTGATGTGCCTGAAAAACAAGGTGCTGGATTACGAACGGCAGGGCATGGCCTATTCGGTGCAGAGCCTGCTCGAGGCTTCGGGGCGGAAACCGCCGTCGCGCAAAACGCTGGACGACCTGTTCGAAGAACGCATCGCCTATTTCAGGGACTCCATGCAGAAACACAATACGGCGGCCGGCTACCAGACGCTGCGGCATATTATCGGACGGTATTCCCAGAACCGGACGGTCGAGCTGTTCGACGTGGACAAGGCCTGGCTGCAGGATTTCGAACAGCACCTCCATACGCGCTACGCCGACACGAGCATAAAACGCTTCTTCAGCGCATTCAAGGCGCTGATGAATTACGC
>PPYE01585978.1_pt1 | contig 10865 bp, 18 predicted proteins | sample 1559881 | NCBI WGS metagenome assembly PPYE01 (sample SAMN08240022, study PRJNA423297) | Human gut metagenome, whole genome shotgun sequencing project.
CTGGTTATTTACTTCTCATTTTATCTGCTCATCAGCCTACATTTTTCGTTTCACTTATCTACTTTCCGAGAGTACTCTTCCATTGTACTGTTGTTTCTCCATAAGTTCAAGTTTGGTGATCTTAAATCTTTATGAACAGCTAAACGGCTGGCACCCATTTGGATACCAGCCGCTATCCTTAATTTAAGACAATCTTATAACAAGAATGTTTGGTTAACTGATAATAAATTGCGTAGATAGCAGAAAACACTGCGATTGAAAACAAAACAGGAACCAATACAGCACTGCTTTTCCCAAGCAAGTCATCCATTAAAGCTGACTTGTAGCAGGTAATGGCAAAAATGCTATGCAGCAATCCTATCACATACGGAATGATATAGTATATCTGGACTTGTCGCCTTACAGCTTTCTTTATCATGCTCTCATTGTACCCCATCCTCTGCATAATTTCATAGTCAGATTTGTCATAGGAAACAGAGGATATATTCTGAAAATATAAAATGCTTCCAGTTGCAATCAGGAAGATAATCGTTGCAAAACAAATGAGTAATAAGGTGGAACTGTTCTCCCGAATCAATTCATCCTGCCGTTGCCATGCAGATACAAGATATGGATTTTCCGGTATGGCTTCTTTTAGTGCCAGATATGCTTGTTCATTAAAACGCATATTTTCGCCATCAATACTGACTACCCGAATCTTCTCCGGATTCCTCTGGTTTAGAGCATGATACACCGTATCAGAAACGACCAAAGTTCCGACACTGTTTCCAAAGCCCAGAGCATTTTGCAGGCTGGTTTCTCGGACAGTAACCGTTGAAACATCGTTTCCTTCTACTGTCAATGTGTATTTGGCTCCAATGTCGGCTTGCTCCACATCCGGGCGGTATTTTATCAGAATACATTTATCGTCGGCAAGCTCCTGGAAGGGCAGCTCTTTTTCCTGTAATTGCATAACTGAAAAGTAGTCCGACTGACTCATACATTCAAATCCCGGAATGCGTCCTTTTTCTGCACTGATGTCATATTCTACCGGAAGATTTTCTGATGTTGCAGTTACTTTGAGCAATGTGGTTTCATGGCTCTGGTATGCTTCCTTGCCGATTGCCTGATCCAGTGCATCTAAGGAACGTTGGTTTTCCTCATCATCTGTGATTCGGAACTCCATAGCAGCTGGAATAATCCGCTCCAAGGCTTCCAGCGGATACCACACGGATAATACTGTTGCTCCTAAAATTGCCAATGTTCCTGCTGATAATAAAATCAGCAGAATTAAAGACTTTGCATTGGAACGGATGCGGTGCATAAATTTAGGAACCACGATAATGGTATTTGCCCGATACAGAGAACTTTTCTTCTGTCGGATTTTCTGGCAGGCGTATGGCAAAAAGGAGTAAATAAAGAATATGGTTCCGGCAACCACCAGAAGCATTGTCAGCAACGCGATAGGGGAAAATCCGATGGTGTACCAGACAGAGTTCCTTCCCCGCATCATATCAAGGGCAAGCCCATATCCGCAGAGCAGACAGGATAATCCTATAAATGCAGTAATAAAATGAACTCGAATGGGCTTTTCCGTTTTCTTTTCCAGCCGTACCAAATCAAGCAGAGTGGACTTTTGAAGTAATCTTGCATTGGATAATGTCAATGTAATCAAAACCACAACAACAAAAGATAGGATTGACTTTACCGCTGCCGGATAAATCAAAGGAATTGCAGTCTGATCTATGGTAATTCCTAAAAGTGCGACGATTCCGGCGATAACTCCTTTGTGGAGGACACTGCCTGCCAGAATACCGAGAACCATACCGCCAAAACAAATAAAGATATTCTCAAAGGTCAACAGCCCCAACATTGCAGATTTTCGATACCCCAGCAAGGAGTAAATACCCAATTCTCTCATCCGTCTGCGCATGAAAAAATTGTTGGAGTAGAACATATAGAAAATCACAAAAGCCATAATGAATACCGCTACTGTTTGGCACATGGTTTCTACCCGACCATCCGAAGATATTTTTTCCATAATCACTTGGTTCATGGAAAAAGAGGTAAAGCAGAAGTAGATCATCAGGACAAAGGAAACGGAAAACAGGTACAGGGAATAGAAGGAAAAGTTCCGTTTCAGATTTTTTAAGGCAATAACAGATAACTTCATGGAATCGCCCCCTTACCGCTGTTTATCCTGTCTGGCAGCTTCCAGCATGATTTCATCATAGAAGTCACGGCGATCCCTGTTGCACCGCTTCAATTCAGAAATAATATGTCCGTCCTTAAAGTACAGGATGCGGTCAGTATAACTTGCTGCATACGGGTCATGGGTTACCATCAAAATGGTTGTCCCCAAAGTCTGATTGACTTCCGAGAGAGCAAAAAGCAGTTCTGTTGCCGAGCTGCTGTCCAATGCCCCCGTTGGTTCATCTGCAAAAATCAGTGGCGGACGCTTTACCATTGCACGAGCAGCGGCAACACGCTGGCGCTGACCACCGGATAACTCACTGGGATATTTTTTCAGTTGTGAAGCAATTCCGAATAGTTCTGCAAGCTCCATTACTTTTTTGTCAATCTCTTTTGCACTTTTGTGCAGCAAGGTCAGTGGTACCGCAATATTTTCTTGTACGGTCAAACTGTCCAACAGGAAATATTCCTGAAAAATGAAGCCAAGGTTGTCCTTGCGAAAATCGGCTTCCTGTCTTTGGTTCAGCTCCTGAATTTTAACGTTTCCCATGTTGATGCTGCCGCTTGTTGGTGTATCAATAGTGGAAAGCACATTCAAAAGTGTTGTTTTTCCAGAGCCGGAGGCGCCCATGATACCGAGAAATTCTCCCTGCATCACGTTAAAGGAAACATGATCTAGCCCTGGCTTGGGCTGGGTTTGATAGATTTTGGTTATGTTGTTTACCTGTAATAATGTACTCATAATTGTTTGCTCCTTTCGTGGTACTCACATAGTATAGCGAACGGTTTTTAAGATGGCATGAGTAAATCACGCAATCTTTTTTGCGTGATTTACTCATGTTGAATTTGCTCTCTTTTGATATGATATTTGTACAATATTAAAGAAATATATCTGCCGCACGACGGCAAAAGAAAAAAGCCGTCGTACAGCAGACATATTTCAATGCCCTATGAAGCGGCGGTTTTGAGAAATCAGAGCCGCCGTTTCTTTTTGCCTTGATAAGAACCACGACGACCCTCTAAAACTTTGCAAGCAGCATGGCGGCTTTAGGAGGACGCCACCATGCTGAAACTTTTCCAACGACAATTTCCGACAAATGGTAACTTGTCAAAAAAAGTCTGTTTCCGTCAGTGGATAGCTACGGTCAGCAGTATGCACTATACCATGTAAGCAATCAGCGAAATATAACCTATCCCGTTCGTATGGCCTTGTGCCGTCCGGACGGTTTTTTATGCCTGCGGTGCTGTCCCCACTGCCGTTCCCCGCCGCTCCGTTCAGATTTTCCCGTAAAAAATCTGAACGGAGGAAAGGCAGATGGAAGTCACCATCAATTACAACGGACAAATCGTGACTGTCGAAGTCACACTGGAAGTTTACGAGTTTCTTGACCGGGCCGACCACAAGGCTGAGAACCTGTCCCATGAACAGCGGCGGCATTGGGATGGACGGAAGTTTGACGAATACATAGTTGCCACCGAGGGTATCGGCATTTACGGCGAAACGCCGGAGGAATACCTGTGCCGTATGGAAACGCTGGGACGGGCTGAGCCTTGCGGAGATCGGAACGGTGTGCGGCTGCTCTAAAGTGGCTGTGTATCAAAGTGTGGAGGCGGTCAGGAAAAAGTTTATAAAATTCTTTGAAAACAGGCTTAACGAATGACCTGTTTTCTGGCTACCAAGTGAAAGGGATTTATCCCTTATCCCACGGGGAGGCAGACAGCGGACAAGCTGCCCGCCTTTCCCCATTTCAGGAGGTAAGCCTATGAAAACAATCAATTTGCGGTGGATCTATCCCCACTACCGGCACGATGAGTTTGTGGAGGTCACGGACGAGGTATGGGCGGCTATGCGGCAGGCCCAGCGCGAGATGAACAACTACGAGCGCCGGACAGTCTATCACCGCGCATGGTACTCTCTGGACGCATATAGTTGGACGGAGAACTATGCGCTGGAACACAGCAAATCACCAGAAGATATTTTGATGGAGCGAGAGGAACAGGCTGCCCGCCTGCGCCTGATCGCCGCCCTGCCGGTGGCTCTGAATTATGCCACGCCCACACAAGCCCGCCGTGTCCGGGCGTACTATATCGCTGGTATCAACCAGCCGGAGATTTCCCGGAGGGAGGGCGTACACAGCAGCAAGGTCAGCATTGCCATCCGGCGGGGTCTGCGGAATATGCGCCGCTGCTATGATGACCTCTTTCCTGCGGAGTGAAGGCGCGCCTATGCAGACCATAAACCTGAAACAGTATTACCCGTTCTGCACCGAGGACATCTTTGTTGAGGTGTCTGATGAAATCGTCGAAGCGTTCCTGTTGGATAAGCGGGCCGAGGCTGCCAGAGAGCGCAAGATGTACCGTTACAAGGCGTTCTACTCCCTTGACTGCAATGATGGGTTTGAAAATGCCGCCATCGGCTGGGCGCAGCCATCGCCGGAGGATTATCTGATAGAAAAAGAAGAATTAGTCGAATACGAAGAACTGTTACGGCGATTGTATGAAGCCATTTCTTCTCTGTCGCCTATGCAGGCTCGCCGTGTCCATGCCCGCTATATGCTGGGTATGAAAGTGAAAGACATTGCCGCAATGGAGGGCATAACACCATCACAAGCGGGAAAATCCATTCATGCCGCACTGCGAAGGGTGCGCCGGTACTTTGCGTGTCGGAAATGGACGGTCAATCTATGAGCGTTTCCAAAGAAAAGAGGTGCATGACATGAACGAAAAAAATGCAGCCAAAACAAGAAAAGAGGAACGGGAGGAAGTCCTGAAGGAAATCCGACAGCTTGAAAACCGCCAGAAGATTTTGGAGAACAAGCAGCGGAATGAAGAATGCAAAGCCCGCACCCGCCGCATGATTGAGCGCGGAGCCATTTTGGAAGGGGTGTTTTCTCTGGCTCCCGGCTTGTCAGGCGAGGAAGTCAAGGAGTTTCTTGTGGCTCTCTCCCGTCTGCCGGAAGCCGCAAAACTGACCGCAGAACTGCCGAAATCCGGGGACAAGCCGTAAGTCCCTTGTTTACAAGGGCGCACTTATGCACCGTTGCCGGTGCTGTGCGCCCTGCCGGGGGTTGCCAGCGTATTTCGTCCGCGATGGGGAGCTACACTCCCCAAACCCCTTGTGCGCTCCGCGCAGCCGAACACCCGCTTTGCGTCTGTCCAGCTACACGGAGCCTGAAATATCCTGCCCGAAAGAAGGTGCTACCCATAGATTTTTGTCATATCCCCGTCAGCATCATCCAGCGCAGCAAGGGCCGGTCTGCCGTTGCCGCAGCCGCCTACCGCAGCGGAACCAAGCTGACGAATGAATGGGACGGCCTAACCCATGACTACACCCGCAAGGGCGGTATTATCCATGCGGAGATCATGCTGCCCACCCACGCCCCACAGGAATTTGCAGACCGTTCCACTCTCTGGAACAGCGTGGAGCAGATTGAAAAAAGCAGGGACAGCCAGCTTGCCCGTGAGGTGGAGGCAGCCCTGCCCCGCGAACTGACAAGAGAACAGCAGCTTGCTCTTGTCCGAGACTATGTGAAGGACAACTTTGTAGACAAGGGGATGTGCGCCGACTTCGCCATCCACGACAAGGGAACCGGCAACCCCCATGTCCATATCATGCTGACCATCCGGCCACTGAAAGAAGATGGTTCATGGGGAGCAAAGTGCCGCAAGGCATACGACCTTGACGGGAATGGCCAGCGCATCCCGGATGGGAAAGGCGGCTGGAAGAACCATAGAGAGGACACCACCGACTGGAATGACAAAGGGAATGTGGAGATTTGGCGGGCGGCATGGGCAGCCTATACCAACCGGGCTTTGGAGGCTGCCGGGAGGCCGGAGCGTATCGACCACCGCAGCTACAAGCGGCAGGGCATTGACAAAATCCCCTCTGTCCATTTGGGGCCAGCGGCCAGCCAGATGGAAAAGCGCGGCATCCGTACCGATAAAGGGGAAGTCAACCGCCAGATCGCCGCTGACAACAAGCTGCTGAAAGAAATCAAGGCCCGCGTGACCCGCCTCTACAACTGGACAAAGGCAGAGGCGGAGAAACCGGAGGGCAAACAGAGTACGCTTGCCGACTTGTGGGAAATACAGCAGCATCAAAAGCGGCCCGCAACCCGCACAGGGCGCATCCGGGCTTTGCAGGAGAACGCCGCCCTGTTCAGTTTTTTGCAGTCAAACGGCATCCAGTCCATGCAGCAGCTCCATGAAAAAATCTCTGATATGAATAGCCGCTACTATAATCTGCGGGGCGAGATCGTCAAGGCAGAGCGTCGGATTGCTGCCCTGACTGAGCGCGGCGAGATATGGAAGCAATACAGCCAGCATAAGGCCGTCCGCAGGCAGCTTGACCGGGTAAAGCCAGAGAACCGGGAACTGTTTCAGCAGCGCCACAGCCGGGAGTTGATTTTGTACGAAGCCGCCGCTCGCTATCTGAAAGAACTGAAAGACAGCGGCGAGGAAATCACGCCCAAAGCATGGGCGCGGGAAGCTGCCAGTCTGACCGCCGCGAAGGATTTGAAGTACATGGATATGAAAGCCATGCGGGAAGAACTCAAAGCGGTGGAGCGGCTGAAAAAATCTGCCGACCAGCTTGCCAGACAGGAGCAGACCAAAGACCGGGAGCCAGAGCGCTGACAGGAAAAGAAAAACCGCCGTACAGGATTTTCCCATACGGCGGCAGCCGGTTTATTTGCCGAATAAGTCGCTGTGTGTTCCGGTGCGGGCCAGCGTCAGCACCAGCACATCGTCCTCAATCCGATAGACAAGCAGCCAGTCCGGGAGGATGTGACATTCCCGATGGCCTATCCAATCGCCGGTTAATTCGTGGTCTTTGTTCTTCTCTGGTAACTTTTCGCCCCGCGACAAAGCCCGGATAATATCATCCAACAGGTCAATGTTCATATGGCGTTTGATTGCCAGTTTGTAGTCTTGTTTGAATTTTGTCGTCCAGACAATATCACGCTTCATCGTTTCAGCTCCCGGAGTGCTTCTTCCACATCGGAGTAATGTTTTACGCTGGGATCACGCGCAATCTGTTCCGCCTCTAACATAGCGGCGATGGTTTCTTTGTTCGGCTGTTCCAGCCTGACTTCAAAGGGAAAGCCACCGGCGCGAAGCGACTGGCGCAGGAAAACATTGATAGCGGTGGTGAGATTTACTCCTAATTCGCTGTAAAGCGTTTCACACTGCTTTTTAATGTCGCTGTCCATTCGGACGCTGAAATTTGTAGTATCTGCCATTGTATCAGCCCCTTTCAAGTTTATTGCACTTATAGTATATGTCATTTGCAACGCAAAATCAATGCAATAGACATAAGATTTACAAAATATTAAGGAGAATTTGTTTATGACCCCAACCCATGATTCTGTTACTGCCAATTTTTCAATCAGCCTGTCCCTTGTCCTGTTGCAGACGGAGCCAGATGAGCCGAAGTTCCATGCCCGCCCCGGCTGCGGCGGGTGTGGGAAGTACCAGCATGAAGAAGAACGGCGCTGATCCTATTCCCGTCATGGACTACCGCCAGTACCGGCGGGCGCGGCGGCTGGTACATGAGTGCTGCAATTATGACGGCGGACACTGCATTGCGCTGGATGATGGAGAGGAATGTGTCTGCGTCCAGTCCATTTCCTACTCCCTGCTTTGCCGGTGGTTCCGGGCGGCGGTGCTGCCGTTGGACAGGGAACTGGAAACGGCCCTGTTCCACCGGATGGATGCCAAGAAATGCGCCGTATGCGGTGCGCTGTTTACCCCCGGCTCCAACCGGGCCAAATACTGCCCGGAATGTGCCGGACGCATGAAGCGGATCAAGGCCGCTCAGTGCAAGCGGAAACAGAGGGCAAAGTGTCACGCTTTAGGGGCTGAAAAACCCTTGTAAATCAAGGCTTTTTTCGAGAGTGTCGGCGGGGGGCGTGATACATTTATCCTCTCACCCCCAAAACAGCCCTCTAAATGCGTACAGAGGCCAAAGACACCCCCAAAGGAGGAACCTATGTCAGACAACCGAAAATATTATTACCTGAAACTCAAAGAAAACTATTTTGATGATGATTCCATCGTACTGCTGGAAAGTATGCAGGACGGTGTTCTCTACTCCAATATCCTGCTGAAGCTCTATCTGAAATCCCTGAAAAACGGAGGGCGGCTCCAGCTTGACGAGGATATTCCCTACACTGCCCAGATGATTGCCACCATCACCCGCCAGCAGATCGGCACCGTGGAGAGAGCCTTGCAAATCTTTCTGAAGCTGGGGCTTGTGGAAGTGCTGGACAGCGGCACTTTTTACATGAGCAACATCGAGCTGCTGATCGGCCAGTCCTCAACCGAGGCCGAGCGAAAGCGGGCGGCGCGACTCTAAAACAGGGCAATTTGTGCGCCCCGGACAGATGGCGGACATTTGTCCGACATTCGTCCACCAAAGAAAGAGATAGAGTTAGAGATAGAGAGAGAGTCAGAGAACGGACAGACCGCCCGCGCCTATGGCCGGTATCAGAATGTCATTCTGACAGACAATGAACTGACTTCCTTGAAAGCAGACTTTCCAACACTTTGGGCGGAATACATCGAAAGAGTGTCCGAATACATGGAATCCAACGGCAAGCGGTATAAAAATCATGCGGCTACCATACGGCGTTGGATTAGAGAGGACGCGGAAAAACAGCAAAAAACCGGATATGACCGGGATTACAGCGTAAAGGAGGACGAAACCGTATGATTGAGATTACCGCAGAAATCCGGGCCATCATCGATAAGGCCGCCGCTGGCGTGGAGCTGGCCGGGGATGAATACATAGACCCGGCAGACGGACTGATCCATTGTAAGAAGTGCAAGGGCCTGCGCCAGACTATTGTGCCGAACTTCGGGAAACCCGGTTACTTCATGCCCCGCTGTATCTGCCAGTGCCAGAGGGAGGTTGAGGAACAGAGAAAGGCCGCCGAGGAACGGCAGCGCCGCATGGAGCGTATCAAGCGCCGGAAGGCACAGGGCCTGCAAGACCGCTATCTGTATGACTACACATTCGCCAATGACAACGGCCAAAATCCGCTGATAGACAAGGCCCGCGCCTATGTGGAGAACTGGGCGGAGGCATACAAAAACAACACCGGTCTGCTGCTGTTCGGAGATGTGGGAACCGGCAAGTCCTTTTTCGCCGGATGTATCGCCAACGCCCTGCTCGACCGGGATGTGCCGGTACTGATGACGAATTTCCCGCATGACAGGGATGTTTTCTGAGGACAGGACAGATTTTATCGCCAGCTTTCACGAGTATGACCTGCTGATTATCGATGATTTGGGCGTGGAGCGCAGCACAGTGGCCCACGCCCGTATCTATGACCGCATACTGGAACGGTGCGCTCCTATCCTCTTTGCAGGAAAGAACTTCCGGGAGGAAAATGCGGCAGCCACCAAGACAGCGGCAAAGGAGATTGTATTCCCAAATTGAAGGTGGAATCCATCGGTACGGATAGACCTCCTCCCACTGTCAGGAGGCTGTCCGGGAAAGGAGCAAATATCCCTATGAACAATGAAAACAGAACCCCAGAAACAACACAGACAGTCCCGTCGGAGGCAGCCCCGGCGCTGGTAAAGAAGATCGGCAGGACTACCTACAAAGTGCGCGTCCATTTCAGCAATACCAGTACCGAAACCATGAGTGATAAAATCAAGCGAATGCTCAAAAACGAGATACAGCAGATGTGACCGGCTGATAAAGCCAGCAGCCTTGTGTTAAACTGATAGTGGCATACGCCAAAACTTTTCACACGGAGGATACAAAAATGTCTTACACAGAAAAAGAGAAAAAAGAAATTGAGCAGATACGAGAAGTGTTTGCGGAACATCTTCGCCAAAGCACCGATTATGAATTACTCTGGTCGGATAAGGTAGGGTATATCTGGCTGTCGATTAGCGAAAGTGTGTTCGTCGATGGCAGGAGGATAGAATCCGCTACTGATTTCTGCCGTATCTGTCTGGATGATGTTGCAACGGATGTTTTGTTCATGACCGGAAACGATCATGCGTTGGAAGATGCCGATCCGCTGGAACTGGCTGAAATCAAACGCCGCTGGGAGCCTTACATCGAGCAACTGCCGGAATATGCGTACCTCTGCGATGAGCTGTTGAGCAGCCACGAATAATCTACGCCCAAAAGTGTCAGGAGCAAAAAACGCTTCTGACACTTTTTTGCTTTATAGGAAATTCCGTCTTTTAAGACGGTAAAAAGAAACATATGTTTGCCAAACATATGTTTGATAAAAATAATTGAGTGCAAACCAAATAGACGATACGGCAGTTAGAAGATATAAAAACCTTCCACACCTGCCTCATCATCAAGTAAGTCTTCTTCATTAAAAAAATAATCCATATCAAGAAGGTCATCCACGCTCATGCGGCGAATGTCCTCGGACGTTATTCCTTCTGGTGGGTTATCTATATATTTTTTGCGTAGTTTCTCTGTATTTGGATTCATGAATTTCTCCTCCTGTCAGTATTTAAGAGGAGTATAGCATATGGGAGAAAATTAGGGAAGTCATGCGGATGACCTCTTTCCACGGGAACGGGACATAACGTTCTCGTACATTTCTTCCAGAGAAACACGCTTGTGATTGAAATAAAGGTAAGCGATGAATAAGATACCGTATTGCAAACTATCCCCTTGGGGCCGTTGCCGTTTTAGAACGGCAACGGTTCGTGTT
>PPYE01560697.1_pt1 | contig 10863 bp, 10 predicted proteins | sample 1559881 | NCBI WGS metagenome assembly PPYE01 (sample SAMN08240022, study PRJNA423297) | Human gut metagenome, whole genome shotgun sequencing project.
ATGGAAGGCCTAAAGAAGCGTAAACGGCGCGCTGGACGCCTGAACAGGAAAACAGCTTTTGGGGCGGTTTGCTATTTATCTTAATAAGTGTTAAGTTAAATAGAGAATCAACCGGAACCCTAGGGCTTGGCATGGCAACGCTCCCTGAAGTCATCTCCAACGGAGAACTCCCTGTCTTGGACGACTGGGAGCCTCTTAGCAGAAAACGGATACTGCGGTACTTTGACCGAAGCCTCGAATACGCGGACGTCTCGGCCTACGTATCCGCACAAGGTGAACTGCTTCCCGACGAGCGCATCATCCTTGTTTTCCTCAATGCCGTTTACACGCAATCGCTGGCGACCGTGGAACTGTATTGCCGCTATGTCGTCGAGCTGTTGAACTACGCCCGGAAGCCTTCGTTCTCCGTTACGGCCCGTGATGTCGAAAGCTATATCAGGCAATGCAGGATGAAAGGCCTCAAGCCCCGTTCGGTGAATACGATTATCGGAGCTCTGAAAAGTTACTTCAAACGGCTGGCAGACACGGGCGCCATTGCCCTGAACCCCACGGCATTCATTAAAAAACGGAAGGACGGCGCGGGGATTTCACTCCCCGGGAACCTCACGCACAGCCTTTCTGAATCGGAGATGCTGCTCCTGTTCGACCGCCTTGCGGAACACGGAGCCCCGCAGCGGGACATTCTCCTTCTGAAGACTCTCTTTATGACCGGATTGCGCGGCGAAGAGGCCGTTTCCCTCTGCTGGAAAGACGTCACCGTCTGGCAGGGGCAACGCTATTTCAATGTCCTGGGCAAGGGCTCAAAGGAAAGGCGCATTTATCTTCCTGATGAAATTGACGAAGGCCTTAACGAATATGGAAAACTGACCGGGACGTCTCCAAATCAGCCCATCTTTGGGAACCTCAGGAAACCATCCCGGCGGATCGGACGCCACGCCCTGTACCATATGGTCAAGAAATGGCTGACAACACTCATGAACAGGCCGGATGTCTCCCCGCACTGGTTCCGCCACTCCTGTTTTACCTATCTCGCCAGCAAGGGGGTCCGCCTTGAAAGCATACAGGCGCTTGCGGGACATGCTTCCATCGACACGACCATGCTGTACAACGAAGCGGCGCAGCTGATGGTCCCGGCGGGGACCGCCTTCAATAAATCCCATTCATATGAACCAATAAAAAGAATGGAATAAGGCTGAGCAGCTCCCAGCTCTCTTGGGTTCAGGCTTCTCTGGTTCGGGAGATTCCTCTTCCCAAAATCAATGGGAGGGAAACCGCCCAGTGATCCATCCTTTCGGGAACATACGCCATCGCCATAGCAGAGGCCCCGCTCGAAGTTCCGGGCAGGGCCTCTTTGCGCATGTTCATCTGATATGTTCACCATAGCGAGGCGCGTCCTTTTGTACACGGAATAGCCTAACGGATCGAAAGCAAACGCTTCTTTCGGATGAAGCCTTTCCCCTTATCCACAAAAGTATCCCCCTTCATGCCGGATGAAGGAGGACGCGGGAAACGTCAGGAAACCATGGCGGCGCCCGGCTACTGCAACAGCCCGAAGAGGAAAACCCGCTGGTTTCCCTCCATACGGCAAACGCCGCCCTTTCTGTTTTGCCCGCGATCCGCAAAACCGCAGGCAAACCACGACGTATCGCCTTTACCCGTTTCGCCGCCAGGCGATGCGCTCCCTTGCCGTGGAACACCGCGCTGGCTGTCTTTGCCTGCCATAGCCCGAACCTGCCAGTTCAGGCCTGTGGCAGGTTTTTTATTTGCCCGGCTGGAAAACGCGGGAAGCCTGCAGCGCCGTCAGGGCGATGAGCTTGCACCGCTTCACGATGGAAGAAGGGACAAGGTATTCGTTGAGGGAGTGGATATGTTCCCCTTCCGGGCCCATATTGCAGATGGTGGGGACGCCGAGGCTGGAGCTGAAGCCGGCTTCGGACGCGCTGTCGTAATGCTGGCCCTTGATGGACATGCCGAGGAGCTCCCCGGCGTCCTTGACGAGCCCGAAGAGCTTGTCGCCCGCTTCGCAGCGCTCGAAGGGATAGAGGCGCAGCCCGCCGCTGATGGAGGCCGACGTTCCGGGGATCACGGTGCGGGAAACGGCGTCACGGATGCCTGCGACGACCTTTTGCCCGTCCTCAAGCGTCCTGTAGGTCAGATGGATGCGGGATTCGGCCCACGGGGCCACGGAGTTGGCGGAAACCCCGCCGCTGATCAGGCCCGTGTTGACGGTGAGCCCACGGTCCAGATCCAAAAAAGTGTCGATCGCCAGCGTCTTGTGCGCGATTTCAAGGATGGCCGAAGCCCCGTCCGCATAACAGCGCCCCGCGTGGGACGCCTTGCCCTGTACTTTCAGGAACATATGGCCTGAACCTTTGCGGGATACGGTAACAAGCCCGCCGGGGCCGCCGGGTTCCGAGTTGATGGCGGCGCGTGCGCCGGGCAAGACCTGCGCCAAGGTCCGGGAAGCCGAGGGGGAGCCCAGCTCCTCATCGGGCGAGAACATGAGGGTCATGGGGCAATCGATCAGGCCGAGCCGCTTCAGGGCCCGCGCCGCGAACAGGTTGGCCACAAGCCCCGCCTTCATGTCGGCCACGCCGGGCCCGGTGGCCCGATCGCCCTCTATCTTGAAGGGCCGCGCCTGCGCCGTACCCTTGGGGAAAACCGTATCCATATGCCCGAGGAACACGATCCCCGGCTCCGCTTCGCGCCCATGCGTCTTGGCCATGAAGACGTGGCCAAGATCCGCCTGCCATGGCTCGTCGGCGGGCGCTTCCGTCTTGGGCATCATGAACGTCTGGAAACCCGCCTCGCGCAACCAATCCGTCAGGACGGTCCCCAATTGGTCCACATCCTGCGCGTCGGTCGTGAAGGAATCCATGTTGACGATCCGCTCCAGCAAACGGAGCATGTCGCCTTCCTGAGGGTCGAGATACGCATCAAGCTTGCCTTTCCATAACGTGAGGTCCATGCGGGGTTCTCCAATCGGCAAAAAATTACGCTGAGGAGGAAAGTCGCCTTTCCGTGCCGTTGACACATCAACCGTCTCTTTCCAATGCATTGGCATTGAAAAGCACTTTGGGGCCACGAAGGCGCGGGTCATCGCGCATGGGGGAAGATTGCGGGAACGCCGCCGGAAAAACGGGGGAAAGGGAATGGCAAGAAAACCGGAAAGAGGGAAGTGGGCGAAGAGGCGGGAGGGGCCGCCGGATGCAGCGCGGCGGAGGCGGTCAACATGCGCTCCCCCTTTCCCGGGACTGCGCCAGAAAATGCTTTTCCGCCACGGCATGGAGATGGCGCGCCATCGCGTCGGAGCAGGCGTCCGCATCCTTGCGTTCAAGGGCATCGATGATCATCAGATGCTCGTTGATGGCTTCTTCCATCCGCCTCTTCAGACGGACATCGTCCGCGCGGTTGTGGGAAAAGAGCTCGTTCAGATGGCTGACAATGTCGACGAAAACCGGGTTTCCGGTCGCCGCCGCCAAGAGGGTATGGAATTGGGCGTCCAATTCGCCGTCGTTCTCCCCGTGCAGGAGTTTTAACTGCTGATCGCAGACAATGATCTTGAGCTGATGGAGCTGTTCGGCGGAATGCCGTGCCGTGGCTATCCGGGCTATGGACGGCTCGATGACGAGCCTGAACTCCATAATATGGTCAAATGACTTTCCTTCCGTGTCGACGGCATTGAGCAGGGCGGCGGTCAGCGGCGCGAGATCGGAACCGCAGATGTACGTCCCGTCGCCGTGGCGGCTCTTGAGGATGCCCTGCTCCGAGAGCGTGCGGATGGCTTCCCTGACGCTGTTCCGCGAAACGCCGAACGTTTCGGCAAGCGCCCGCTCGGGGGGCAGCTTATCCCCCACCTTGAGCCCGCCCTTTTCGATAGCATCCTGTATTTTCTCGGAAAGCCTTTGATATGCCTTGAGGGGTTCCCGTGTTTCGGGAAGAGGTTCAGCCTTTTGAGATTGGTCTGGAGTCTCTTGTGAATGCGTCATGCGAGGTTCTCCCTTTCTCTTTTGGTAGAACCACTATTGCAACCTTCAACCAATCTTGTCAAGCATCATGTGAAAAAAACAATGATTCACCCGGTAAAAAACGGGAAAAAGCTCTTCTATAACCATAATACAGCTAATTTTCATGAGTTATATAATTCACTATTGTGACGATACTCCATCAGGAATACACAGCGTTCCATTTCCATTCAAATACAACGTCAGAGAGAGCCTCTACGAGTTACAAACATAATCGCCCGTCAATACGTTAAAGCAAAGGGTGCCCTCCTGAGATAACGGGGGGCATCCCTTGCGTTCCGCCATACGGTACTGCGGAGAGCCGGGTTGTACGCATCCCGATGCCGGGAAAACGTTCGTGGCGCAGGAAACCAGTCCGTCCCATGTGTACTTTCCGGTTTGCGGCTGAAATCCCTATCTATGTTGCGCTGCTGGAATGTTTACTTCCGTGGCGGAGGCCAACGAAACCAGGACCTGCTGGAGAGCGGGCATACGATAACCCCCGCCGCCAAAAACTCTCTGCCGCATCCTTGTCCTTGTGCGGTGGAAGACATGCCCCCCGCGGACTCCGACGGGCTAACCACGCTTCCCCGAGGATAGAAAAGAACAGGGATAACGCAACGGCATCTCAGGCAATGCGTTCCATGACCCCCTGGATCGCCAGGCGCACCCCTTCCTCCGTATAAAAATTGCCGTTGATGAGGGTCCGGCATTTCAAAACTTTCTCGAAATGCCGCAGGGTTTCGGGGCACGGCTTCTGCGGGTTGCTCCAAAAATCGTCCAGATCCTGCTCTTCCTGCGACGAAGCCAACCCGCGCACCGCATAAATGGACGTGCCAACGCAATAGACGGGTATACCCCGCTGAAGCCCGGAAATGCCGATCGTGCTGTTGAGGACCACCATCCCCTCGCTGCGGTCCATCATAAGCGCGGCCCTGCCCGACTCCACGAAATGAACCCGGCCTTCCAGCCCGCAGGCATGGCTGAACCGGCGGATGTACCTCCGGTAATTGATGAGCCCGTTATCAAGAGGATGGTTGCGGATCAGCAAATGCATGGACTTGGGCGCGGAGTGCGCAAAAGAAGTCAGTACATGCGCAATGGCTTCCTTCATCCCGCTGAACGGCGAATAACGGCGGACTTGGGAATCCGAATCAAGCTGGAGCGGAAACAGGAAATAGGGCGCACGCGACCGGTAGATTTCCCGGACGCTCTCCGCCGAACGCCTTTCCCATGTGCGGCGGGTCAGGACGCGGAGGAACCATCCCCAGACTTCGCTCACGGCGCTCTGCGGGCGATGCGTCCGGAAACAGGGGAAAAACGGGCGCAAAAAAATGGTCCCCGCATAATAGGCAATAGCCTTCCATACGCGTGCCGAAAGAGGATTCTGTACGGCAACGGGTGACGGCGGGGCCGGATGGGATTCCGCAAGTTCCCGCAAAAGGGCCGGCGAATGGGGAAGCATCGAGTTGCCGTTGACCCCGCCCTCTTCCATCGTGATATAATGGGGCCGCAAATACCCTTCCTCAAATGCCCACACCCGGATATTCCGCAGTTTTGCCACCAGAATGGCTTCACGGTGCAGAGGCCGCCAGTCCCCAAAGGCCAGCAGATCCGTAACGCCCTCGCGCCGCATGAGATCGCCGATCCAGCCGCTCCAGTCCGTGGTCCGCCCCTGATACCACACGGCCTCTCGCGAGTGCCAATCCACCACGTCACCGCCGCAGATATTGACGCGCAATACACGATGCCCGGCCCGCTGTAACGCCAGCCCCAGCTCACGGAAAAAACTCCCGTGCGGGCCTTGAAGAAACAAGTAGGTACGCATGATCAGAATACGTTCCTTATCTTTTCCCTGAGCGCCGCAAAGGTGCGCATAAAAAACTTGCCGCGCATTTGCCCTTTTGGCTGGGTAAGCCGGTAACAGATGTCCTCGGGCGTGCAGAATCCCTTCGTCTGCCAATCGTAATACGAAGGATAGAGTATCAGCGTCCCTGCGATAAGCTCCTCAAGCGAAAGCCCGGCTTTCCGGCGGGGGAAATCAATCCGATCATGGGTCAGCCCCCACCCCGCGTAGAAAGGCCCCCCGTAAGCGTGGACCTCTATTCCCCTCAGCAATGCCTCGAACCCCGTCAGCGACGTGAGCGTGTGCACTTCGTCGACGATGCCAAGCAGGACATCCATACGCACGTTGCGGACAACACGATCCGCGTACCGTAACGCCTCTTCATCGGGTATGCACCCTTTCCGGTTCCGGCTTTCCACGTCAGGATGCGGCTTATAGATGATGAAAGCATCCGGATGGCGTTCCCGCACGGCCTTGAGCAAATCCACATTGGAAAACAGCCCGCATCCGCCCAGCCGCACGGAAGCGTCGTCCTCCACCTGTCCGGGGACAAGGAGCAAACGTCCCTTTGCAGAAAAATCACCACGGGTTACTGCGTCAACACCCGTGTTGTATTTGGTAATTCCCTTCTCGACGATAAAGCCACGCAAGGCGGAAGCCCGGCTGCACAATTCGGCCCGCTCCGGATGTTCAGGCAAGGTATTCAAAATGTCTTCCAGCCCACTCGGGCGGGATGGATCATAGTAGATGCCCTTCTCATCCAGCACCAACGAATACGGCCAATTAAAATCCGAACCCAACCCAACCGAACGGATGAAGCCGTCCTCCATGCGTATCAGCCGGACGCCCATAGTCTGGCAGGAACTCTCAAGTCCTATTGTGCATTTGGACGCCCATACCACGACATCGCCGCCGTTTGCTTGCGCCCATTTGATGGCTTTCCACCAATCAGAAAAAAAACGGATGGTTCCCGTGGTCGATTGCAAAAAGGCCCGGGCATGAGGACGTTTCCATCTGGAAAAGCCAACACATGCGTGGAACCCCTTATTCCGTTCATTCTGAAAACGCTGGGCGGCCAGAATCCGAATGGCTTCATGGATGTCACAACGCTTGGCGGCCACGGGATTCACATAACGCGCATACAACATATACGCCGCGGCAAAGATCTCTTCCGCCGTACGGCGTTTTGCCCTCCGCGGGCAAGTAAGCCGATCATGCGTTGCCCCCCATCCCGCATAGAACGGCATGCCGAAACAGTGCACTTCCTTACCAAGCAGCAAGGCCTCAAAGCCCATCTGGGAGGTGACTGTGTACACAACATCAGCTTGAGCAAGAAGGGAAAGCGGCGAAACATCCTGTGCGATGATCGCAATGCCTCTTCGCTTCGCCGCCTCGGTCAGATAGCCCTGCTTTTTCCCCGCAAGCACATCGGGATGCGTCTTGACGAACAACCGGGCGTTGGGAAACCGCATCTGCGCATCGTCCAGCATAGCTGTGAAACTTTCAGCATCGGCACGGCCAAGCGTAACGCTGGTATCCCCCTTTGTCTGATCAAGGATAAGAACACGCGGGCACGAAGCATCACCAAGCAATCTTTCAGCAGCACTCGGCGCATGATTATACTTGCTCAGATCGTGACGCTTGATAGCTTCAATGGCATGCTGGGCGGACTGCAACTGTCCTTCCAAATCCCATCCGGAGCCGTTCAGCAGATTCTCCAAATCGGATGGCTCAGTGGCGTCGTAGTAGATGCCGGTATGGTCAACTACAAGGGAAAGAGGCTGCGCCCCCTTGCATCCGAGATCAAGGGAGCGCAGGAAGCCGTCTTCAAGTGCGATATAGGGAAGGTTATGTTTTGCCGCGTAGCATCGCGCCCTGTCAGCTGTAGGTTTGTGGCCCCAGCCGGCGACAAAAGATCCTTCGGCGGTGCCGGATGGGAGCAGCCCAAAGCCTGACGATTCCAGCAGGCGCCGAAGTTTTTTTGAAGAATAATAAATCATCCCTTTGTGGCTGATATGTTGAATTGGAGCCCTTATCGGGCCTATGCTTCGCGGGCAAATCGCCCGGGGGAATTGCGGAAGGGCAGCTGCCGTCCGGAAACATGCCTGCCGCGCAGGCCGCAGCCTTTGGGGGCCGATCAGCGCCGGTGGCCCTTCCTTGCCCGGCATCAGCTGCGACCGTAAACGTCCGCGAGGCGGACGATGTCGTCTTCGCCGGTGTATGGCCCCGACTGTACTTCGATCAGCACAAGCGGGATGACTCCCGGATTCTTGAGACGATGGACAGCGCCAAGAGGAATATATGTCCCCTGGCCTTCGCTGAACAGGCTCACCTCGTCGCCGTTGGTGACTTCCGCCGTGCCGCTGACCACAATCCAGTGCTCTGCCCTGTGGTGGTGCTTCTGCAGGGAGAGCTCTTCGCCAGGCTGGACGATAATGCGCTTTACCTGGAAGCGATCCCCGCTGGCTAGTGATTCATAGCTGCCCCAGGGGCGGTGGACCAGCGTGGACTGGTGGCATTCCGGCCGCCGTGCATGCTGAAGGCGGCTGAATAGCTTTTTGATATCCTGCGCACGCTGGCGCGGGAGCACCAGGACGGCATCCTTTGTCTCCACCACGACCAGATCCCGTACGCCCAGAACCGCAAGCAGGCGGTGCTGGGCGTTCAGGTAGCAGCCCTCGGTATCTTCGAGCAGCACATCCCCCGTCACGGCGTTGTCCTGCGCATCCCTGTCGCTGTTCTGGAAAAGGGCCTCCCATGATCCCAAATCGCTCCAGTTCAGAGCCAGCGGCATGACCACGGCCCGTTCCGTCTTTTCCATGACCGCATAGTCGATGGAGTCGGAAGGGACGGCTAGGAATGCGTTACGTCCCGGGCGGATGAACGTGCCGTCCGTCTGGCGGTCCCGCCATGCGGCACGGCAGCCTGTATCCATATCCGGCACATGCCGTGCCAGCTCTTCCAGAAAGACCGAGGCCCGCAGCAAGAACATGCCGCTGTTCCAGACATAATTCCCTTGGGCGAGAATGGACTCAGCCGTTGCCGCATCGGGCTTTTCCACGAAACGGGCGACATGGAAGCCTGCCCCAACGGCCTCGCCCTGTTCAATGTAGCCGTACCCCGTTTCCGGGCCTGTGGGCATGATGCCGAAGGTCACGATGGCACCGTCTTCCGCCAGCGGCACGGCCTGAAGCACTTTCTGGCAAAAGGCCGCATCGTCGTCCAGTGCATGATCCGCAGGCAGCACCAGCATCAGGGGATCTTCCTCCCATTCCCGCAGGAAAAGGGACGCGACGGCAATGGCCGGGGCCGTATTGCGCGGCTCGGGCTCAAGAAGGACGTCGGCTTGCAGCCCGCAGGCTTGCAGCCCGTGCAATGCATGGAAGCGGTGTGCTTCGTTACAGACCACAACCGCTCTTTTGCAGCCCGGCAAAGACTGCATGCGGCGCATCGCCTGCGCAAAGAGGGTGGGCTTTTCTCCGAAGTCGACAAACTGCTTGGGGCAAAGTTCCCGCGAGAGCGGCCATAGGCGCGTGCCGCTACCGCCACAAAGGATAACTGGGATGATATCAGGCATGATACTTTCCTTGTCAATATGAAACTTATGGAACTATTAAGATTAGGTATAGGTTTATGACGGCATACCGTTCGGATTTATGATGCTGCTGGCCATGGAGGCGATACCAGACGCCGGGCCTAGTTCAATTTCTGAAGCCTCTTCCCTATGAAACGCAATATCGGATTTTTAGAATCCATGAAGAATTTTACCGGATCCGTCTTGAATTTGCGTATCAGTTTAGATCTACGCATCCTTTTGTCTATTGTTACCGCGTCTATTGCCTTGTCAGCGTTAGCCTTGTTTGAAACTACAAGTGACGCTCTGAAGTTTTCAACCATTTCCTGTGTAACAGTTTTGTTATAGTTGGAGCTTTTTTCTGATAGATAGTTATAGAATGTTTCAAAATGGGTATCCCATCTAGGCATTTTATATGCCTTCATTTTTTCTATTTTAGATGCACGGTATTTTTTATCAGATGCAAATTTCAAAATTTCGTTTTGCCATCCTAACGAATCTATCAGCGGAACGTATGTCAGCAAATCCTGGCCAGCTTCATGGAATATTTCAATATCAGAACATATTACTGGCGTATTCAATGCGATGGCCTCAACCAGAGGCATGCCCCATCCTTCTGTAAAGGATGGAAAACATGATTCTGAAGATACGGGCAACGATTCATCATATACATTGCGGAATCGTTTTTCCAACCATTTTTGCCTACAAATATAAGCTTTGGTATTGACGCCAACTTATTTTTCTCAATCATATCTCTCCATACATTTAAGAGAAGGATATGATTTTTTCTGGATTCTATTGTGCTGACATATATGAAATAATCTCCCTGTACTATAGGCTTGTTGCTTATGTCTACATCAAGGAAACGATCTTCGATGCCTATTTTGTTTATCAGGCACTTAGGCCGCGTAATATTTTGTTTATCACAAAAATTATACAGCCTTTTTTGTGTAAATTGGGAGTTTACAATGATTATATCAGCAAACAATGCCATTGCTTTGACACGTATTTTATGCTGTTCTTCATCGGGTTCATTGACATGCTCAGGGAAATCTATCGGAATAAGGTCATGCAGGAAAAATATGAGCTTCATTTTTCCCAAAGTCTTAAATACATAGTACGCCTCAACCTTTCCGACGCCATAATGTGATATGTTTACATAGCACCCGTTCGGTTTTTTGGTTATCAGCTCAAATACATTTTTATCTATGCATTTTGCAAACCTGCCGATGGTCTTTTTTATCAACGGCACTTTTGACGCATCATTGATTGATAGCGTTTTCTTCTGGAAAGATACTTTTTTGGATAGTATCCATTTATCATATAAGTATTTGACGATGCTGTCGCCATATTTTTTTTCAACAGCACAAAATACGCCTTTTATTATTGTTAAATAATAGATTTCTTTTTTGCTATCAAGAATTGATTTAGCATAATGG
>PPYE01759563.1_pt1 | contig 10862 bp, 10 predicted proteins | sample 1559881 | NCBI WGS metagenome assembly PPYE01 (sample SAMN08240022, study PRJNA423297) | Human gut metagenome, whole genome shotgun sequencing project.
GGATATGTTCCTGTTCAGTTGTTTTACAGGTCTTGCTTTTATTGATGCAAAGGAGCTGAAACGCACTGAAATCATTAAGGACAACAATGGCAAGATGTGGATTAGAAAAGGTCGTCACAAGATGAAAAAGGAGAAGGCAAGATGTATCAGCAATGTACCTCTTATCACTCCTGCCATAGAAATACTTGAGAAATATGAGGATCATCCAACCTGTATTGAAAAGGATGTTTGTTTGCCTTTGTTCTGCAATCAGACGATGAACTCATACCTGAAACAAATTGCTACGCTTTGCAATATTGACAAGAATCTGACCACACATGTGGCCCGTCATACGTTTGCCACGACCATAACTTTGGCTAATAAAGTTTCGTTGGAGAATGTTGCAAAGATGATGGGGCACGCATCTACCCGTATGACTCAACACTATGCAAGAGTATTGGATCAAACCATCATGAGTGATATGGAAAAGGTTCAGATATTATTATAATAAATAGATTCGTAGCCGAGTTCACCAAACCACAGGCAAAGGTAACTCGTGTTCTTTTCGTCCAAGCAAGGTCAAGCCCTGCGGGTGTCGTGGAAAAATCATCCTCGCCCCGTGGGGCTTTCTGTATTTTTCCACACAACCTTGCCTGACGAGAACACGACCTTTTAGAGCCTGTAGTTTGGGAACTCCGGCCCCGAATAGCCGGACTAACAAGAAATATATAATGTTATGTCACAAGCAGTATTAAACAACAGTCAAGCAGCAGGTCATACCGACCTACTATCAGGTATCTTAAAGGTACAAGTGAGAAACGAGGAGAAGATTACGGAGCAAGACCGTATCTATTGCGAGAATCAGCAGGACGAGCTGTATAAGACGCTCGACCAGATTGCCTGGTGGTACAACATCTTCAAGAGAGAAGCCGAGAAGTATGAGGGTAAAATCAAACTCAAGCATGAGCCGAACGGTAAGATTACCACAAGCAGCTACGACCTCCACTATCGGTACAATAACGATGAGAAGGATTATACCCATCACGAGTTTACTCCTTTCAAGAACATCAATGAGTTGGTGGATAGTCGTCATAATGCTATCAGGAACTTTATCAACCGCATCATCGGCTATTTCAACAACACCTACAGCGTCTCTGTTGAAGCTCCAAAGATTGATGAGAAGACTCTGCCGATAGACTTCCGACCTGTATATAATACCTATGTAGATGTGGTTATCGAACATCTCGGAGGCAAGAGTTTCCGAGATACTGCCGAGGAGGAGCTGATCAAACGATTCCTTGAAACGGTGAGACCATCTAATTGGAGCAAGGTGAAGCCTGAACTGAAGAAGGACAAAATCATCTTCCCCGATATTGTTACTTGGGACTCTTTCCATTACGAATACTACAAGGATTATAAGTTCTCATACGAAACAGACCGTAAGGTTAGCCGCTTCTGTGAAGGTATTGCCTTTGGTGCAGACGATGTACTTTGCGGAAGTATCGAGATGATTATGGGGCTTGACACCAGAGATGTAGATATTTCCCGATGGTATGACCTGACAACGACCAATGCCGTAAGTCTCAAATTTTACGGAAACACCCGCATCGATGTCAAGTTCAAGGACAGTGCTGCGGCAGAGAGCTGTTTCAAGCGACTTCGACTAAATGAAATCAAACTAAGAGACGAGAACTGATGACCACACGATATGTATGACACTCCGTAGGTACTGCCTGCGGGGTGTCTTTCGTTTTTATCCACTTCAATCATTACAGCCATGTATGCCATCATACCACAACAGATACCGCAAGGCAAGCGTGCAGAGATCAACGAGAAGATTCTCTTTGCCATCAATTCCGGTAAGGATATGATTCCTGCGGAGAGTATATACAACTGCTATACGGGTATCGGAGGACTGCACAACCTCAAGCAGTCGGACTTCGCCAGCTACCACGAGTATGCCGAGGCAAAGAAGGAGTTCGAGATGGGACAGTTCTTCACACCGCACGAGGTATGTCGGGATATGGTAGATGTACTCTCTCCCACATCATCGGAGATGATACTTGATATGTGTTGCGGTATGGGTAACTTCTTCAACCACTTGCCAAACCAACACAATGCCTATGGCTTTGACATTGACAGCAAGGCTGTGGCTGTTGCGAGGTATCTCTATCCCGATGCACATATCGACAAATGCGACATACAGCAGTATCGCTCCGAGCAACGCTTTGATGCCATCATCGGTAATCCTCCGTTCAATCTGAAGTTCGACTTCCGGCTCTCACAGGAGTATTACATCGACAAAGCCTACCATCTGCTCAATCCAGCAGGATTCCTTATGGTCATCGTACCTGCCTCCTTTATGCAGAACGAGTTCTGGGAGAAGAGCCGTGTAGGAAGAGTGAACGAGGACTTCTCCTTCATCGGACAGACAAGGTTGGCACCTCACGCCTTCACATCAGTAGGTGTAGATAACTTCAACACCAAGATAATGGTCTTCCTGCGTCGTTCACAGCATATAAAGATGAATCCCTACAATGCCGAGGAGTTTGTCTCGATGACAGAACTCAAGGAGCGTGTGAAGAAAGCCCGCGAGATGAAGCACCGCCTGCGTCTTGACCTTATGCGTGAGACCAACCGCATTGACAAGGAGGAGTTGGAGCACTTCGAGTATAAGCTCGCCAAGTATATGTACGAGTTGAAGGCTCACGCAAGACTCAACAAGCATATCGACAAGGCAGTGGCACTCGTTACCAAATTCCGTAACCAGAAGCCACCTGAGAATGCCACCAACGAGCAAATGAAGGAGTGGGAACGCAAGAAACTCACTACGGCCAAGGTGCTTGCCACCATACGCAAGTATATCACCTCGCAGAATGTCGTACCACGCAAGGAGGTGGCATTAGTAAAGACCTCCTACGGCTTCAAGCTCAAGCAGTATGCACCACGACTGCTTGATAAGGTTGAACATAAGGCGGCAAGCATCAATGACCTTATTTTGGATAGCACCGTACTACCTATGCCGGAGATAGCAACCGAAAAGAATATGCGACAGATACGCACTGCGGGGCGTATTATCCGCCGTAAGCGTTGGCTCTATGATATACAGAACCAGCCATTCTCCGATATGGAAACGGACGATGCCCTTGCCGAGTATCTCGATAATGCCACCTTCATAAACAAGGATGGCGAGGTATGCGAGTTCACGCAGTTGCAGAAACACGACCTGAACCTTGTACTTCAGAAGCGGTATGCTCTGCTTAACTGGCAGCAAGGCTCAGGCAAGACCGCAGCGGTTTATCACAGAGCCAAATATCTACTCAAATATGGCAAGGTACGCAATGTGGTGATACTTGCCCCTGCCATTGCCACCAATATGACCTGGACTCCGTTCCTCGCCATCAACAAGGAGCGATACAGAGTGATACGCACATACAAGGATCTCGAAGATGTGCCAAGAGGTATCTTCCTGCTGTTATCCACCTCTATGGTCGGCAAGCTCAAACGCGACCTTATGCGGTTTGTGAAACTGTCCTCAAGGAAATTATGCCTTGTATTCGATGAGTCGGACGAGATTACCAACCCCTCATCACAACGCACAAAGCATATCCTGGCAGTCTTCCGCAGGCTCAAATATAAGATTCTCGATACGGGAACAACCACCCGTAACAATATCGCAGAGCTATACAGCCAGTTTGAGTTGCTATACAACAACTCGGTCAATATGACCTGCTGGTGCGATAGTATCTACCACGAGAACCGAGACAAGGAGATAGAGTGCGAAAGAAACCTCCACTGCGGAGAGCCATTCCCTGCGTTCAGAGGTCATGTGCTGTTCCGTGCCTGCCACTGTCCGGGTAAGGCAACGGTATTCGGCATAGAGAAGCAGAATCAGGATGTCTATAACAAGGAGGAACTCTTTGACCTCATAGGCAAGACCATCATCACCCGTAAGTTCCGAGACTTTGCAGGTGAGAAATACAAGATACGGACACACACCGTAAGCCCCTCAAAGGGCGAACACGAAGTCTATCGTGTCATCATCGAGGAGTTCTGCCGTATATGCGAACTCTACTACAACAGCACGGGTGACACGAAGAAGGATGCAGGACTGAGGCTTATGCGACAGATAAAGCTACTTATCAAGGCTTGCTCCGTTCCACACCTCATATCGGGATACTACGGTGATGACTATCCGAGCAAGACACGATACATAGAATCATTGATACGCAAGATACCGGGCAAGGTAGCCATCGGCTGTACCACACTTGCCGCCTTTGACCTCTATGAGAGTTATATCCGTGAACGCTTTCCCGACAGACCGATATATGTTGTGAAGGGAGATGTGGCGTTCAAGAAGCGTCAGAGCATCGTGACGGAGTTCGACTCCACCATCAACGGCATACTGATATGCACACAGCAGAGTCTGAGCAGTTCGGTAAACATACCTACCTGCAACGATGTGATACTGGAGTCGCTGCAATGGAACATCCCCAAGATGGAGCAGTTCTACTTCCGCTTCATACGCCTCGACTCCAAGGAGATGAAAGATGTGCATTATGTCACCTACGAGGACTCCGTGGAGCAAAACCTGATGGCATTGGTACTGACCAAAGAGCGTCTCAACGAGTTCATCAAGACGGGCGAAGTGAAGGAGCAGTCGGAAATCTTCGAGGAGTTCGACATCACAATGTCCGTAATAGACAGCCTGCTGATACGCTCTACGGACAGCGAGGGTAAGATACATATCAGCTGGGGAAGCCAGCGAGTAACAAGTTAAACAGAGAGTCTATGGAAAATATGGATTTGAACAATGCCGAAGTTGCCGTAACCACACAGCACATCTTAGACGGAAAAGAGTACAAGGACTACTGGGTGCAGATGTCCGACTATAGCGATATGGGAGAATTCCTCTGTGCCTGCTCCGACCTCTTTCCCGAAGAAGAGGAACCGGAGTACAGGTATGCCAAGTGGGAGAACATACCCGACAGGCTGATAAACCGAGAGTGGATATGTCCCAACTTCTTCGAGATACGCGATGCCATGGAAAGGCTTGACGAGAACGAAAGGGAGTATTTCGTCACTTGGAGCGAACACTTCGGATATGACATTACAACCGATGATCCGCATATGATGGTATCGCACTATCAGGATATATACGGTAACACCATACAGGAGACCGAAGAGGAACTTGCCGACATCGCCGATGATGCTTTGGTATATACAGGCATATCGGGTAACTTCTGCGATATGCTTCCTCTTCAGTACGAGATATTCGATGATAACTATAACTAAAATAAAGGATATATGGAAATCAGTTTCAAAGGACCGGTAATGCCGATTGACCCATACTCGCAGTTGGCATTTGTGGAGATACTCAACATCATACTCATTGCAAAGCACATTATGGATGTGAACAGGTATCTCATAGCAAGGAATGTAAACCCTCTATTCGGCTCACTGTCGGGATATTTCCGATGGTCGTTTGCCGATGAGAGGTTCACGCTGTGGCAACGCACGGACTACAATTCCGATATGTGCTTCTCACATCGCATATTGGATATGCCGTTCTGTATGCTTGCAGCAAAGGATAAAGAGAATGATGAGAGAGTATTCAACTAACCATCAATGAATATGGGAACGACAATCAAGGTATCCAACAGAGAGATAGCGATACGAGCCTTCGAGCATCTGAGGCAAGAGAGAAAGACCGACTCTGCACTGCGATTGGCTCATCACCTGCTGCACTATGACCTCATATCACTCGGCATAGGCGAAGTGGATTGGGAGATAGATATGGCAATCCAGAAGTTCGGAGGTAATCCCCGAACAGGATACCGATATACGGCACATTTTAGTTTCAAGGGTGAAACGGAGATGGAGAAAGAGAGATACGAAGAGATATTCAACGGTAAAGAGTAACCGAAGGGCGGCCACAAGGTCGCTCTTCGCATTTATAGACATATGTACGGGAAACAGAATCCTGCCGTACACAGGTAATGACAAATGAATGAAGCAAAGAAAACACTCGCTATGGAGTTCGTAGAAAGCATAATGGACGAGAAGTATACCCTCGTATGGGTGGACTATCGGGAAAGTTTTGATGAGAACCGAGACTTATTACAGAAATGCCTTGAAAAACAAGGTTGCGAAGATCTGTGGTCAAAGGTCGAGGATTGGTATGAGGATGCCGAGGAGCAGGCAACACTAGAGATTATCAAAGGACTGAAGAGCCACTGCATCGACTTCCACGACTTTGAGGAGGACGAGGTAGAAGCCTTCTTTGAGGAACACGATGATGAGATAAGGGATGAGATACGCGAGCGTGACGACTCCACAACGGTAAACGACCTTATCAAGAATACCAGAGATATTCCTATACGGGTGGAGATGCTATCCAACTACGACTGCATCAACTCCTGCTGGTTGGAGTCGCAAGGTGGCTTCCGCTACAAGGAGAGTTACTTCGGAGATATGATAGATACCCTTCGCCTCAACCCTGCAAAGGTGAAGAAGGCATTGATGGAGAAAGGCTATACCGTATATGGCAGATTCCCGAACAAAAAGTATCGTGACGGCAAGGAGCAGGTATCCTACGAGGATTTCTGCCAAGAATTGGAGAACTCCTGCTGTGGTGCCAACCTGCTTACCTACATAGGTCTTGTAAACCTCCGCGACCTCTACGATGCCGACTTCAAAATAAAAGAGGTCATTATCCCAAAAGGTAACACCTGCGGCCTATTCAGCTCGATGTATGGCGGTGGCAGTCTGATAGAGATGGAACTCAAGAGCGATGTCAGAATCCGACTGGATAAGGCACGCAAGGACGGCTACGGCTTCCGCCTGCGACTTGACAATGAACGCTCCAAGTATGACTGCTCCATCAAGCATGTCTATGGTGTCTGCGATACCTTCTTTGGCAAGCAGGTAAGCATCGTTCCGGCAAACTAATCAGTATTAACAATAAAAATATCAATGTATGAAGAAGATTGAAGTAAAGGTAAGATACCTCTTCGAGGGTACTTACACCGTAGCGGCAGATGACCGCAATGAAGCACGCACAATGGTAACAAGGGATTGCGGGCTGGTATTGGGTGGTAACATTCACACTACACTTGATGATGACGATGTGGATTGGGAGTTCGATGTTCACCCCGATATGCAGATTCTATCCTACACAGAGTTGGAGAAGAAGCAAAAGCCGAAGCGTCTGAAGATGGACTTCTCCGACAGAATAGAGACGCTCCGCAAAGACATCATTGATGCCATAAGGCAGTTGCTCTACTCGCACGGGCTGACAGAAATAACTTTTCCCGAAGAACAGTATGATCCTGTATGGGTGATATGGTTTGACAATAATGCCGACCCGTTTGAATGCAAGGTAACAGGTATTCAAGTGACGGATAACAGTATGACTGTTATAGCCCACGAGAAAGAGGCAAACTTTGAGGCTACCTGCCATACTCCGTTTGAACTTGGAGCATCAAACATCGACTGGTTGCAACAGATGTATGATGCTGTATGGCAGCTGTTGGAAGAGAACAGAGATAATAACGCTTAAAGATTACGACTATGAGATTAGACCCTGTAAATGCAGTATCGAGCTTCCACTACTATATGTGGAATGCTTGGGGCGAGGAGGAGTGTAAGATTACCTTCGGAAGTATGTATAATCACTTCTGGGAGAAATGGAACTCCCTTGCAAGCAAATCAATACTCGGAGCGGCAGAACGATTCTATGCAGAGTTATCGGACAACAATCGTGAACTACTTGTCAATCGAGCAGTGGCACTATATGATGGCAAGGCAACAAGGCAAGAGAAAGAGAATTCGGAGATTCTTGTCTGTGTGGAATGTGGCTCGCCACAAGTAGAAGTAAAGGCGTGGGTGAACGCTAATACTGACGAGTATTTAAGTGATGCTGATGATGATTATTGTGGACGATGGTGCGACCAATGCGAGGATAATGCCGACCTGTGCACTAAAGAAGAATATATCGACAAAATGCACGACTGGTGGAAAGATCTTGACTTCATTACATTGGAGAGCATTACAGGATTGCGTGAGGCTGACTACTCATCGGAAGATGGCTCACAAGCTTTTATAGATGCTTGCAATAATTGGTGGAACGGTCAGGACTATGATACCCAGCGAAACCTCTATTACAAATCAGAATCTTAAATCTACTATGGCTTACTTTAAGAATATACATTCATTGGCGGAACTCAAGAAGGAGTATCGCCGATTGGCATTGGAGAACCACCCCGACAAAGGTGGTAGTACCGAAGTGATGCAACAGATAAATGTGGAGTTTGAACGGCTCCACGAGATTTGGAAGAACGATACCACCGTATCGGCAAATGCTTCAGGCTATGAAAACGACTATGCAGGAGCATCGGCAAAAGAGTATACCGACTTCGTATATAACGAGTATCGTTGGAAAGGTCGCAACTATCAAGGACAGCACACTCCTGAGATTGTAGAACTGGTGCGTAACTGGATGAAAGAGACCTATCCCAAATATAAGTTCTCCGTTTCAAGACACAACTATAACTCTATCCACATCTACCTTGTAAAAGCCGACTTTGAGGCATTCAAGAAGGATAAAGGCGTAGTGTTCCACCACGATGTGAACCATTACAACATTGATGGAGATCAGACGCTCACTGACAGAGCCAAAGAGGTAATGAAGAATGTCTGCGACTTTGTGATGTCGTACAACTTCGATGACAGCGATCCGATGACCGATTACTTCTGCACCAACTTCTACCTTACATTAGGAGTCGGCACCTACAAAAAGCCATACAAGGTAGAACTACCTAAATTGAATTGCAAAGGCAAGAAGCCCGATGTGTTCAAGCACCCCGAAGGTGCTGCACACAAGGCGATACGCCAGGCATTGGGTGGTGCCTATTTCAGTTTCCACAACAGCCAACGACTTCAGGGCAAGATGGTACTCGGTGAGGACTCATACGGGCATAGTGGCGACAAATACTTCTGGCCACTATCATACTCCAGTGCCAAAACCGCACAGAAACGAATGGATAAATTAGAAAAAGCAGGTATCCGCTGCAAACTCACAGGCTACAATGGTGGGTACATCGAGTTCCTCGGCTACACTCCCGAAACGGAAGCACTACTCGAACAGGAGCGTCAGGATGTGATCATTGCACATCAGGCGTGGCAGGCTATGCAGGTGCAAACAGCGTAAAAAGAAGTCGGTTGTCCTTGATAAAAAATCTGGGCAACCGACTATAGTAGTTTGATTTATGTTATCTTGATTTTATTGTTTCCAAAACATCCAGTAGATTTTCTCGTTCTAAGTCTATTTTGTAAACAGAATCAGCACAGCCATTTTCTTTTAAGACAGATAATTCGTAAGCATTCGGTAAAGCACGTATAGTCTTCTACAGGGAGAAGCGCATAAAGAAAAACAGGGATGCACTGTGTGATTGGTGCATCCCTGTTCTGTAGATATCTGATCTGTAAGATTACTTGCGAGCCTTATATATCAAACTTACATTGATGCTTTGAATACGTGCCTCCATATCGGCAAACACCTTCTCAACAGCGGCAGCGTCAGTTGTGTCAAGTTTACCCTCTGAAACCAAAGTAGGAATCTGCAAGTTAGCAAAGTAGTTGATGAAAGATTTAGTTGGCATATAGATATGCAACTGACTATCATTTGCGTCCTGGAACATATACATATCAACTTTGCGGCAAGCAGAGTTTGTAGTGCTCATATCAAGTGTAACCTTGTTACCATCAACAACGATTGGGTCAGTCAACTCAATCTCTCTACCATCAAGGCATAATTTATACTTGAATGAGTTTTCATTCAACTCTATGCAAGAGAGAATTGAGCGGAACATCGCATCAAGGTCGTTCGACTTAATCTTCGAGATATTGAATGTGTTACCCAAGATGGAGAAATCCTCGTCTTTACCATTAACGTTGGTTACATACGCTGTGATATAGTCATATGCTCTATTTGTAAGATTGAGACTTTGCTTGATACGGAGCATAGTAGAAGTCATTTCTACATCTGACATTATCACTTTCTCCTCCATAATGTCACCATAAGCAACTCCGTTAGGTTTATAAGTCAATTTCTTTGTAATATAAGTCGGGGCACCTTCTATAAGAGTTTCCTGTGGTAATGTATAAAAAAGCAAATCACCTACTACTTCATAGGTTGTTTCTTTGTTTACTATATATTCATTTGAATATGTACCAAAGCCCGTATAGATTGCTTTGCCATTATCCATAAAGGTGTGTACAATCATTGACTCACCGCTTGTTGTTGGGGCATCAGTACAAACCCACATACCAATAATCTCATCAGAGAGATCATTTGCGCAGTACTGATAAATGTAACGCTCACCGTTTTCTTCGAAGAGAGAGAATGCCATACCAGGGATAACATCAAAGTGACCAGTCCAGTTCTCATCGTCCTCAAAGATCATGGTGATATTATTCTCCTTAACAGTGACAGTACCTTTTACATTCTCCCAATACTTACCGTCCTCTACTCCATAAGATACAGCAGTACCATCAGCTTTGATAATCAAAGCCTCTGCATAGTTTTCAGTAAGACAAGTCCAAGTACCAACAAGGTCTGCACTATGATCATGCTCAATGAAATCGTGGTCGCAATCTTTCTCACAAGCGGTGAAACCCAACATTGCCACGAGGGCAACTACCATTAACTTAAAAATCTTCATACTTTTAGAATTTTGAAATTATTTATTGTTTAAGAATTTGCACAAAAAAGGCATTACGCACCGGGCACACAATATGCCAAGTGGTAACGCCAATATATGACTTAGAGCCGCATTACTACGGCTAACTATCTGATTATAAGAGTGTTTATAGGGGGGGGG
>PPYE01458275.1_pt1 | contig 10861 bp, 11 predicted proteins | sample 1559881 | NCBI WGS metagenome assembly PPYE01 (sample SAMN08240022, study PRJNA423297) | Human gut metagenome, whole genome shotgun sequencing project.
TTTCTCACCTGACTGAGCACCTGAAGCTCAACAGAAAAGATTATAGCACTGAAAGAGCTTTGACAACTTTGGTAGGTAAACGCCGTGCGTTGTTGAACTACCTGAAGAACCGTGATATCGAAAGATATCGTGCTATTGTTAAAGCACTAGGATTACGTAAGTAATTCAATCTCTATTGAAAAGGACTTAAAGAAAAGCCGCTCTCTGAAAAGAAAGCGGCTTTTCTATTTTCTGTTATTACGTTTCTACTGTTCTGTTGTTGAGAATTACTCTTTAGTAGGATAATACAGATTATCTTTTGTCATGTGTTCCAATACTTCATGCAGATATTTGGCCGACTCCCATTTGGCCATAGGCAGGTCATGAAGCAAGTAGTTACCGCAATCTTTAGGGGCGGCTCCCGGAACTTCGCCTTCAAAATCGGCTACAAAGCGGAACGTTTCCTGCATCAGTTCTATAATATCTTCCGATTTTAAATCGCCTTTCATTAACAGGTAGTTACCGGTGAGGCATCCCATCGGTCCCCAGTAGACAATTTTGTCAGACCATATAGGGTGGTTACGCAGGTAGGTAGCGGCTAGATGCTCTATGGTATGCAAGGCTCCTTGATGGTTGTCGGATCCCGGCGTATCGCTGATGATACGGAAACTGATGAACGGTACCTTATATATATAACAGATTTGGGCGATGGCTCCCGATTCCATATCTACTGCCAGCCCTTCGTGGAACTTTTCTTTAATGTCGTTCAGTTCGGAACGGTCGGTGATGAATTTGTCTCCGCTGCATATCAGACCTCCATGAATGGCGGTCGGAGTATCCAGTGACATGGCGCAATCAAACAATGTGGCATTACCTTCGAATCGGGCGGGAAGTCCTTGTATCTGTCCGTACATATTGCCTTCTCCACACCATACATCATGATATACAATTTGTCGGCTCACCACAACATCCATTATTTTCAGGCAGCTGTCTATGCCTCCTGCTACACCGGTGCTGATGACACAGTCGGGTTGGAAGGTACGGATCAGTTCTACAGTACCGGCAGCAGCGTTCACTTTACCTATTCCGCATTTCATCAGGATAATGGTATTATTTCTAATGCTGCCTTCAGTATATTGGAAAGGACCTTCGGTGTATTCTTTCTTGTTTTCGAGCAGTTGCGCTACTTGTTTCTGCTCGGAACTCATGGCTGTTATAATTCCTATTTTCATAATTCAACTTTATTTATGGCTGCAAATGTACGCATTTTATCAGAGTATATCGTATCTTTGCAACGTTAATAAACAGATATACTTATGAACTTATTTAAAAGAATACTACCTGATATAGTAGTGATTATCCTTTTTGCTGTCATCTCATTCGTTCGATTTCTCGGTCTGGCTGGCTTCATTGGGGGCTGTGTTGTGGGCGTTTTCTTCTTATTTTTTCATCATTATAGCTGCCGGACACATCTGGAAATTTGTAACCTTGGCTTATATTCCACCCACTATAGCCGGTATGGTATTGGCTTATAGAGGGAAATACCTGTCAGGTGGTTTGCTGACAGCGGTTTTTGTTGCTTTGCAAATAGTGTCGAACCATGTGCAGATGAGTTATTATTTTCTTTTTGTCATGCTCTTTATGGCGGTTGCGTTCGGAGTGGATGCTTGGCAGAAGAAGGAAATGCCGCGATTTCTGAAAGCAACTGGTGTGTTGTTGATGGCCGGTATTTTGGGAGTTTGTATAAATCTATCTAACTTATATCATACGTATGAGTATAGTAAGGAAACGATGCGTGGAAAGAGTGAGTTGGTGAAACCGGATAGTCATAATCAGACAAAAAGTGGTCTGGAACGAGATTATATCACTCAGTGGAGCTACGGTATCGGTGAGACTTTCTCTTTGCTTGTCCCTAATGTGAAAGGTGGTGCTTCCGTACCTTTGGCAGCTAACGAAAAGGCGATGGAAAAGGCGAATCCTATGTATAATAGTATCTATAGCCAGATAGGTCAGTATTGGGGTGAGCAACCCGGTACATCCGGTCCTGTATACGTGGGGGCGTTTGTGATGTTTCTGTTTGTTCTTGGGCTGTTTATAGTGAAAGGTCCTATGAAATGGGCGCTTTTGAGTGCTACAGTTTTGTCTGTCCTGCTGTCATGGGGAAAGAATTTTATGGGATTCACCGATTTCTTTTTGGATTATATCCCGATGTACGATAAATTCCGTGCGGTTTCTTCTATTTTGGTCATTGCTGAGTTTACCATACCTTTGTTGGCTGTCCTTGCTTTAAAGGAGGTAATGGCACGCCCTCAGTTGGTTAAGGAACAGGCCCGGTCGTTTTATATCAGTCTGGGATTGACAGGTGGCATCGCTTTATTGTTTGCATTAGCTCCCGGTTTCTTTTTCCCGTCGTATGTTTCAAGTATGGAAATGCAGGCATTGCAGGGTATTCCGGCAGATCAGCTGGCTCCGTTACTTGCTAATCTGGAAGAAATCCGTCAGAGTATCTTTACTTCGGATGCATGGCGCAGTTTCTTTGTTATTATGATAGGTACGGCAGTTCTTTGGTCATATGGCATGGGCAAACTAAAGGCGAAGGTGACGATTCTGGCATTGGCTGTCCTCTGTCTGGCAGATATGTGGAGTGTGAACAAACGTTATTTGTATGATGAACAATTTGTGGAGAAGGTGCAGCAGGATAATTCCTTTAAACCGACCGAAACGGATAAGGCAATATTGGCCGATAAAACGTTGGATTTCCGGGTACTGAACCTAGCCGGCAATACGTTTAATGAAAATACGACTTCTTATTGGCATAAGAGCATCGGTGGATATCATGCCGCCAAGCTGCGCCGCTATCAAGAAATGATAGAGGAGCATATCAGCACTGAGATGAATGGCGTGTTCAAGGCTGTTTCGGAGGCGGGAGGCGATATGCAGAAGGTGGCTCCGTCCGGTTTTCCTGTGTTGAATATGCTGAATACCCGTTACTTTATTTTTCCGCTGCAAGGTGGAAAGACTGTCCCGATACAGAATCCTTATACGCTGGGCAATGCTTGGTTTGTAAACGAGGTGCAGTATGTGGATAATGCCAATGAAGAGATAGATGCTTTGCATCGGATAGATCCGGCAAAAACGGCTGTCGTAGATAAAAAATTCAGTGCGGAGGTAAAATCGGCGGCTGAAACAGATACACTGGGTACAATCAAACTGACTGCGTACGAACCTAATGACTTGAAATATGAGGTTAATTCGAAGACAGGAGGAACAGTGGTTTTTTCGGAAATTTACTATCCTGGTTGGCAGGCATATATTGATGGTGTGGAAGCACCGCACGGAAGAGCGGATTATATTCTTCGGGCGATGAATGTGCCGGCCGGAAAGCATGTAGTGGAATTTAAGTTCGATCCGAAATCGCTGCATGTTACGGAAACGGTGGCTTTTGTGGCGTTGGGTGTATTGACCTGTGTGCTGGTCTTGTTCTTATTCTTGCAGGTCAGAAGAGCCCGTAGGAAAATTGATTAAGGCCCGTCGTAAGCCAGACTCCGGATTATTTGTAAAGCAGGCGCAGAACGAACCATAAGTGGTGTGTCACTGTGCTTGCCCATCCATAGTGACGGCTCATAATACGGAAGCGTTCTTTCAAGGAGGCTTTATGGTTACGGGTGGTCATTCCTTCATTCAGGTAATCAATAAGAGTAAGATGGGTGTTATGGAGTACATCCGCTTTCTTCATGATACGGATACACCAGTCAAAATCTGCCGAGAACCGATATCTCAGGTCATATGGTTCCACCAGATCACGGCGGGCGAAAAAGGCTTGATGGCAGACTAGCATTCCTTGCTTGAAGCTTTTCCAGGTAAGCGTTGCGGGTGCGGACAGGCGGCGCATATATAAAAAATGCCCTTGACTGTCCACAATTTCTGTTTCTCCATATAGCACTCCCGGCAGGGCTGTTCCATTGATGGAATGTACCATTTGCAGCAAAGTATCATCCTCGTGCAGGCCGTCACCGGCATTCAAGAAACAAAGATAATCTCCGGTTGCCAATTTTATTCCTTTGTTCATGGCATCGTATAAACCTTGGTCGGGTTCACTGATAACAGTGGTGATATGTTCCTGGTATTTGTGAATGATATCCAGTGTTTCATCTGTTGATCCCCCATCTACAATAATATACTCCAGATTCTTATAAGTTTGTGTAACAATACTTTGTATAGTATCCTCCAATACTTTTGCGGCGTTGTAGGTGACAGTAATAATAGAAAACTTGGGATGAGGATGATGGTTATGCATGATTCCCTGTAATCTTGTTATAGATTTCAACATATTTCTTGGCGATGGTACTTTCCGAATAGCTGGATACTGCCTTACGGCAGGCTTCTTCGCTCAGACTTTCATATTCTCCTTCGGTCAATGCCCAGTGAATTCCGTTTGCCAGATCCTTGGAAGACTGATATTCGGCAACATAGCCGTTGTGCAGGTGGTCAATCATTTGTGGAATACCTCCTACATTGAACCCTATGCACGGAATACCACAGGCCATTGCCTCTACGATGGTATTGGGTAGGTTGTCTTGTAAAGAAGGTGTGACGTATAAGTCGACTGCGTTGTAAATATCTACCAGTTCCTTCTCGTTGCTGACATAATTCATCGGATAGATAGGGAAAGGAAACAGGGAAGCGTATTGTTCGGCTTGGTTGCCAAAAACCACTACACCTAACTCCTTACTAAAATCAGGATACGAGGAAGCTATTTGTTTGCAAGCTGATACCAAATAGTCTATTCCTTTTCTCTTGTCTGTAATTTTTACGGATAAATTCGGGCAATGCTGTGATATTGGTGCCGGTATTCGCTATGTCAACGGCAAACAAGTTATGTTTCTTGAAGTGGTTGGCTTGCCAGATAACGACACGCTCCCAGATGAATTGCCATACTTTCCACCATGATTTCTTTAGTTCAACGACACTTATCTGGTCGGTCTGCTTGTCGCGTACAAGCATTTTTGTCTTTATTCCGTTGTTTTTTAAAGCCTCCATGAGGCGGTTGGCTGCAATGGCGGCTCCACCTATTCGCTCAGACGTATTGATGATAAGTACTCTCATGTGCATAAAAGTTTATGCAAATGTACGTTTTTTAGGGGACATCTTGGATATTTCCAGTAAGCTTTCTGCTATTTCACGGGAAAAGATTTCCAAATTGAAACGTTTTTCTGCCAGCTTTCGGGCGTTGGCGCCCATTTTTTGGGCTTCTTCGGGATGGTCGGCTATGCGATGAATGGCATTGATCCACCCTTCCACGTCATCATAGGCTACGGTAATTCCTATTTCTTCTTTGTCTATATCCATTTCAAAATTAGGATTACGTGAGCAAATGACAGGGATGCCTAATGCAAAGGCCTCTACCAGTGTGGTAAGACCTACGGTATAAGGAAAATCCATGCAGCAGATGACAACACAGCTTTTTCGTGCCACTTTCTGTGCCAACAAGTATGGGATGACACCGTCCGTATAATGTACTCGTACAGAATCGGGCAGACAGAAGCTTTCAATAATCTGTTGGTAGTTTACACTTCCATTGGTGGGGGCTATGTACAAGTCCAGTTGTTGATCGGTGGCGCAGAAAGCTTGCAGCATTGTGTCTACATCCCGGTTTTCTTTCCCGGTGGAGATAAAACCTTCCGGTTTCCGATCCGGCATTGTTTGCAGAAGATGGTCATAGAAAGCGAGGTCCGGCCCCCAATGGATAAGCTGAAGCTTTTCTTCGGGAGCTTTTCCGGTTGCTAATGAGTCTTTAATCAATTTTTTACTGAACAGGAACATATGATCAATGCCCTTATAAAAGAAACGTGAGATGCGTTCTCTTATTTTTCTGGATGAGGTTTTTAAAGCAGTGTGATGCCAAATGACAATGGGCTTGCGGTAGAGGCCTAATGCTCTGAGTAGGATGATAAGTTCCAACCCACGGAAAGATGTACCGTAGAGCACTTCGTATGGCTCTTTGCAGCACAGAATCTCTTTAGTGGCATAGAACATTAGTTTCAGACGGCTGGGGAAAGCTTTGTATTTATGCATCACCGACCGGATTCCATATTTTTCCAGCAAAGGAAGTCCGTAGAGGATATGTCCCGGAAACTTATAATCTTTCCATTCCTCGTAACTTTCACGGGTTAATCGGGTGTGATAAAAATAAATAGTGAGTGGTTTTACCGGTGTTGGTCTCTTTTCAGCCATTTGTTAATTCTGTTTTTTATTGCTTTAGTGATGATGGAAAAATTGCCGTATCGCAGGTTCAGAAATAGTTCTTCAAAAGAACGTCCTATCTTAATCCAGGGATGTCCCCACCCCATAATGCGGTAGACAGCTTTTTTATAAGCTACATTCTCAATGACATAACGAGGATGCTTGAGAGGAAATTCTACTTCATACCGTTTCATGGTGAAGATGCGGCGGTATCCTTTAGGTAGTGTATGCACAGAACCGGCAAAATGGGTGGAATCTGCCGTGGCTCCCAAGTTGTTAATCATGTTGCGGGTGGGCACGATAGCCAGTCCCGAGTTGAAAAGCATGGAAGCGTGGAAGATGGTTTCATAATAGGCTTTGTTGTTTTCTTTATGGCGATGGCACATATAGATAAAGTCTTTACGGAATTTCCGTTCTTTAACGAGCTGTTCCAGTTGTTGCATATTGAACTTGTCTTCTAGAAAAGTATAATGTTCGTCCCATTGGTCAATGACCCTTTTCCAACTGGCCCATCCCCAGATAGAGAAAGTGGAGGCAAAGAAATAATCGTATGGTACACCCGGAGTAATCTCTTCGTTATTGAAACCCGCAATCATGGTGATACGGGGGTCTTGCTCGTATTTGTCTAACATTTCTTTACAGAATGTGAAAAAAGAAACGGAAGGCACATCGTCATCTTCCAATACGATACATTTGTCAACCATAGAAAAAGCCCATTTTTGTGAAATGTATTCCGAAGGGTCGCAACCGTAGTTTTTTTCCTGATACATACGGTGGACTTCGCAGTCCCAGTCTATCTGATCTGTCACTTCACGACATGCTTTTATACCGGGCAGGTCGTGTTCGCTGCGTGGTCCGTCCTGATAGAGGAAAAGCTTGGAGGGACGGGCATTCCTGACTTGTTCAAACACTTGCGACAGCTGTTGCGGGCGGTTGAAGAACAAAATGAGTACGGATACATCTACAAGGAACGGTTTCATAGTTCAATCTCCTTTATTTGTAAAATTCGAGTTTGTTGTAATGCGGATGTATATTCTCTAAATCTGGTAATTGCATATAGTCACCGTATATCTTCCTTAGCACAGCATCTGTTTGGCGTGGTACGGGGAACATTTTTCCTTCAAATTCCATTTCTGTCAGTGGAAAAATATCGTCTGTATAGCGCGGTTTGAAATAGGCGGTGCCAAAAGAATGGCGTAATTCTTTTCCGGGGAATAACTTGGCAATGAACCTTAGGATGGGAAAACCGATGCGGGTATTAAAATGATAAATCCTACGAATCCGTTTGTATAATGTGCTTTCTTTTATATTTTTATTATTCAACTGATTGTATATCTGCCCTTGCATGTGTCCTCCTATCCAAGCCAGACAATAAGGGATCTTTTCTAAAGGAAAAATATCAATGTAGATACCGGTATAATAGAAAATACGGTCATATGAATTTGTTTCTTCCAAATGAGAATCCTTATCACGTAATTTGCCGTATATAAAGATGTAATTGGGATCTGTTTCATTAGTTTGCAATGCAAGATTGTCCGGAAGTTCTTGAGGAAGAACTTTCAGCAGACGCAGGTAATCTGAGCGAAGCATTTCTATGTCCAGATCATCATCCCAGGGAATGAAACCTTTGTGACGTGCTGCACCTATTAGAGTTCCGGAACTGAGCCAATAGGGTATTTGGTGCTTGCGACAAATCACATCAATAACCTCCAGAAGCTCTAACATACGTAGTTGCTGGCGACGGAGAAGGGAACCATCGGGGTTAAATCGCTTTCTTAGTTCACTATCCATACATTAATTTTTTAGTAGTTTATAAAACAAATCAGCGTTGATGTAACCTGTTTCTGACAGGTCTTTTCCTTTTAATTCTCCTTCGTGGATATATTCTTTGTTTAATACATCTTGCCCCCATAGCAATATTTTATCAATGTTTGGGGTACAAATATTTAATACATCTGCTATTGATTTGATTATCAATAATCCAAATGGAAAATCCTCAGTGAAATACCGGCTTTTGAAATCAGGCAGAAATCCTTTTTCTGTTTTTTCCATAGGAGCTGGAATATGTTTGAAGGCAATGATGGAGCGTATCTTGCGGGTAAGTGACCTTGCATCATAACTGTCATAATATTCCAATAAAGTAGGAATTGGCTCTATTCGGACTGGCAGTGCTTTCAGAATTTGTTGGAATTCATTGTCACAAGCAATGAGGAGCTCTGAACTTTCTTCATCCCAACTATTATAGAACCCGGGAATCTCATGATATGCTTTTCCTCTACTCCAGGTATGGAAAAGTGAATAAAGACGGGCTGGATGAAGCAATGGATTGCTATTGGTCAGGCTGGCTTCTAGAAAATGATGAAGCATACGCACCGGCGTATCTAACATTTCTTGAAGAGTTCGTAGTAAAATATCGGATTTTGATATGTTTACGGTAAAGCAATACGATATCAGAGTGTGGAATGACCTCTGCCGGGTTAGCCGTAACGCAGGCTAATGAGCCGGAGAATGTATTTCCCCGGCAATTTTCAATGAGTAATGATGGATTCCATTGCTCGGGATGCCGGGTGAGGACGGAAACATTAAAGCCTTTATGTGCAGCTACTCCTGCAATGACGTGCCCCAGACCGCCACCGCCACAAATACAGATATTGATACTCATGCTTGCAGTTTTTTTAAGTTTTCAGCCAGATAATTGTTGTCTTCAGTGTCGCGTATGGCGATACGGATGTAATTCCTGCCATTGAATCCTGTCTTGGTACTACAATCTTTTAACAAGAGATTATGCTCCAGCAATAAAGAAACGAGTTTGGTGGAACTGAAGCGGGAAGTTACTTCGCACAGGAAATAATTGGCTTGTGAAGGTATGACACGTAGGAAGTCAACCTGTTGCAATACCTCGAAAAAGCGTTGGCGCTCGGCTATGAATTTTTTACAGGCATTTTGATAATCATTATTATACTTGCTGTATATCTGTAAATAGAATTCGGCGAAGGAGTTTATATTCCATATAGCCATGTTTTTTCGTAAATAGGCTATTATCTCTTTGTCGGAAGATGCGGCTATCCCCAAGCGTAATCCCGGAACTCCATAAGATTTGGAAATACTTTTAATGACTGTGAGGTGTGGGTATGTTTCCAGAACTTCATTCTTAAGCAGCGTATTTTCGACACTTTTTTCGCTGAAGTCAACAAAAGATTCATCCAGTATTAAGTGGATATTTCGCTGCTGCGTCCATGCCAGCAAATCCATAAGTTCGTTAAGGGGGATGAAGTTACCTGATGGGTTATCCGGATTGATCAAGAGTAAATGGCGGATATCTTTGTCCGCATAAAAAAGCATCAGTTCTTTTGCCGTATAATGAAAATCGGCATTCTGTGGATAGAATGCAATGATTTCTTCTGATTGCCGGTTGGGATATTCTTCGAAAGTGGGATAAATTACTCCCATTTTGCCATCTGAATGTTCCATCAGCGCTTTGATGATTTCGGCGGCTCCGTTGCCAACAACCACATAATCTTGCCGGATACCGAAGTTTTTTGCCATGACAAGCGTGTTCACTCCCATGCCGGAAGGGTATTCACGGAGAAGCACATTAAAATTAGCCTGTAGTTCTTCACACATTTTTTGTGGTGGAAAATAGGGGTTTACTAAATAGCAGAAATCTTTCAGCTTTGGGAAACGCCAGTATCCGCCATATCTTTTTTGGTAGCGTTGTAGCTGGTCCTGTTCGGCAAAAATGGTTTCAGCGATGTCAAGATCTTGTATATCATCAATCTCATACCAGCGTTCTCCTTCCAAAGGGAGTCCTTTCAGTTCACATCTCTCCAGCAGGGTGATTACCCGTAATACCTGTTCGTAATATTCGTTATTACCTAGGGCTTTGCTGTAGGCTTCAAGAAATGGCACATAACTGTTGCGGAGAAACTCCTTACTGAATTTATAGATATTGACGGTTTTGTAGTAATCGTCAATATCTGCGTAGCGGAACGTTTTTTTTGAGATAAAATCAATGATGTCATTTTCAGTATTGAGCCGTACCATCGTGCCGTCCATCCATGGCTCATATTTAGCTACAAGTGCCAGATTGGGATAGGGGTTATTTAAAATTTTGTGGAAAAGTGTATCCTCAAAAATCAAATCGGATTCAATTAATAAAGTATCTTGCTTTTGCAATTCCTCTTTAGCAAGATAGAGAGAATAGATATTATTGGTCTTATTGTAGACAGGATTGTAAATATATTCTATCGGAGTATTTCTACTTTGTTTCTCTATGTGGGTACGTAATTTCTCTCCTTGGTAGCCTATGACTAAAATGATGCGTTCCAGATTTAATGAATCTAACTGTGAGAGCAGACGGTCTATCAGATAGGTCCCGTTTACTTTAATCATACACTTGGTGTTATCTTTGGTAAGATCTCCCAAGCGCTTGCCCATGCCGGCGGCTAGAATGATTGCTTGCATAATAAATTAGGTATATATATTGCAAAAGTAGTAATTAATTAGCATTTATAAGCGATGTTATTTATATTTGCCTCAAATTTTAAACAGGAATGGGTAAAATAACATTTGTACCGGTAGGAGGATTGGCCAACCGTATGCGTGCAGTGGCTTCGGCGGTAATGCTGGCAGGAAAGAC
>PPYE01662545.1_pt1 | contig 10861 bp, 7 predicted proteins | sample 1559881 | NCBI WGS metagenome assembly PPYE01 (sample SAMN08240022, study PRJNA423297) | Human gut metagenome, whole genome shotgun sequencing project.
TTTAGCACAGGAGTTTCTTTGATCTAAAGAACTTCCCTCCCCCTGCAGAGCAGGGGGTTTATTTTTACTGTCATACAAAAAAGGAATGTCGCAAAATCATCTAGTATTAATGATTTTGCGACACTCCTTCTTTTTATCTCTATGTGTACTTATACTTCAAAAATCAGATCTCCGTAGCTGGGCATCGGCCATAATTCCTTATCTACGATCATCTCCAGCTTATCTACCGGTGCACGCAGCGCCTCCATAGCCGGGAATACTTCTTCATGGCAGAATACCGCCTGATCCCGTCCGGACTCCATGCCGCATGCTTTTTCATCCAATTCAACTAACTTTGCAAGAGCCACTTTCGTCTCGCTTAACAGATCGGAAGATTCCATAAGCAGTTCCTTCTGTACGCTTACATCCACATCTGCGCAGGCGTTTGTTACCGCATTAATGGACTGAGCCAGCTGGGTGGTATACTTGATCACTGCAGGAATGATCTGCTTTCCTGCCATGTCGATCATAGTTCTGGCTTCAATATTAATCGCCTTGGCATAAGTCTCATACTCAATCTCTGCTCTGGACTCCAGCTCCGCTCTGGTAAATACACCGAATTCCTCGAAAAGCTTTACAGCCTTATCTGTTACCAGTGCAGGAATGGAATCTACCATGGACTTGATATTGGGAAGGCCTCTCTTTTCAGCCTCCTCAACCCATGCCTGGGAATATCCGTTTCCATTGAAAATAATCCGCTTATGTGCAGCCAGCATCTCTTTGATCAGATCATGGACAGCCAGGTCAAAGTCTTCCGCCTTTTCCAGCGCATCAGCTGCTTCCTTAAACGCCTCAGCCACAATGGTATTTAAAACCACATTCGCCGAAGAGATGGAATCCGAAGAGCCTACCATACGGAACTCAAATTTATTTCCGGTAAAGGCAAAGGGCGAAGTACGGTTCCGGTCTGTGGCGTCCTTATCCAGATCCGGGAGGGTAGCAACTCCGGTCATCAGCTTTCCGCCCTGCTTGGAATGGGTAGCCTCGCCGGTGCTGCACAGCTGATCGATTACATCCTCCAGCTGTTCCCCTAAGAACACGGAAATGATGGCAGGCGGAGCCTCATTGGCACCTAACCGATGGTCATTTCCCACATCTGCCGCAGACTGTCTTAACAGATCGGCATGAACATCTACAGCCTTCAGAATGCAGGCCAGAACCAGCAGGAACTGAATGTTCTCGTGAGGCGTTGCGCCGGGATTCAACATATTGATGCCGTCATCTGTGGTGATGGACCAGTTATTATGCTTTCCGGATCCATTCACACCGGCAAAGGGCTTCTCATGAAGGAGACAGGTCAGGCCATGATGTCCGGCCACCCGCTTTAAAGTCTCCATTACCATCTGGTTGTGATCCGCTGCCAGATTCGCCTCTGCATAAATGGGCGCCAGCTCATGCTGGGCGGGAGCCACTTCATTGTGCTGTGTCTTTGCAGTAACACCTAACTTCCAGAGTTCCCGGTTCACCTCATTCATGTAGCCGCCTACACGCTCCCGGATGCTTCCAAAGTAGTGATCTTCCATCTCCTGGCCCTTGGGAGGCATGGCGCCGAACAGCGTCCGTCCTGCATAGATCAGATCCTTGCGCTGCAGATATTTCTCACGGTCTACCAGGAAATACTCCTGCTCCGGTCCCACAGAAGGAGTTACCTTTTTCGAAGTGGTATTTCCAAAAAGACGCAGGATGCGCAGCGCCTGCTGATCCAGAACCTGCATGGAACGCAGAAGCGGGGTCTTCTTATCCAGAGCCTCGCCGGTATAAGAGCAGAACGCGGTGGGGATGCAGAGCGTCACTCCGGCTGCATCTTCCTTCAAAAAGGCGGGAGATGTGCAGTCCCAGGCAGTATAGCCTCTGGCCTCAAAGGTAGCCCGCAGACCGCCGGACGGGAATGAGGAGGCATCTGGCTCTCCTTTTACCAGTTCCTTGCCGGAGAACTCCAACAGCACCTTTCCGGAAGAATCCGGCGCAGAAATAAAGGAATCATGCTTCTCAGCGGTAACACCGGTCAAAGGCTGAAACCAGTGGGTATAATGGGTGGCGCCTCTCTCAATGGCCCATTCCTTCATGGCCTGTGCCACAGAATCGGCAATGCCGGGGTCCAGTTCTTTTCCTTCTACAATGGTCTTTTTCAGTTTTCTATATACGCTTTTGGGCAAGCGCTCTCTCATGACTGCGTCGTTAAACACATTCTCACCGAAAATCTCGGCTACGTTTACGGTCTCACTCATCGATTTCCATCCTCCTCTATAGAAACTTCGGGTTCTTGGGGCCTGTTTTTCGGGGCCTTTGCCTGTTCTTTGCTATTCTACCCGTTTTACTTAAAAAAGTAAAGTTAATTCCCCTTTGCATCCTGCAAAATACGGCATTTTTTCTTTCTTTTCTCAGGGCATGCTCCTGAAAAAAGAAATCTGCCGCAGAATGCCGTCCGCATCCGGTTCCGGCCCGCTTCCACAAAAACCGGGAAGGCAGAAGTTCCTTATTCGTCCTGCCGGATCCCATATAATCGGATAGGGGAGATTTCATCTCTCCATCCGATCACCGCGATACTTCGCTCATCTCACAGCAAAAGCTGCTCGATGACCGTTGCCCGCCGGATGCCATCGTGCAGGCACGGCGGCCGTCCTCCGGGCGTATCACGCAGAAAAAGGCGCTCTCTTTCAAAAGAGAACGCCTTTGTTCGTAAACTACAATAAAACATTTTCAGCGAAAATGCAAGTGTTTTTTTGAATTTTTTAATTTTTTTCCAATCAAGCCTTGTTTGCAGAACCGAATAACTCGATCTTTTCTCTTACGGTAGCCTTAATTGCCTCCGTACCGGGAGCCAGCAGCTTTCTGGGATCATAGCCCTTTCCCTGCTGATCCTTGCCGGCCTCGATATATTTGCGGGTAGCATCCGCAAAGGATAACTGGCACTCCGTATTTACATTGATCTTGGCAACGCCCAGGCTGATGGCCTTCTTAATCATATCCTCAGGAATTCCCGTGCCGCCGTGCAGAACCAGAGGCATATCGCCTACTTTCTCCTTAACAGCCTCCAGGGTCTCAAAGCTTAATCCGGCCCAGTTCTCCGGATACTTTCCATGGATGTTTCCGATACCTGCTGCCAGCATGGTTACGCCCAGATCTGCAATCATCTTACACTCTTCCGGATCGGCACACTCACCCATGCCTACAACGCCGTCCTCTTCGCCGCCGATGGAACCAACCTCTGCCTCCAGAGACAGTCCCAGATTCTCCGTAACGTGAACCAGCTCCCGGGTCTTCTCCACATTCTCCTCGATGGGATAATGGGAACCATCGAACATAATGGAAGAGAATCCTGCCTTAATGCACTTATAGCAGCCCTCATAAGTTCCGTGATCCAGGTGAAGGGCTACCGGTACGGTAATATTCAGCTCTTCGATCATGGCCTTTACCATAGCCGCAACCGTGCCAAAACCGGTCATGTACTTGCCGGCTCCCTCGGATACGCCTAAAATAACGGGAGACCGCATTTCCTCTGCTGTCAGCAGAATCGCCTTGGTCCACTCCAGGTTATTGATATTGAACTGGCCTACTGCATACTTGCCCTCTCTGGCCTTCTGGAGCATTTCTTTTGCGGAAACTAACATGCCAATACCTCCTATAGAAAAATTTTTCAAAAATAATGTCCCTTTCGGATATTATAGCCTATTTCCGGAAAAATGGAAAGCATTTTCAAGAAACGTTTGTCAGATTCCCAAAATGTCCGCTACTTCCGCCTTCATCTCATCCCGGCCGCATTCTCTGCTGTGACGGATGGGAGCGCTGCGGATCTCCTCCACCGCCTGAGGAATGGGAATGCCGGAAAGAGCGCTCATCTCATCAATCAGCCGGAACTCATCCGCCTCTTCCTGTCTGCCCTTTAAAGCTTCCATAACACTGCGGGAGAATTTGTAGGGACTTGCGGTGGAAGCTACCACCATCTTGGCCTGATCGCCGGTTTCTGCCGCGTATCTGCGGCAGACAGCAGACGCCACACCGGTATGGGTATCCATCAGGTATCCGGTATCTTCAAATACGCTGCGGATCTCTCCGGCATCTGCCTCCCAGTCTGCATATCCTCCCCAGAAATCCTTCATCTTTTCCCGCATCTGAGGGGTCACGGTATACTTTCCGCTGACGGACAGTTCTTCCATCAGGCGTGCATTAACTGCCGCATCGCAGCCGGCGCTTAAATAAATCAGCCGCTCCAGGTTGCTGGAAATCAGAATATCCATGGAGGGGGAATTGGTCAGGATAAACTCCCGGTTCCGGTCATAAGTGCCGGTGGTGAAGAAATCATAAAGTACTTTATTGTCATTGGAAGCGCAGATCAGCTTTCCAATGGGGATTCCCATCTGCTTTGCCAGATACGCTGCCAGGATATTGCCGAAATTTCCTGTGGGAACTGCCACATTGATGGTCTCGCCTTCTGCAATTTCCCGGTTTTCCAGAAGCTTGGCATATGCGTATACGTAATACACGATCTGCGGCACCAGCCGGCCGATGTTGATGGAATTGGCTGAGGAGAACTGGAATCCCTTCTCATTCAGAAGGCGGTTGAATTCTTCATCTCCGAAAAGCTTTTTCACGCCGGACTGGGCATCGTCAAAATTGCCTCGGATGGCCACCACGCTGGTGTTGTCCCCCTTCTGGGTCCGCATCTGCAGTTCCTGTACCGGGCTTACTCCGTTTTTCGGATAAAATACAATGATCCTGGTACCCGGAACATCGGCAAATCCTGCCATGGCCGCCTTTCCCGTATCGCCGGATGTGGCCGTAAGGATCACGATCTCCTTATCCACATGGTTCTTTTTCGCCGCCGTGGTCATCAGATGGGGCAGAATAGACAGCGCCATATCCTTAAAAGCGATGGTCTTTCCGTGAAACAGCTCCAGATAATAAATACCGCCGGCCTTTACCAGTGGCGCGATTTCTTCTGTGTCAAACTTGCTGTCATAGGCCCTGGCAATGCAGCTTTTTAACTCTTCCTCCGTGTAGTCGGTAAGGAACAGCCGCATAACTTCATAGGCCGTCTCCTGATATGTCATGGCGGCCAGCTGGTCCAAGGATACTTCCAGTTTCGGAATCTCTGTGGGCATAAACAGGCCGCCGTCCAATGCCAGTCCCTGAAGAATCGCCTGGGAAGCGGAAACGCCCTGCTGGCCGCCTCTGGTACTCTGATACGATAATGCCATGATTTTCTTCCTTTCTCCGCCGTTTTTGCGGAAGCCCGGTATGACCGGCCCTTTTTCGCTGGAAAAAGTTTAGCATATTTTACATGGCGGTGCAACTAAAATAAGCGTTTTCCTTGACTTTTCAGCGCAGTCTGCCTATAATCATTCTCCAACATATCCTCTGCTGATTTCCTATTTGCCGAATCCTGCGCCGTCATGCCGCAGTCTCTGCAGGGGAACCACAAAAAGCCTGAAAGGAGAACCTATATGCAATATCTGCACACCTGCAGCGGCATCTTCCAAAACCGCCCCAACCGTTTCATCGCCAATGTGCTTATTGACGGCCATGAAGAAGTCTGCCACGTTAAAAACACCGGCCGCTGCCGGGAACTTCTTCTTCCCGGAACTCCGGTAATCCTGGAGCATCACCCGGAGGCCCTGAAAAAAGGGCGCAGGACTGCATGGGATCTGATCGGCGTCTATAAGGAACCCGCCGGTTTCCGCAGGGAAAAACTCCTTATCAACATGGACTCCCAGGCTCCCAATACTGCGGCCTGGGAATGGATCCTTGGCGGCGGCTTTCTTTCCCATCTTCCTCCAGGTTCCCTGGTAGAAGATGTCCGAAGGGAAGTCCGCTTTCACAATTCCCGTTTTGATCTTGCTTTCCGGCTGAACGGCACACAGGCTTTTATGGAAGTAAAAGGCGTGACTCTGGAACAGGACGGCATCGCAGCCTTCCCCGATGCCCCAACCCAACGCGGAGTCCGCCATCTGGAAGAAATGATCCTTGCCTGCAAAGAAGGCTTTCCCTGCTTTCTTCTCCTGGTCATCCAGATGAAAGGGATCCGCCTGTTTCGTCCCAACATGGAAACCCATCCCGCCTTTGGCTTTGCACTGGAAAAAGCGCGGCAGGCCGGTGTCCGCATCCTTGCTCTGGATTGTCTGGTAACCGAAAACTCCATGACGCTGGATATGCCGGTGCCGGTGGATCTGTCCCAGGCACAGCCATTTCCGCTCTGACAGAATCCGCTCTCTGCCGTCTTTGGCCTGAGCCTGCATTTTCCAAAACCTGCGGGAGCACCCTGCCGTCCTCTCTGCATATAATAAATTAACTGCATTCTGCACATAAGGGAGCAATCATGGTTATCCCGCTGACTTATCTGGAACAGGACCAGTCTGCCGCCGTAGTCTGGCTGGCATCCTCTCCTGATATGGAAAAACGCCTTGCGGATCTGGGATTCGAGCCGGATGAAATCATAACTTGCGTGATTAAGGGCAAAAAAGGCGGCATGTCCGCCTATCTGGTGAAACATGCCGTAATCGCGCTTCGTCCCTGCGATGCCTCGGGGATTCTGGTCCGTATTCAATGAGCGGCTTTGCTGTCTGCCGCAGTTTTTTCCTGTCTTTTCTTCACTGCAACCGGACGGCGGATCCTGGCAGCAGGCTTCGTTTTTTTATCCCCGCTTCCTGCGGTCCGTCCTTCCTCTGCCCGCCTTCTTCCACCCGGCCTTCTTCCGGATGGCCGTCTGACAGTCCGTCCCCGCTCAAAGCATTTCTCGCAGATGGAAAAACTGTAATCCCAGGGAAGCTCTCTGCCGCAGATGCTGCACTTTCTGGAATAGCTGGAACACTCCATTTTCAGAATCCGGCTGATCTCTGCCTCGGTCTCATGACGCTCCTGCATCAGATTCTCTGCCTGTATGGGAAGTCCCACTTTTCTGGAAAACTGGAAATACAGATCCAGCATCTTATAGTAACTTTCCAGATCATAGAGATCATTTCCCGGGGAGTAGGGAAATTCCAGTTCATTGGTATCCCGGTATTCCCGGCAGTAGTCTTTCCAGAGATCCACAACCAATTTGTTATTAATATCAATGGCACAAGTGATCAGCTTGTATACCTCCTGCTTGGAAAATTCCTCCATATGGTCCCCATGAACGGATACAAAGCTCTGGTACAAAGACAGCAGTTCATCCACCTCCATCTTCTGGTAGATGGCCGGTGCGTCCATGCCTGCCCAGATCTTAATAAGGCTGGCAATATCCGCCGGCAGATTCAGAAGCTGCTCTGGGAAGCCGATGTACGCCTTCATGATCGGTATGGGCATCCTCCGGAGTCCGTCTTCGATCAGTTCGATATCATCAATGGCCGTCACAAAGCCTTCTTCATAAATGCCGAAACGGCCGGCTCTTCCGGCAATCTGTTTGATCTCCCCCGGTTCCAGGTTCCGCTTTGCAACCCCGTCAAATTTCTGGGTCTCCACAAATACAATCCGGCGGATGGGAAGGTTCAGTCCCATTCCGATAGCATCTGTACTGACTACAATGTCTGTCTCCTTTTCCAGGAAACGGCGGACCTGCTCCCTTCTGGTAGCCGGAGGCAGGCTTCCATAAATCACGCTGCAGCGAACTCCCTGCTTTTCCAAGTGTGCTGCCAGGGCAAGCACAGACTTTTTGGAAAACACGATCAGTGCATCCCCTTTGTGAAGGTCATTTTTCAGAGAATACGGCTTCTTTTCCACAGTCAGGCGGGTATTCCGCTTATGGCGGACAATCCGGTACTGATCTTTGCAGCGTTTGATCATCTGTGTCACGATGGACTCCGCCTCCGGCGCCATGCACAGATGGATCTCTTCGGCCCGCAGGCCCAGTATGGCACGGGTCCAGTTATGGCCCCGGTACGGATCTCCCACCATCTGGCATTCGTCCACCACTACAATGTCAAAGTACTCGTGGTCATTGAGCATCTCTACCGTGCAGGACTGGCAGAGGGCGCCCGGCACCTGTATGGTCTCTTCTCCTGTGATCATAGAACAGGGCAGACCTTCCAGGTTGCATTTATCGTACACTTCCAGAGCAAGCAGACGCAGAGGACCGAAATAGGCTCCATGGGTGCAGGATTTCAGTCTCTCCAGAGCATCGTGGGTCTTTCCGCTGTTGGTGGGGCCTATGTGCAGGATGAACTTCCGCTTCATCTGGCGCGCCTCCGGGTATTCTTCCTCCGGTCTGCTCTTAATGGACTCCCGAATCCCTTTCTGGATGGCTTTGGGAATGTAAAAAAGCTGATAGCCCCGTTCCAGGGAATTCATCAGAAGATAACGTCGGATTCCCTGCATCTTCAGAACCTGTTTCAGTTCCTCATCCTCCAGATCCGGAAGAAATTCCAGGTCTCTTCTTGCAAGTTCACCACAGAAATTCTTCATCTTTTCCATCCATTCTGCCACTTCTTCCCGCTGTTCCGATGGTGCCGTATGCTCCTTGCGCATCAGGCAGGCGCAGACCTTGGAGAGCATGGCATGGATATCGCTGAGTTCATTGGCCCGCTCCACTTTTCCCAGATTCATTTCCGCCAGTCTCTGGCAGCGCTTTCGCATCTCGCCGAATGACATGGCACGGTATCGCTTATTCACATTTCCAAAAAACAGATTCTCGTAGTATTCCGATAAATACTTCTCCGCAGACGTCATGTAATTCTTTCTCCGTTCGCAAAAGTTTGGCAGTATATTTTTAATCATATCACAAATGCATTAAAAAAGATAGCATAGGGCATGGAATTGAAGCTTGACTATTTGCCTGAGAGTGCTATAATCCCATCTTTGACAGTTTGAGGGCAGAAAAAGCCAAAATCCTTAGGAAAATCAAGGGTTTTGGCTTTTTACGTTTAGCGTACTTTTTTTGCCTTTTTCGTTTCTCGAAAAATTTTTTTCATCTGTTTTAAGCTGACGATCTGATAATCAGTGCGGAAGCCGAATGCTTCATGAAGGGCATCCGTCAGATCTGTCCTGGTGTAAGTTGGAATGTAACCTTCACCTGGAATAAAAAGAAAGTTCATTTCCCGAAGTGTTCGAATGATTTCTGTGCTGGTAAAGCGTTCATTCAGCTCCTTTTCCAGATAGCGGAACAAAACCAGGGACAGAAAACAAGTGGTAAAGTGAGCTTTGATCCGGTCATCGCGGCTCAAATAAACTGGCCGGGCCTGAAAATCGGTTTTCATGATCCGAAAGCATTCTTCGATTTCCCAACGGCGGCGGTTGATTCTGGTGATATCCACTGCAGTGCTCTCCAGATTGGTACATACTGCGTAGAAGCCGTCGTATTGTTCTTCTTCTTGAATCGCCGCTTCGTCAATACTGTAGACTTCCTGCTCTGCAAGCTCTCCTTCACTGGTGATACTTGCCCTGGAAATAAACCGCCTGCAGTCATTCTGCCGATGCTTTTTCAGTGTGGAAGGATTGCTTTTTATCAGTTTCTCGGCGCGCTCGATCTGGCGTGTCCGGATGCTGCGCTGATAGTGTTTATACTTGAGGGAAAACGTAACAATGAGCCTTTGCTCCAAACCATGTTCATTGATCCAGCGTTCTTTATAAAACGTCTGGTTTTTCAAGGATTCTGCCAGTTCCTGGGAAGTTTCCAGGCTGCTGATATCATAAGTTCTTTCCGGATGAGAGTCTCCTTCCAGGTGCCATCCGTGCTTCTCCAATGCCCATTCCTTCAGATGTGTTTTCAGCTTTTTGACAGACTGTGCAGTAAGAAAAGAGCGCCCGGCGCAGTTGTTGAATTCCCGGTTGTTAAAAGAAGAGAGCCCTGCATCGGTGCAAACCACAAAGCGGGAGTGGGAAAAGTCCCGGATGATCTGTTTTTCCAAAGGAATCAGGGTTTTCTGCTCATTCTCATTTCCCTTATGGATGGAGAACGCCAGGGGAATTCCGTCTCCGTCCATAAACAGCCCCATTTCCACAATCGGGTTAGGACGGCTCTCTTTCGAAGGGCCATACTGCTTTAATCCTTCTTCCTGTTCAATTTCAAAGAAAAAGTTGGTGCAGTCATAAAAAAGGATCTGGTCATTACGGGTGGAAAAGGCCTTGCTGTTTTGGTAAAGCTGCGCCTGAATAAATTCCATTTCTTTGCATATGAATTCCAAGGCACGGTATACATGCTGGAGTTCAAAATCCGGAGGCTCCAGGAAAGAATGGGCCTGCTGAAAGGTGCTGAGCTTGGAGGAAGGAAAAAGGATCCGTCCATAGAGCAGCCTGGAGAGGATAGCGTCAAAGTTAAAGGAAAATCGATATTTCTCGGAAATCGTTTTCGCCATTTGATGAAGGGCCAGGGAATGGTAAAGCGATTGAAGAAACAGATACCCGCCGTTAAAGGAGCGCTGTTGCTCTTTGGAAATGAGCGAAGACTGCTTAAAGGGGATAAGAACCGTTCGCTTTTGTTCTTTTTCTTTTTGGTTCAGCTGTTCAATATACTGCCTGGCCCATTCATAGGGATCGGCCCCATTTAATTTTTCACGAAGTTCTTTTTCTGTTCCGAGTTTTTCAACAATAACCGAAGTGTTTGTTTGTGTATTTGGATTATAAACGGATTTAATGACATAAAGGGAGGCAGCATTTTTAGACTTAGTTACTTTTAATCTCAAATAGGACACCTGCTTTTTCTTTATATTATAACACAGTACGACAAAGTACGCAATATAAAAGGCATAAATTTGACAAAAAAATAAGCCGGAAATGGCTTAAATACAAGGTTTCTTGGACTAGGGCGAAAAAAGAACTGTCAAAAATCCGATCCGGTCTGTTTCCTTCAAAAAAGTAAGAAATTAAGAAAATCTTCATAATCTATTTAAGGAACATTCAAACATTTTCC
>PPYE01682128.1_pt1 | contig 10860 bp, 8 predicted proteins | sample 1559881 | NCBI WGS metagenome assembly PPYE01 (sample SAMN08240022, study PRJNA423297) | Human gut metagenome, whole genome shotgun sequencing project.
ATACGCTATAATACAGTGATTTGCGTATGTAGGTAAAATGGTGGAAAATAAATAAAAATGGGCTTATTTTAACGTAATGATAACAAAGTGAGGTTGCAGGTGTTGTCACACTTCACGCATCTGTAAATCAACCATACATCTATGTTCTTCTTTTGGGCATTCATCCTGAACTTGTCGCTACAATAAAATCGGTCATTATCGCAGTGACTGCATTTCTTAATTAATAAAGGGGTATTCTTCACCTTTACTTCCCATGTAATTGTTGTCTCCATAAATAAACTATTATCTTTCTTTGCGGGTTAAGTAATTTTCCGGCAAAGTTGGATATTAGCCATTTGCATAATTCACAAGATGTCACAAGACGCTATGAAATATTCTTTGTTTACTTGTCAAGTTCATCCATCATTTGGGTTATTTTCTCTTTCAATTTATCCAGAAATTGTGTCCTGCTTTTCTTCCTGTTCCTGATTTCAAGAAATATCCGGTAGAAATCACCAATCTCAATATCAAAAAGAGTTTCGCAACAGAAAGCGATGTCTTTCAGGTTTGTGTTACCATTATTAAAGCATTTTCCGGCATATAGTGCATAAATGAATTCTACCAATGAAACCTTACTTTCTGTCCATTGCAATAGTTTGCTTTCTATGATAGAAGTGAACTTTAGGTGTAGTTTCTCCGATAGCGCATCAATCTCCGTGGAGAGATAATGAGTGAGTTGCTTATTTGCTAAGATCTCTGCTACGCTGGAATCATGCAAAGTGGAAAAAGAAGTATCTCTGTCCAACGAGTGGCAGTGAACATCTGAAAGGATATCATAATGCTTTCTCATGAAATACAGATGATCTGAGTCTGTTTTACCAGCTTGATAATAGTTATAGAAATTCTTGTCCGAAGAGATATTCTTCAGACTTTCATATTCCTCCTTCAGGTATTTATATTGAGCTGACGGTGATTTCCCGATCCGATTCCTTTCAATCTGATACAGACGGATATAAAATATCAGTAGACCGGATATTTGCGGTTTCCGGACTTTAAAGAAAAGAATCTCCTCCTCGGGATTAATAAACTGATAGTCCGCAATGGTTGCTTTTAGCCGGGCGAGTGAAGTCTGTATGAAGCCGACTATTTGCTTTATTTTATCAAGGATATCAATATCTTGTTGCTCAATTCTTTGGATTTCTACTTCTATGTCTTGCTTAATGTTCTTTACGAAATTCTCCATTCGCATTCAGCGCATCCATAACTTTCAGGCGGTTGCTGCGAAGCCAGCTAAAAGTCTGAATAGCAAATTACAATTACCTTGCAGAAGCAATGTAGTTAATACTAAAAATGATAAAATGAAAAACCTGTCTGAATAAGAATTATTCAAACGAAAGAAATTAGCCTGTGGTTTGTGAGGCTAATATTAAGCAATAACAAATTTAAGAATTGTGCCCAAAATATTTGCTTTTAGAATTCGGGGCAAATATAGTTCTTTTTTTGTAAATCCCCTAAATCTACAGTCAAAATGTAGATTCAGAGGATATTGAGTATAAAGAGTATTGAATTGAACTATCAGAATATATATTGTACACCAAACTGGTATCCGATATACAGTTGTTGCAGTTTGGTAGACTCAGTCTTTTTCCATAAGGAATGGTTCGGGAATATTTTGTTGTTGCTCACATCTTTGGTCATCATGTAGTTTATGCCTACCCCTCCGAACAGCTCAATATGCTTCCCGATTCTGAAGGACGGAATGAGTGAGTATCCAGTATTCAAAACAGGTTCATCCGAATCGTTTCCAATGGTTGAGGCTTTAAGTTCATTGTTAATCCTGAACCAGGAGGTAATAGGAATATGAGCGCCGAATCCACCTTCAGCTACCAATGAGTTGTTCTCGGTTTTATGGTTATACCCAATCCCTATAATTCCATAAGTGTATCTGCCGCCCGAACGGAATGTGGCTACCGTACTTCCCAACACATCATAAGTGACAGCAACTCCCATCTCACCATTTTTTATGATGTTGATTAATCCGATGGGGTAGTCACTCTTATCCGCTATATTAACCAGTCCGGCAAACTGTACGCCATTGACTTCTTTGGCAATGTTGACTAATCCGGCAATCTGCAAACCGTTTACTTCTTTGGCAATATTGACTAATCCGGCGAATTGGAACCCGGTCATTTCAGAAGCTGTATTTGCCAACCCTGCCATCTGGAAACCACTGAACTTATTCTTATTTATATTAGCCAATCCTGCCGACTGCACTCCCTGTCCGTCATTTCCTACATAGTTTGAAAGTCCTGCCATTTGGAAACCTTTGGCATCATTCAGAATAATGTTTGAGATACCTCCCCAGGTGAATGCCTCTTCGTTTCTGGAAATTCCTACAAGTAAGTTGAGTGAAACAGTATTCGTATACTGATGCGAATAGGCTCCATTGGTACTCAGGGGCGGGACAAAGCTCAATTGAAATACGGTTCTTTTGTCTTCATTGGATTGGGCAAACAATGCGCTATAAACTAATACGCAGAGTATTAAAACTAAAATCTTCTTCATCATTTTGATTTTCTTTGTTACTAATCTTTATTTTTCTATCATCTTGATTTCGGTAACAAAGGTAAGTTTAATAATTCTTCCTTAGAGAGTTTGTAGACGAACCATACTGTTTCTTATGACGAAATGGTGAATATGAGTGATTATTCCCGTAATTTCTTTGGTGTGATAAACCAATCCTCAACATGCGATAAACTAACTTCCAGAATGCAAGAATCTATTCTTGAAGATACATAAAACTATTCATACTATAACTGTTATTAAATCTTACAACAACTGTATTATTTTCTTACAATAGATATAATTCTATATTACAACAACCGTCGTAAGAATAAAAATGTGCATTCTGAGAATTAGTTTCTTGCATTGTGGCGATTACTTCCTTGCATCGTTGTTACTCTTTTTGTTGGCACCGAAATTTGCTATTCGCGTTCTATATCTTGCATCCTGAAATTTGCTTGGGGATAAATTAGTATCTTTGTTATTCATTTTAACCACGACATTTCAGATGGATGGCAATTTTTTTATATATACCGATATATCTGCCCTTCCTGCAGATGAACATGAAGCGTATTTGGCAGAAGGATTTGGTGGAGTTTGCACAGGTGGAACGGCTGTAATAGAGGTTTTTTCAGTCAGCCGCCAGATATCTAAAAACGACCTGGTGACAGTTTTGCCGTTACAGTCAGTATTAATCCGTGAGGTAAGTCCCGATTTCTCTATGACTTTCTTCAAAATAGATAAAACGATGTTCTTGGATACGATGAGTAGCTTGGGGAAGATTACTCCTGATTTTTTCTTCTATATGCGGAAGAATTTCCAGGTTCGGTTGACTCGGGGCGAAGTTCAGAGATTTCTTGGTTTCTGTCGTGCAATTGATTTTCGGAACAGTTCTGACGATCCCGTTTTCCGGCGGGAAACCATATTGCACTTATTGCGTATCTTTTATTGGGATTTCTACGTTCATTTCCGCAAGACCGTAAGCCGGGAGGGAGTTCCCATCCCCTTGAACTCTAATAAGGAGAATATTGCTTTCCGGTTTGCAATGCTGGTCTATGAACACTATAAGCAACATAAAGAAATGGCGTTTTATGCGGACAAGCTGTGCATAACTCCTCAATATCTGATCCGAGTTATTCAGGAGGTAAATGGTCAGTCGGCCCGCGAGTTACTTGCAGATCATGTTGTACTGGAGGTGAAGGCACTGCTTCGAGACGCTAATCTTGACATAAAAGATATTGTGCGGCAGACGGGTTTTTCAAACCAGTCGTCGCTAAGTCGCTTTTTTCGCCGGCATACGGGTATGTCCCCGACAGAATACCGGCGTACAATTCACATTATTCGATAACTACAAACCAGATAAATGGAACGACTGGAAACGCAAACTTGCAATGGAGATAGTGCATCTTTTGAAAAAGAGATGCTGGCATTGTTAGATGAGCAGATTTTCTTGACAGATAGCGTGTTCGCCCGTCTGCCGATGGGCGTTGAAATTTACGATGCATCAGGTATACTCCGTTGCTTAAACGAGCGGGCACGACTTATGTATGGTGTCGAGCTTGATGCAGTAATAAACAAAGTCAATCTGTTTGAGAGTCCTTATGTGGACGAGGGGCTTTTAGCGAGGATTCAATCCGGAGATGAGATTGTGCTTGAGTTTGAATATGATTTTGACCGGGTGAATAAAGAGTATTTCCATACTTCCAATGCGAATACCATTATCTACGAGGTCAAGATTGTTCCGATAACTAATAAAAAGGGGACTATCGTAGGCCATATATTGCTCACCAATGATGTGACTTCCACCAAAGAGGCCGAGTATCGGACTGAAGAAAGTAAGAAAAATCTGGAGATGGCGATGGAGGCTGCGAATATGTCTTCATGGGTATACGATGTGTACAAAATGGAGTTCGAGGTATTGCATGGAAATTCTGTTTTCAAGGGAGGCATATCCTTGGAACAATTGTTACCGATGCTTCATCCGCAGGACCGTGCTCCCTTAAAGGAACTTTTTTCCCGGCTGATAGACAAAGAAGTCCGGCAGGGGCAGCTCACGGTACGTGTTTTCAATGAACAGGAAGGGAATTTTCGGCATTATGAGAGCCGTATGCGGCTTTCGACCGAGCATTTTGGTAAATTACAGATCGTAGGTACCTTACTGGATGTAACAGAAAAACTCCGGATGGCAAAAAAGGCACAAGATCTTTTAGTTAAACGTGAACTGGCCATGAAGGTAAACGATATAATTCATTGGGATTTCAATGTGCAGATGCAAAAATTTGAATCTTACAATGATCCGATGAATGATTATGCTTCTGACAAGTTGGTTTCCGTGGAAGAGTATTTGAATGTGATTCATCCCGAAGATAGGTCTTTGGTCAATGATGCCTTGCAGACTATGCTGCTGGGGCGGAATATGAATATAAATCTCACTTGTCGCATGCAGACCAGGCATGATAGTACCTGGCAGTACTGTAATATAACGGGAGTTCCTTTCGAATTCGGAGAGGGTGGAGAAGCTATCCGTTATACCGGATTCAGACAAAATATTTCCAAACTCCATCAGTTGGACGAGGAGCTTAGAGAACGGAACTACAAGATGGAGTTGACTTTCAAGACTGTTGGCATGTCCTATTGGGATTACGATGTAGAGACCCGGCAATACCGGTCATTCAATGATCCGGTGAATGATTTCAATCCCGAAAAAGCAATTATGCCCGAGGACTATTTGAAAGCTGCCCATCCTGAGGATATGGAGCGTATTCGTGAAAATATGCTCGGTATGTCTACCGGACAGTATAAGGAATTCTCGCTTCAGTATCGCTCCCGTACCAAATGGGATCAGGATTGGCAGACACTGATTGTTACCGGGCTTCCGTCTGAACGTGATAAGAAGGGAAACGTCATTCGCTATACCGGTATCGCTTTCAACAATACGAAGTGGGAAAAAATGGCTCAGGAACTGAAAAAGATGAAGGACAAGGCCGAACTTTCCGATCGGCTGAAGTCTGCATTCCTGGCCAATATGAGCCATGAAATACGTACACCGCTGAATGCTATCGTAGGCTTCTCCGAATTACTGGTTGATAGTGAAGATCCGGATGAAAAGAAGGAGTATTGGCATATCATCGAGTCCAATAATGACTTGTTGCTGCGACTTATTAATGATATTCTGGATCTTTCGAAGATTGAGTCGGGAATTATCGATCGGAAACGGGAACGGTTTAACCTGACACAACTGTGCAATGAACTCTATGTGATGATGTGGTCGAAGATTCTGAACGCTGACGTGGAGCTGGTTCAAGATAACCCTTATCCGGAATGCTGGATTTTTCTCGACCGCAACCGGCTCAAACAGGTATGGGTGAACTTCCTGACCAATGCGATAAAACATACCAGATCGGGATTTATCAAAATGGGTTACTCCGTTGAAAAAGACGGAATCCGGTTTTATGTGGAGGATACGGGGGCGGGCATCCCTAAAGAATTACAGGATCGGGTTTTCGGTCGCTTCCAGAAGTTGGATGAATTTGCTCAAGGTACGGGACTTGGACTGGCAATTTCCCGGGCAATTATTGAAGCTGCGGGTGGAGAGATCGGATTCACTTCTGAGCAAGGGATTGGATCGACTTTTTGGGCATGGGTGCCGTGTGAGATCTCTCAGTATGGAGATGTCGGTTGTCCGGAAACATCTCTTCCAAACCGTCGTCCGGTGTTTAGCGAAGGCGGTGACAGGAAACTCAAGATTCTGGTGGCCGAAGATAACGACAGCAATTTCTTGTTAGTGCGGAATATTCTTAAGGATTACGATTTGTTACGGGTGACTAATGGTGTAGAGGCTGTTGAGGAGATTCGCAATGGGAAATTTGATTTCGTGCTTATGGATTTGAAAATGCCTGTTATGGACGGCTTGGTAGCTACTCGGAAGATCAGGGAGTTCAATAGTGACATCCCGATTGTAGCACTTACAGCCAATGCTTTTGATATTGACCGTGCCAGTGCTATGGATGCCGGATGTAATGCTTTTTTGCCTAAACCGGTAAAACGGAAGCAACTGCTTGAACTCCTTTCATTACGATAACTTATTTAATATCACTAATGTTATTTAGTCTGTTTAGTCTTTCTTCATTTTATGTGCTGGTCGTCAGGTGTAAAAGAGAAACAATTCTGACGGATAGCTTGTTTTGTCTATTTGGAACTATGTTTCAAAGGCAATCGTGGAAACAACTTCCTGAACCGTACCAAATGTGTCGTAATATTGCTTCCGGCTATAATAAATGTCACAGCCAGGATAATCAATACAATTCCGCAACACAATCTGAGTGTCAGACTTTCCCCGAAGATTGTTACTCCGAAGAATACAGCCGTTACAGGTTCCAGAGCTCCGAGGATGGCTGTAGGGGTAGAACCTATATATTGCACAGCTTGCGTAGTGCAGAGGAAGGATATGGCTGTAGGGAAGATTGCCAATGCAATCAGGTTCCCCCATAAATACCATTTATCGACAACATGCAGGCTTTGCCCGAAATCTACGCGGACTAAAAAGAGCGACAGACCGAAAAGCAATACATAAAAAGTAACTTTAAGCGTTGCCACATCCTTTAATATCGGTCGGTTTACCCCTACGATATAAATAGCATAGGAGAGGGCCGATGCCATGACTAACCCAACGCCAACTAAGCTAAGCGTTGTACCGTCTCCTCCTTTATATAGTAACCCAATGCCACTTAAAGCCAGAAAGATACATAAGACTGTTTGTAATGTGACTTTTTCCTTGAAAGCGACAGCCATAATCAGTGCCACCAAAATAGGATAGACAAACAGTATTGTTGATGCAATGCCGGCTTCCATATAGTTATAGCTTTGAAACAGGGTAAGAGAAGAAATGGCGACCAACCATCCCAGTATGACTAACGGCAATATTTCTTTCCGCTTTAGACTGAAACTTCTACCTCTCGCTTTGAGCATAATCCCCAAGATGGGAATGGCAAACAGATATCTGAAGAAAAGAACAGAATCCGGATTCATGCCTTCCTTATATAGCGGAAGGGTAAAGAGGGGATTCATACCATAAGTGGCGGCAGCAATGGCTCCCAATATATATCCTTTGACCTTTGTATTCATAAACACTAAATAATTTCTTAGTTCTGGTTTTCTTTGGGGGGGCAAAGGTAAATTTTTCCTTTATATATTGTCATTACAAACCTCTTAATTTTTGCTTTTTCCTGCCTTGGATGATTTCAGTTTTTGTATTCTCAAAATATTATTTATCTTTGCGTCATGACAAAGACATTCAAATCGGATTTGGTTTAATAAACAATCTGTGTTTTTGATACAGATTGTCCTTTCGTTTACTCTCGGATAACTCCTTTCGAGAGTAGTTTTCTATTATTATAATTCAAGTTTAATCTGCGTACAATGATGAAGGCATTGTTATGCTTTCCGTGTATGAAAAATACATTAAGAAAATGAGTAACGAAAATAAAACAATTCACGATTTTGAACTTCAATTAATCTGTGACTTCTTCTCCAATATGGAACGCCAAGGACCCGGAAGTCCTGACGTAACACTGAAAGCACTGAGCTTTATAGATAACCTCACCGACAAATCCCTTATCGCCGACATCGGCTGTGGAACAGGAGGACAGACAATGGTATTGGCCGGACATATTTCCGGGCAGATCACCGGACTCGACCTTTTCCCCGACTTTATTGATATCCTCAATCGTAATGCAAAGCAATCAGGCTTGCAGGACAGGGTGAAAGGCATTGTCGGTTCTATGGATAACCTTCCTTTTCAGAATGAGGAATTAGACCTGATCTGGTCGGAAGGCGCCATTTATAATATTGGTTTTGAACGGGGATTAAATGAGTGGCGTAAGTATTTGAAGCCGGGAGGATATATTGCCGTTTCTGAAAGTTCGTGGTTTACTGACGAACGTCCTGCGGAAATCAATGACTTCTGGGTGAATGCGTATCCTGAAATAGATACGATTCCCAATCAGATAGCCAAGATACACAAAGCTGGTTATCTTCCCGTCGCTACATTTATTTTGCCGGAGAATTGCTGGACAGAGCATTACTTTGCTGCAAAGATTGAAGCTCAGAAAATCTTCCTTCATAAATATGCGGGAAATAAGATTGCTGAAGAATTCAGTTCGCTTCAGTTTGACGAAGAAGAACTGTACAGCAAGTATAAAGCCTTCTACGGCTATACATTTTTCATCGCAAAAAAGATAGAACAATGATTTATTTGAATAATTACGGTTGGAATGACAAGTTACACCAACTAAAACAAGAGTCTGCATACAATTCCCTTACACATGGACGTATATCCATCGTACACCGTACATGTTACGAGGTTGTTTCAGAAAACGGTCTGTTTCAGTGTGAACTGACGGGGAATATGATGTATGGAAAATCAGACTTTGACCTCCCTTGTACCGGTGATTGGGTACTTTTTCAACCATTCGACGAACATAAAGGGATTATAGTGGATATACTGCCTCGCGAACGGACGCTATATCGCAAGAAAAACGGAACGGTTGCCGATAAACAGGCCATTGCCTCGTATGTCGACAAGGCATTTATCGTGCAAAGTCTTGATGATAATTTCAATGTTCGCAGAGCCGAGCGTTTCATGGTTCAGGTGCAGGAAGAGAATATCAGTCCTGTATTGGTGTTTAACAAGGCTGATTTAGGGTTTGATAGGCAGAAAGTCGAAGAACAGATCAGGCACATTGCCCGTCAGATACCGGTGTTTTTTACAAGTATCCATCAACCTCAGACGATTCTCCATTTGCGGGAGTTTATATCGGCAGGCGAAACGGTTGTGTTTGTCGGTTCTTCGGGGGTAGGGAAAAGTTCTCTGGTGAATGCGCTTTGTGGGGAATCGGTATTGTTAACGTCTGATATCAGCCTGTCCACAGGAAAAGGAAGACATACTTCCACTCGTCGGGAGATGGTATTGATGGATGGTTCAGGGGTATTAATCGATACTCCGGGTGTCCGGGAATTTGGCTTGACCATTGACGATCCTGATTCTCTTGCAGAGGTGTTGGAGATTTCTGATTATGCCGCATCGTGCCGTTTCAAGGATTGCAAGCACATCAGCGAACCTGGATGTGCCGTTTTAGAGGCGGTAAGTAGTGGTATATTGGACCGTAAGGTTTATGAGAGTTATCAGAAACTTCGACGGGAAGCGTGGCATTTCTCCACTTCCGAACATGAAAAGCGTAAAAGGGATAAATCCTTTTCAAAACTCGTGGAGGAGGTGAAGAAACTTAAATCGGATCGCTAATCTCTATTTAGGCAGTGCAGTATTCTTTTAGTGGAATAGCTGCACTGTTTTATATGTCCAATTATGATTTGAATTATCTGTAAATATCAATCGAGTGTCTGAATACCCCCTCCGTTTACAAACAGCGTTTGTCCGCTAACCCATTGCGAGACGGGTGCGGCAAAATAGAGTACTGCTCCGGTAATGTCACTCACCTCACCCAGACGTTTTATGGGAGTATGTTCCAGCATCTTTGCTTCTATTTCAGGAGTCAGCACTGTAGATAAGGCGTGGGTTCTGGTAGCTCCGGGACCTACGTTGTTGATACGTACTCCCATTGGACCGAAGTCGAATGCAAGATTACCTGCCATGTGGTTCAGGGCTGCTTTGGAAGAGGCATAAGCACTCATATTCGGACTTTTATTAATACTGCCCATCGATGTGATGTTGATGATGCTTCCATAGCCCGATTCAGCCATGTGAGGTACAACAAGCTGGCATAAACGCCATGCACTGAATAAATTGAGGTTGAATATCCTCTTGAAGTAAGCAATATCTATCTGGAAGGGATTCTCCCGTCCGCCACCTCCTCCACCGGCATTGTTGACCAGGATGTTGACCGTTCCATACTCTGCGACAGCTTTATCAACCAGGTTTACTAAGTCTGCGTCATTAAGCACATTGCAGGCTACAGCAATCGCTTTACCTCCATTCGTAACGATTTCATTTGCAACAGCCTGGGCTTTTTCAAGTACCAGATCACTTACCACTATGGAAGCTCCGAAGTGCGCGAGTGTTTCGCAACTTCCTTTTCCAATGCCATCTCCACCACCGGTCACTATGGCTACTTTTCCGCTTAGATCAAAAAGAGAATCTATATTCATTGTTATGCTTTTATATTTATACAAGAACATGAGAGCATGAAAACAGTTCGATTGGGAATATTTGATTTATGAATAATAAACGAGGTTGTGTCAAAACTCTGGCACAACCTTTTTTATGCACAAAGCCCAGACTTTCGCAAGCCCGGGCTTTGCTAT
>PPYE01484674.1_pt1 | contig 10859 bp, 6 predicted proteins | sample 1559881 | NCBI WGS metagenome assembly PPYE01 (sample SAMN08240022, study PRJNA423297) | Human gut metagenome, whole genome shotgun sequencing project.
CGGAAGTTTCATAATTTCCCGTACCTGTCATCTGATAATAAGACTTCGCATCTACCAGACCTTGTCCCTTCAACAATACGCCTCCCGCTTCACGAGCCTCAGCCGAACGTTTGGATACACCGAAACGATCAAGCAATGCCTCTGTAGAAGAGGTCACCACGCCTCCAAAACGTCCGTTGATCTGGAATCCGAGCCCAAAGCCTTTGTATGTCAACATATTACTCCATCCCATATTGAAATCAGGAGAAGTTTTTCCCAAATAAACGGGTTCCCCCTTTTCCATTCCAAAGGTTCCGTCGCTCTTTACCTCAACATATCCCAAGTGGTCTTTCTTCAAGAAGGTGTTGGCATAAATATCGTGGATACTTCCGCCTTCTTTCAAGATGACACGACCACCATCCTTCAAAACCTCCGGAATATTAATCGGTTCATCCATCAAATCCGTATGATAGTTTTCAACCATCTCCTTAATCTCGTTTATATTACGAGAGAATGTCAATGTTGAAGAGATTCCTAATCCGAACTTAAACTGATCGGAATAGCTTAATGAAGCCTCCCAACCACGATTTTCCACATTACCGGCCTGCAAATAAATCTGCTTGTATCCGGTAAATTCCGGAAGATCACCCAAGAAAGTCTGATTGTATGTATTAGAATGATAGTAGGTTACCTCCGCACTTAATTTATTCCACAACTTCAGACTTAATCCAAATTCGTATGACTTTGTACGTTCTGCCTTGAAATCAGTAAACGGATAGATACCGGTAGGATCTAATGCACCACCCACAATAGGGGTAGTTACCGTACCCGGAGTCAGTCCCGAACGGGATACAGGCGCACCGACTTCCGTATACGAACCGCGAACTTTCAGGTAAGAGATAAATTCGGGCAATTTGACCATCTCGGAAATAATCCCGGACAGACCGATTGAGGGATAGAAGAAAGATTCTTCATCGGTATTCACCAAACGTGAATTCCAGTCATTACGTCCGGTCAGCGTCAAATAAAGCATACTCTTCCAACCAAGTTCCAAATTGGCAAAAACAGCATGATTACGTACACGACTATCACCACCCTTTTCTGAGATACGACCATTAGCCGGATCGATATTAGAAGCCGCAAATTTATTGGGCACTCCCAATAATGTCCCTTTGTATCCTCTCTCCAATGCCCAATAGTTAGAATAGTTCCAACCCGCATTGGCAGAAATACTGAAATCAGCTATATGTTTGTTTACGTTCAACATAAAGTCGGCATATTCCTGACGGTCTTCATAGTTATTGTATCCATACAGTCCTTTCTTTCCTTCCGCAAATTTATCGTCGGATGAAGCGTAAATCTTGCGTTCAAACAATACATGTGTGTCATCCATTCTGAAACGGGCTGTCGCATTCAACCAATCGGTAATATTATAAGTCAACCCTACGTTGAACATATAACGACTCTTTTCATTCGTAGCTACATTGCGATAAGCAGTCCAGTAAGGGTTCTGTGAAGCATATACCGGATCTGCCACCGGCCAATACTGAACCGGAAGTTGGCGACTTTCATCGAAATGTTCGAATGACTTAATTCCATCAAAGTCTTCACCACGAGGGAACAAATAGGCGGCCATCACCGGATTCCAATATTGTCCTTGCGATACCATATTCTTGTCTTTCTGTTTCACATACGACGCACCTAAATCGAGTTGTAATTTATCATTAAGGAAAGTTGCCGTATTACGGATTGTGAAATTCAAACGTTCATATTCATTATTAGGCACAATACCTTTGGAATTGGTAGAAGAAACAGAAGCAAAAGTCTGATTCGATTTCGTACCGGTGGTCAACGTAACCGAATTAATAAAGTTTGTTCCGGTATTAAAGAAATCCTTCTTAGGATCATAACTTGTAGGAGTCAACAGTTTCTCACCCCAGCTTTCATACATATCTTTTTTGTTACCATACGTATTTTGAAACTCAGGAGTCATATAAGCTTTGCTGAACTCTGAAGAAGAAGAGAACTGCACTGAAAGTTTTCCTTCTTTTCCTTTTTTAGTGGTAATCAAAATTACACCGTTAGCGGCACTACTACCATACAACGCAGCAGCCGAAGGACCACTCAAAACAGAAAGACTTTCAATATCTTCGGGATTGAAGTCGGCGATTCCTTCTGTTCCGGCCTTACCTTCACCCATAATACCACTGTCGGTATTTCCCATATTGGTATTGAACAAAGGAATACCGTCCACCACATACAAAGCATTGTTATCACCTTCGATAGATTTTGCACCACGCATTACAACACGTGTCGCACCACCAACTCCACTAGCACTTTTGTTAATACTCACTCCGGCTATCTTACCGTTCAGCGAGTTTACGAAGTTAGCATCTTTTACCGTAGTCAGTGCATCTCCCTTGACTTGTTGTACATTGTAAGACAACGCCTTTTCTGCACGTTTGATACCCAATGCCGTTACAACAACTTCATCGAGCACTTCTGTATCCTGCTTCATTACAACCGGATAGAAATCTTTCTTGGAAACAGGAATTATCTGTGCAGCATATCCGATATAAGATACTTTGAGAATAGATTTCTCTGCTGCCTTGATCGTAAAGTTACCATCGAAATCGGTAATCGTACCTGTAGAACTACCATCCACAGATATATTTACTCCAATCAACGGTTCACCGCTCTCATCAGTAACCTTTCCTTTGATATTTTTAAGGATTTGTGCAACTACAGGCTTCTTTTCAGCTATTATAATGTAGTTACCTTGTATTTGGAATGAAAAGCCCGTCCCTTTTAAGATGGTATCAAGTGCGGTTTCGAGGGATGCGTTCTGCAAATTTAACTGGGCTATTACTTTTCCTGTCAATTCGGAATCACTATAATTTATAGACATTTTAGACTGTTTTTCCACAGTCTTTAAGGCATCAATGACAGTAATATTCTTTTGTTGGATAGTTATTTTACTATCATTTTGAGCCAAAGCGAAAGTCTGTATAAGAATAAGACTTAAAAAAGTGAGAAAGACCCGCTTATGAGCTATTTTTTCTGCTATTTTTTCGTAGATTTGTAGCATCTTTAGTATTAGTTAATTGGTTATTATTCTAGGATCATTCAGAATAGCGTCAATATTACGCTAATATTAAAAGAGATTGATTTCATATCCGGGAGGAACGGCCATTCCTTCCGGGTATTTTTTTGCATTACGTATTAAATTTAAAAGGTTCTACAATATATTCATTCTTTACTAGTTACATAACACTTATTTCCCTTGATAACATAGTTTACATTTCCAACAACTTGCGATATAATCTTCATAACTTCCTCCAGATTCGCCTGTTTGGAGAAGCGGAAACTATATGTATTCTTTTTCAAGCTATGAAGGCTATATACAAAAGCATAAGGAAATTTGCGTTCAAGACTTGTAAAAATATCCTCCAGATACATGTTACTAAAAACCAATTCCCCACGTTGCCATGCCGTCACATCATCTATCTCCGGCATCCGCAGGTTGTGCGCTTTCGTATGTTTGTCATATACCAACTGTTCATTAGGCTTTAAAATAATATTGGACAGCAAGTTATTGAATTCAACTTTCACACTACCTTCCAGCAAAGTAGCCATCAGTTCGCTATTTTCCGGATAAGCATTTACATTAAATTCAGTACCTAAAGCAGTAACTTGATAATCATTGGCCTTTACAATGAAAGGATGCTTCTTATCCGGTTTCACTTTAAAGTTGGCCTCACCAATCAAATATACACTTCTAGTCTCTCCTGTAAATTTTTCCGGATATAGTAGTATACTCTTCGAATTCAACATGACATATGTACCATCCGGTAATGTAAGTTCACGAATTTCCGCTGTCGGTATATAGCATTCAACTAAATCTTTTTCCGGCCGTTCCTTTTCCAACATCAAATAAATAGAAACAGATGAGACTGCTAACAATAAAATAGCTGCAGCTCTCCATATAAGCAACTGGTAATTTCTACGTGAAGTGATAGACTGCATTCCCAGATTCTGCCGCATTCGTTGTATTGATTGTTGCATGCCATCAGGCACTTTCTGTTCTCCTGCTTGTTTCCAAAGCTCACGAAGAGCCTCACTCTTTTCATCAACATGCTCCTCATCAGCCAACCACTGTTGCACTTTCTTATGCGTATCGGCTGAATAGTTATTATGGCCGAACAATTCTATGAGTTGTTGAATATAATCTTTCATGAATCTTTTTCTTTCTTTTTGGGCTTTATACACTAAATACAACTACTACATACATACTACTTAAAAATATCAGAGAAAAAAATAAAAAAGAGGAGTACCTTCTTTAATTCGATCAATGCCAAATAAACCTGATGCTCTATTGTTCGGATAGAAACATCGAGTTTATCAGCTATTTCTTTATGACTTAATCCCCTGAAACGACTAGAAAAGTTTTTTCTATAACCTCCGTCTGATATTCTTGCTCTACCTGTTGATGTTTAAAGATGTTCAGAACTATATTTCTAGTCATTATGAAAATGTAATTATCTAGTTCTTTATCATTATCCAGCCATAACTCCGGCTGCATCCAAAGCTTACAGAAAACATCTTGAGCCACATCTTCTGCATCACTTTCAGATTTAAGCAGCATTTGAGCAAAGTTCTTTACTTTCGGAAAATTCACAGTAAAAAACCTCTGAAACTTTAATTCAATCTGCTTGTCGTTATTTTCCATCTCTCTAGTATTTTTCAGCGTTAACGGTTAAATTAAATGTACCATGTATAAGGTTAAAGAAGCGGTAATATAATAATTCATTATAAACTTATAATCTGAAAGCAAAATAAAAGATTAATAACACAATAAAAAAATATTATTACTGTTTTTTGATTTTTTTTCAAGTAGCCATTACTACAAAGCTCCCTCAAACAAAACAAATGTATATTACACACCCATAAAAATAAAAAAGGCTTCATGAATCAATGATTCATAAAGCCTATAAAGAATACTCGTACTCGAAGCGGGACTTGAACCCGCACAGCCGCAATGGCCAAAGGATTTTAAGTCCTTCTTGCCGGTGACTTCGCCGGTCGAATACGATTGTAATATATCTCTAATAATCAACACATTACAATAAAAGCTTTATAAATCTCTCCTACACTAACTATACTCCGGTTTACATATTGGTTTACATCAACTATGTAGAACAAGATTAGTTATCCAATAAATTAATAATCTCCTTTGTAGGATTTACCCACGCTGCAAAGGTAGTGAATTATACTTATAATGCAACTATTCAACCTTTCATAGATAGGGGTATTATATAAATATATTCTGCAATAAAAGGTAGTATTGATTATGGCTATATAAGAAACATTCAACTTTCAAATAGAATACAACTAGATTATTGACCAGACAGCTTCTTATTTTAAACCTAGTGATTGCCTTGTAGATTTCGAATATTCTGTTTCCTTTACAAGCCAACATATCAAATATCCAATATCATCAACCTTTGCATAAGCTGCAATATGGGTCTTCGAGTTTATTATTTCATTCCAATATTCTAAAATAAATAGTGAGTATAATGCCATGTATTGGAATTTAAATTCAAGAGAATTATCTAGAAGAAGTACTGCTGTTGAAACAATCCTAAAGGGGTATGGCACAGCATTTCGTACTTCATAACCCTTTAATAATTCTTTAGTACTCTCAAACTCCCTAACTTGGGTACGTAAAGCATAATATCGTTCTTCACATAGTCCAACTTCTTTGATAAAATACAATTTACAGCGTCTCAACATTTCGCCTAAAGTAGTAAAGGGGAACGGGAAGATTCCACTAGGTCTTATATTAACTTTCATCGTAGCCCCTCTAGACAACAAATAATCAACAATGTTGTCATGACGATAATTATAGGCAATTTGTATAGGAGACATATTGGCTAACTCTCCCGTACTATATTTCCAAATATACATCTTCTCATCATCTGTTCTCTTCTCTCTTGGTTTAATGTACAAATCATCAGAAGGTTCTTTCACTCTAATCCTTGTCTTGTTAAAATATACGTCTCTATCTGATAGGTTTCTCTCCACACAGAAATTAATATCTGCACCATTATCGAGTAATATTTTAACAGATTCTAAATTACCTATTTTAACAGCCTCTATCAATGGAGTTGTGCTTTCATAACACCTTCTATCGCTATTGTACCTCCTTAAACTAGAATTGGGGTCAGCACCTTTATCTAATAAGAATTGTAACACATCATACAGTCGATTCTCTATAGTAAAGAGCAAACTCTTCGCATTATTTATAAATGACCTATCTACTTCAAACATTATAGCCCAATCCCTATTGGGTTCATCAGCTCTTGCAATCTTAGCCCAATCCCTATTCATACAGTCTTGTAAGAAGCTATCATATTCCCTCTGCCATTGTGCCACTACTTCTTCCCTTCGCATATTACATTATTTAGTCGGTTTATTTATCAATTATAGCATTAAGTTAATGGAAACCATAACTTGAAATGCTAAGCACAAATATACAACTTCTTTATTATTATAGAATATTTACGTGTAAGAATTTATAACGATTATCCTAGATAGATAACCACACTAATACGAAAGATTTACAAGAATAATAAAACAGGTCATTCTATCTATTAAGATTATCAATATTGTATTTGGTAAAATTGCACACATTAAATACTCATACTTTATAATTAATAAAACCCAGCCTAGCGAAAGCTAAGTTGGGCTTATTTTATTATATAATCGCAGAACTAATAATATAAAAGTTTCTCCTTATAAGTCGGGCAGTCCCCCCCCTTCCCATAATCTATTGACATTCCAGTCAATTCATTCAGTTTGTCTTGTGTTACTATTTTACTCATTATATATTAATTTGCTATTGATAATTTAATAAATATCTTTATATTTGCATCGTAAACTATTATGTCATACACCCTAGCTAAAGAGATGCTTACTATCTACAAAGATTAGTTAGTTATTAATTTAATTCAGAGTATTATGAGCAGAAATAGCTTACGAGCAAAAACTGTCTTCGTGCACTCGTACATTCGTGTAAGGTATCGCAAACTGGAACACGTTTGTAAGCATTACAGAAGACGTCCGCGTAGATAAGTTCAAAGCCAGATTGTGTACAGCAGTCTGGCTTTGTTTTATGATGTAAAGTTACTCAATATCAGTTAATTAAACAAATGGTAATATGTTAAGTATTGTTACTTGGTAGTATATAATCATCTGGTACATCATGCGGTTCACGTGGGTCTGACTTCCATTCATCAACAACAGCATCATTCACCATTTGTACAGCTTCTTCCTCTGATAGCTCTCCTGTTTCGTATCTCTCTAAAACCTTCTCCAAGAAGTCATAATAATCATTACTTGTCATTCTTATCATAATTCATTCCTCCTATTAGTGTAGTTCCTATTAATGGATATACAAAATACTTACCCGTCAGTGCATTCCATACTCTCTTAGGATGTTTCATATTTAAGTACTTAGTTATAAATGCATGTTCATTACCAGATTCGGAGAACTCCTTAAGCATCTGCTCTAAGGCTTGTCTGCCTGGATATTCTTGTCCTGGTTGTAATCCCAATCTCTTACCTAGTTCCATAGTGTTAGCTGCTGCTTCTCCTTCTTCAAATAAGTATTTATGAGTTGCTAAATCTGGAGCTTCATTCTCTGGAACTAACAACTTCTTGGTTTTAAAGTTGTAGAAATCTCTAGTATTAGTCTTACGTTTAACATGTTCAAACAAATTACCTCCTATTGGCATCCTGTCCTTATCAGCCATTCCATAATATCCTCTATGCAAGGTTTCATGGTATGCAGTTGGATGTAAGTTATAATGCTTATTATATTGTAACATGTCATTTGAAGGATTAGGGTCTAAATACACTCTACCAGCAAACTCCCCATTAGGATAAGTAATCGTTTCATAATCTGGCGTTACTTTAACTCTAGCCCTATCTGCGCCATTTGGGTATGGTGTAAAATGTTCATATCCTAATCTCTTCGCTAGTTCCTTATTATATAATTCAGTCTCCTTCTTAACATCCGATTCCAAGAAATCTATAGCTTCCTTAGTTCCCTTATCTACATCACTATGTATCTTATCCATATTCCAACTTCTATCTGGATTAAGATTAACCTCTAGATTCTTAGCGGGATATTTATTAGAGGCTAGCGTATTAGCTCCTTTCTTAAACACTCTACCATTCTTCAAATCATCTCTAAGACTAAAGATTACTTGGTTATTAGAATATCCATTATCATATACATTATTAAAGATTACCCCGTCAGCACTCATCTTATCTGCTGCCCGCTCTAATGCTGCTCTATTAGGCACATCACCTACAGTAACTATTGGTCTCTCTAACTCTAAGTCACCTTCTACTCTGTAAGGTCTCTTGGCAAATCTCTCTCTAGCCTTAGCTGCTTTCTCTGCTTTACCTGGTATAGAATGATTAGCTGCTGTTCTTGGATTGCCAAATTTACCTTGATACCATATACCAACTTCAGGAGCGCCTTCATGAATAGCATCCCACCTTTCTGGACTGTATAATGTTAACTTAGTAGGAGCATCAGTATCATGTACTACATGTATGGATTGCCTAGGTCCCCAACCTACGTTGTTAGGTAGCATATTATTAGGAGTAGCTAAATGCTTAGATTGCCTTTTAAACTCCTTATCAACTACACGTTTAGCCATTTGTTTACTTGCATATCTACCTGCCATAGATGCACCTTTACTAAGTAAACTACCTAATCCTGTTGCTAGTGTAGCATAGTCTGTAAAGGTAAGGATTCCATTTAAATTATGCAAACCTTCTTCATACTTCTTAGCTTGCATATAATCATCATATCCTTTACTAGCCGCTTCTTGTGCTTGTTGATGCTGCCAAGGACTTTTGGCATCAGAGGTTACTGTAGGCTGTTCGGATTGCCCATATATGTTTATCATGGACTGAATATGTTCAGCTGGAGTAGCCTTTCTAATTCTATTCGGAATATTGGGTCTATAGTCTCTAATTGCATCACGTCTATTAATAGGTTGTGCAGGTTCTTGATATTTAATAATTCCACCTTCCTTAAAATTAAATGCCTTAATCCTAGTAGCTACATCAGTACCTTTACCTTCTTTACTCCAATGTCTATCAGAAGGATTACCTTGTCCTCTTAAGAACTTACGTACACCACCATTACCTGCTAACCAAGCTCCACCTAATAATCCCCAAGTAGAATATCCATTCTTATTAGCAAGTTCCAAATCCTCTTTACTGAATCCCTTCTCAAATGATTTGGCAAGTTTAATTGCAGCTTCTATTTGTAACTTAGGATTGTTTCTAAATGTCTCTATATCCGTATCTGCATACTGTCTAATGTTGTTATACTTCTTATCATCCTGCATGAATTGGAAATAGCCATAGGCAGGTGCTCCTGCTCTATTCTGAATTGCACTGTTAAATCCAGATTCCTGCTCTGCCATTTTAGTAAGGAATTGCCTATACTTCTTAGCTTCTGGATTACTAGCTTCTACTTCATCATAAGCCTTATTAAATGCAGCTAATCCTTTATAGGATTTAGGAGTATATGTAACTTTACTAGCTACTGGCTTATTAATTACTGGCTCTGCTGTAGGATTATTAGCTACTACATCAGTTTCATCAGTATCTCTTACTGGTACTACTAAAGCCTCTGGTTTATCGTAAGTTGTGTTGTAATTATATTCACTGAATGGATTAATAGGATTAGTAATGTCAGTATAATCTATTGTAGGATTACTTACTGGATTATAACTAACAAATCTCATTCCTTGTTGAGCTTTCTTGATTCGCTTCTTATAGGTTGGGCGACTTGATTTGATGAACTTCTTGCGCATGTCTCGTTTGCCATTTATAAATATTCAACCTTTCCGGCATAGGGGTATTATATATAGATATATGACTAAGAAAGGTTGAATATTATATTAACAGCATGAGTATGATTCAACAAGGAAATAGTAATCCAACTATCTTCTTAAATACATCACCTGCCATTAGTTCACCACTTGCAGGTAATCCAGCCTTATTAATGGAAACTATGATACTATACTTAGGATTATCAGTAGGGAAGTAACCACAGAACTCTACCGCATACATATCCTTAGTACTATCCTCATTAGTAGATAATGAACTAGTTCCCTGCATACCTGCAACTAGTACCTTATCAGACTTGGCATGTTGACCTAATCCGTCAGTAATATTAAATACTAGAGCTTTCTTTAAACTATCAATACTAGCCCTACTTGCTATTTGAGGATTAATAACTACTACACTATCCTTATATAGTTGAGGCTGTATCATCTTCCCATTATTGGCGATAGCATTATAGAAAGTTAGTATTTGGATTGGCGATACATGTTGGTTATAACCAATACTAGACCATACAAAGGCTGTCTTAGTCCAATTGTTATCTTTAGGAGTTACAAAGTGTGCAGGCTTTAGATTGGCTATTCCTGTGATACTATCCGGTTTACCATAGCTCATATTAGCTAATAAATCAAAATACGATTGGGGATTATTAGCAAATGCTTTCTCCATAGTCTTATAAATAGCAATATTGGAACTAACTGCCAATCCTTCTTGTACTGTAAGCTCACCATATCCACCTCTATGCCAATTATGGTCTTTAAGCTCTCTGCCATGAACTTGGTAGATACCATTTCCAGTATCAACCTTATCACTCAACTTCACCTTACCAGTTTCTAAAGCTGCCAATAACGATATTGGGTGCATCAGACCAGTAGACTGCCATACAGAGAAGTTCTCACATGATTGGTAGTTCGTACTGTCTTTCCTAGTAAGTCCAACCAGAGCTT
>PPYE01048056.1_pt1 | contig 10858 bp, 9 predicted proteins | sample 1559881 | NCBI WGS metagenome assembly PPYE01 (sample SAMN08240022, study PRJNA423297) | Human gut metagenome, whole genome shotgun sequencing project.
GCCACATCCTTGAGCTTATTTTCACCCACATGGTTGTTCTTCATGGCGATGGTAATGCCGTAGTTTTCGTCCTCCACCATTTTGGCGGCGTAGGAGCCGAACTGAGTGGCCAGCACTCGGTCATAGGGGGAGGGACTGCCGCCCCGCTGCATGTGTCCGGGGACGCAGACCCGTGTCTCAAACCCGGTCAGCTCCTCGATCTGCTTGGCGATACGGTTGGTGGCGGTGGTATAGCCCGCCTCTGCCCGCTTGGCCGCGCGCTCCTTTTTCTTCATGCGGGCCTCGCAGGCATCCATGGCGCCCTCGGCTACGGCCAGAATGGAAAAGGTCTTCCCCTGGGCGGCCCGGCGCTCGATGGCAGCGCAGACATTTTCGATGGTATAGGGCAGCTCGGGAATGAGGATGATATCCGCGCCGCCGGCGATGCCGGCATAGAGGGTGAGCCAGCCGGCCTTGTTGCCCATCAGCTCCACCACCATGCAGCGGCTGTGGCTGCCGGCGGTGGTGTGCACCCGGTCGATGGCCTCAGTGGCGATGTCCACCGCGGAGTGGAACCCGAAGGTGACGTCGGTGCCGTAGATGTCATTGTCGATGGTCTTGGGGAGGCCAATGATGTTGAGCCCTTCCTCCGCCAGGAGATTGGCGGTCTTGTGGGTACCGTTTCCGCCCAGGCAGAGCAGACAGTCCAGCTTCATCTCCTGATAGTGTTGCTTCATGGCGGCGACCTTGTCCACCTGGTCCTCCCCCACCACCCGCATGAGCTTGAAGGGGGTGCGCCGGGTGCCCAGGATGGTGCCGCCCACGGTGAGGATGCCTGAGAACTCCCGGGGCTCCATGACCCGCCAGTCTCCATGGATCAGGCCGTGATAGCCGTTTGCAATGCCGATGATCTCCACCTGATCTCCCATGCGCTGGTAGAGCGCTTTGGCAACACCCCGCAGTGTGGCGTTGAGACCCGGACAGTCCCCGCCGGAGGTGAGGATACCCACTCGTTTTTTCATTGGCTGTATGCCTCCTTTTCTGTATCGCTCCGTCTGCTTTTCTTCAGCATAGGAGTCTGGTCGTTTCCTGTCAAGCCCCGAAGGGAGATTATGGCGGGAAATGCACGGAAATCCCCGGCTTTAGTTGCATAAAATCGCCTTATATGTTACAATTAAAAAATTGCAGGAATGCAAATGAGCCGGGGGAGAAACCTTCCCTGTGATTTGAGGTCGCGCCGGGAAAACGGCGTTCCGGACGTGTGTGCCGATGGATGGGGACCTTGAATCGGGCACAGCGAAAGGAAGGAACGTATTATGATGGAAATCAACGGCGAACAGGTGGAAGGCCTGTCCAACTATGCCGACCTCGGGCTCTCCGAGGCCGTAATGAAGGCCATTGAGAAGAAGGGCTATGTGCAGGCCACACAGGTGCAGTCGGGTGCCATCCCCTACTTCATGCAGTGGAGAGACGTGATCGCCAAGGCCCCCACGGGAACGGGCAAGACCTTTGCCTTCGGTATTCCCATGGTGGAGCATATCGACCCGGAATCCACCGATGTGCAGGGACTGATCCTGGCCCCCACCCGGGAGCTGGCCATTCAGATCCAGGATGAGCTGCGGGATCTGTGTGCCTTCAAGGAGGGCGTGCGGGTGGCCTGCCTCTACGGCGGACAGCCCATTGAAAAGCAGATCACCCAGCTCAAGAAGCGGCCCCAGATCGTGGTGGCCACTCCGGGCCGCCTCATGGACCATATGAAGCGGCGCACCGTGCGGCTGGACAAGGTGGAGACCGTGGTGCTGGATGAGGCCGACCGGATGCTGGACATGGGCTTTGTGCGGGATGTGACCCGCATCCTGGATCAGATCAAGCACCGGAAGAATATGGGCATGTTCTCGGCCACCATCTCCCGAGAGGTCATGGACATCTCTTGGGTCTACCAGCGCGACCCGGTGGAGATCACCGTCCGCCCGGTGGAGGACTCCAAGCCCGACATCCAGCAGTACCGGATCGATCTGGACAACCGGGAGCAGAAGCTGGATACCATCGCCGCTCTCATTACCCACGGCGGGTATGAGCGGGCCATCGCCTTCTGCAATACCAAGAACATGACCGATCGCCTGGCGGGGCTTCTGAAGATGCGTGGGATCTCCTGCGAGGCCATCCACGGGGACATTCAGCAGCGGGTGCGGGAGCGTACCCTGGACAAGTTCAAGAAGGGCGAGCTGCGGGTACTAGTGGCCACCGATGTGGCGGCCCGGGGACTGGACATCGACGATGTGGATGCGGTCTTTAACTATGATGTGCCCGATGAGATGGAGAATTATACACACCGCATCGGCCGGACCGGCCGCGCCAAGCGCCACGGAGTGGCCTATACCTTTGTGGCCAACATCACCGAGGGGATCCGGATGGACAGTATTGTCAGCAATACCAAGGCCGAGATCCAGCGCCTGCGCTATGACCAGGACGGATGCCTGATGCTGGTGGAGGAAAAGGCGTAAGCCGCCTTTCGAGGAAGCAGAGTTGCCCGCGGCGATGCCGCGGGCACAGCCATTTTGCTTAGGATTCCGAATTACGGAAAAAGATTTGCTTTTTCAGAGATTTTACCGCTTTGTGTCAACTTCTATGAAGAAATTCTTTACACCGTTCGGCGTTCTGTGGTAAAATACCAAATAGCTAGAACTCCAAGTTTACTTTTCAATATATTCCACGAAGCGGAGGTCTTTTTATGCAACTGCATCAGGTTAAGGAGGTCCTCAATGCCATTGTTCTCTGTGGAGAGGACCGGTTAGATCAGGAGGTCGTTTCTGCCTGCGGAAGCGACTTTCTCAGCGATGTGCTGGCCTTTGTCCATAACCAAAATCTGCTGCTGACCGGTCTGGTCAACCCGCAGGTGGTGCGTACGGCAGAGATGACGGACATCAAGTGCATCGTTTTTGTCCGGGGCAAGCGCCCGGATGAGGACATTATTCAGATGGCGCAGGAGCGTGGCATTGTGGTCATGACCTGCGGCGAGCGTATGTACAGCGCCTGCGGGCTGCTTTACAGCAATGGATTAAGGGGGAATTAGATCCGATGGAACCTGTTAAATTGGTATACCCTGTGGAGGGAGGCGACTTCATCGAGGCTGGTGAGGCTTCCAGCAAGATGAAGATGACATTGAAGAAGCTGGGCCTTCCGTCCGATGTCATCCGCAAGGCAGCGATCTGCATGTATGAGGGTGAGATCAACATGGTCATCCACGCCAACGGCGGGCGCGCCGAGGTGGAGGTTACGCTGGACCAGATCGTCCTGAAAATGATCGACGAGGGTCCGGGCATCCCCGACGTGGCAAAGGCCATGGAGGAGGGGTATTCCACCGCCGGCCCCGAGGTGCGCAGTCTGGGCTTTGGCGCCGGTATGGGCCTGCCCAATATGAAGCGCTACTCTGACGAGATGAACATTGAGACCGAGGTGGGCAAAGGGACCGTGGTCACCATGAAGCTCAAGATCGGATGATGCCTGCGTGGAACCTGGAGTTGATACTGCGATGAAGCACTCTGTTGTCCTGGACCGGAACCGCTGCCGGGGCTGCACGACCTGCATCAAGAACTGCCCGACCGAGGCCATCCGGGTCCGGCGGGGAAAGGCTCTGATCTTGTCGGACCGGTGTATCGATTGTGGGCGCTGCATCCAGGTGTGCCCCCACCGCGCCATTAAATCGGTGAGCGATAATTTGGAGCGGCTGCGTGACTACCGTTACTGTGTAGCAATCCCGGAACCTGCCCTCTATGGTCAGTTTCAGCACATGTGGGACATCGACCTGGTGCTGAACGGACTGAAAAAAATCGGTTTTCATAAAGTGTTTGAGGCCGCCAAAGCAGCGGAGCTGCTGGCGGAATACACCTCCCGCCGGGGGACGGAGGAGAAAAGCCCCGTACCCCTGATCTCGGCCAACTGTCCCACCATCCTGCGGCTGATCCGCATCCGTTTCCCGCGGCTCATTGAGCACATTGACCCCCTCATCCTGCCCATGGAGCTGGCGGCCACCCTGGCCCGCCGGGAGGCGGAGAAGGAAACGGGACTGCCGCCGGAGGAAATCGGGGTCTTTGCCATCGTCCCCTGTCCGGCCAAGGCCACGGCCAGCCACCGGCCGGAGGGACTGGAGTCCCCGGTACTGGACGGCGCTTTTGCGATCCGTGATATCTATATCCCGCTGCTGCGGGCCATGGAGCTGCTGGAAGAGCCGGAGCCCATGCTCTCGGCCGGCGCAACCGGAATCGGCGTGGCCATCTGCAGCGGAGAATGTCACGCCCGGGGGTCCAATAAGTATCTGGCGGTGGATGGGATTGAGAATTCCATCCAGATGCTGGAGGAGATTGAAGACGGCCGCCAGCCCGAGGTGGAGTTCATCGAGCTTTCGGCCTGTACCCAGGGGTGTGTGGGCGGCTGCCTGACTGTGGAGAACCCATATGCCGCCCGTATGCGCATCCGCCGGATGATGAATCAGCAGCCGGTGGACCGATGTGTCCAGCCCCTGGGTCAGGAGGAGGAGAAGGATCTGCAATTCAGCCGGATCCTTCAGTATAGTCCTGCTTTCCGTCTGGATGAAGACCGGGCGGAGGCCATGGCCAAGCACCTGCGGATCGAAGCGCTGGAGTCCCGCCTGCCGGGACTGCACTGCGGTTCCTGCGGCGCACCCAACTGCCATGCCTTTGCGGAGGATGTGGTGCTGGGGCGGGCCTCTCTGGACGACTGCATTTTCCGGGTACGGGAGCGTATGCGGGATGTGGCCGGACCGGGCGGGACCGATGTCTATCTCCCTCCCCCCTTCCGGCAGAAAAAGGCGGAAACAGAATAAAGGCAAAAAAGGCGCTTACCCAACTGGGTAAGCGCCTTTTTGATTAACCGATACCGCCCATGGCAATACCGCAGATCACAACTACGGCGGAAACCAGGACGTAGAAATAGCCGATGACCGGGAAGGAACGGCCCAGCGGCTTCAGACGGCCGCGGTTGAGCTCTTCCCGCAGGGGCTCGATTCCCAGCAGGAAATAGATGAACACCGCGCACAGCACTGCGCCGAAGGGGGAGATATAGATGGTGACCACATCCAGCCAAGAGCCCATCTTGGGCAGGGACTCCAGGAAGACCGATACGCCGAAGACGATGACCGAGATGGTGATCACAGCGGCGGTACGGGAGAAGTACAGCCGGTTGGACAGGGCCTCGCTGCACGCCTCCATCATGTTCACCAGAGAGGTGATTCCGGCAAAAAAGACCGAGATGAAGAAGATGATGGCAAAGAGCTGTCCGGCGGGCATCTTCTGAAAGACCTGAGGCAGGGTGACGAACATGAGAGAGGGGCCGCTGGTGGGGTCGATGCCGAAGGCAAAGACCGCGGGAAGGATGGCAAAGCCGGCCAGCAGCGCGGCAATGGTATCCAGAATAGCGGTGTAGCCCGAGTGCTTGATGATGTCCTCATCCTTGCGCATATAGCTGCCGTAGATCAGCATTCCGGCTCCGTTGATGGACAGGGAGAAAAAGGCCTGTCCCATGGCGTAGATCCAGGTCTTGGGATTGGCCAGATAGCTCCAGTCCGGCTTGAGGAGATAGGCATATCCGCCCGCCGAGCCGGGCAGGAAGAAGACCCGGATCGCGATGATGACAAAGAGGACGAAGAAGGTGGGCATCATGAATTTGCTGATCTTCTCGATACCGCCCTCGACGCCCAGGATCAGGATAAGCGCGGTGAGAGCCACGGCGATGATGTGCCAGGGGACCGAGCCGAAGTCCACGGCCAGGGTGTCGAAATAGGCCTGGGCGTCTCCCTGCAGGACCGAGCCGGTGATGGCCCCTGCGCAGTAGCGCAGGACCCAGCCCACGACCACCGAGTAACCGATGGCGATGCCCAGCACACCGGCCAGTGGCATAATACCGATGATGGAGCCGCCCCGCAGTCCCCGGCGCTTGAGGATATAGTCGAAGGAGCCGGAGGTGCCGGTGCCGGTCAGACGACCCAGAGCAAACTCGGCGGACAGGCCCGCATAGCTGAACAGGGCCACGAACAGGAAATAGGGGATGAGAAAGGCGCCGCCGCCATATTGGCCCACGCGGTAGGGGAAGAGCCAGATGTTCCCCATGCCCACGGCGGAGCCTACCGCCGCCAGCACGAAGCCGACGGAGCTGGTAAACTGGCCGGATTTTGTCTGTTTACTCATGAGTGAAAGCCTCCTGGGAAGTGTTTGGGGTCCAAAGCTCGGTCAGGGCGTGGACAGTCTTGCCCTGACTGCCTGTGACGGTGCGGGCGGTAAAGAGCACATTGAGCACCGCCTCTTCCGCACATTCGGCCACAGCCTGGAAGGGAAGGTCCATGGAGTCCTCCCGGAAGGCAGAGACCGTGCGGATTTTTTCCTCCGCGCGGGGGTCGTAGGCGTTGGCGATGGAGAAGGCCAAAAAGACCTCCCCGCTACCGTGGCCGATGTAGGAGCCCAGCCGGGCCAACCCCACACTGACCCGCTTGGCGACCCGCTCCAGCTGGCGGGCATCCAGGGGAAGATCGGTGGCCACGATGGCGATGCAGGAACCCTGGTCCTCGGTCTGGCCCACGCGCAGGCGCTCCTCCAGCTGGGGGCCGATATGCTCCCCCGCGATGGTCAGGTCCCGCAGGTTGCCGTGGTTGGCCAGGACCAGGACGCCCAGGGTATAGGTCTTTCCATCCACCTCCAGGCAGCGGGAGGCGGTGCCGATCCCGCCCTTGAGATCGTGGCAGACCATGCCCTTGCCTGCGCCCACGTCGCCCTCGGCAAAGTCGGCCCCGGCGGCCTCCATGGCCGCAAAGACCTCCTTCTCCCCCACGGCCCGGTGCAGGATGTCATTGAGGGTGGAATCGTTGCACTCGCACACCACCGGATTGAGCGAGCGCATGGACACCCCCTCGCGGTCACAGCGGCGGACCATGTACTCCACCAGCGCATCGTGGACCAGGCCCACGTTGAGGGTATTGGTCAGGGCAATGGGAGATTCCAGGGTGCCCAGCTCCTGGATCTGCATAAGTCCCGCGCTCTTTCCAAAGCCGTTGAGGACAAAGGCGGCGGCGGGCAACTTGTGGACAAAGGGATTTTCCGGACAGGGAAAGAGGACGGTCACCCCCGTCTTATGGGCGGGCGTGTCCACCGTACAGTGCCCCACCGTGACGCCGGGCACATCGGTGATGCGGTTGTGGGGGCCCTTGGGAAGCGAGCCCACACACAGGCCGTAGTCGGCCGCACGGAGCTGATGCAAGGTCGGTTCCTCCTTTGGTAAAGCAAATGGGGTGTTGCCTCCCCTATTATCCCGGAAAGGATGCGGAAAGTCAATCGAAGATTTTAGCAGCGCAAAACATAAATACATAGGTGTGCTACTGTGTAAAAGTGCTTTGGAAAGAGGGATTGGGCTTTCCATTGCTTTTTCTCCCACAGATAGGGTAAAATGGGGACGTATCCGATGGAGAAATTTAAAGGCTTCTTAAAAGACTTCCGTTCCGTCTCTTAAAAAAGGGGCGGTATACTACAATCAGGAGAAAGGAACTGCGCCATGTATAACATTCTCATCTGCGATGACGACCGCGACATCGTCTCGGCCCTGGATATTTATCTGACCAGCGAGGGATATGCCACCGTAAAGGCCTATGATGGACTGGAGGCTCTGGAGATGGTGAAGGAGCATGACATCCATCTGATTCTCATGGACGTTATGATGCCCAATCTGGACGGCATCCGGGCCACCGCCAAGCTGCGGGAGAGCACGAATATCCCCATCATCCTCCTCACCGCCAAGAGTGAGGATACGGATAAGATCCTGGGCCTCAACATCGGCGCCGACGACTATATCACCAAGCCCTTCAATCCGGTGGAGGTCATCGCCCGGGTCAAGAGCCAGCTGCGGCGGTATACGACTTTGGGGGGACGTAGCAAGGTGGCGGAGGACAACAGCGCCGTTTTTTCCAACGGCGGCATTACAATGGACGATAATGCCAAGTCGGTCACCGTAGATGGGGAGCGAGTCTCCCTCACCCCCATCGAGTACAACATCCTTCTTCTGCTGATGAAGCACCCCGGGCGGGTCTTTTCCACCGGGCAGATCTATGAACAGGTGTGGAACGACCCCTCGCTGGGCTCGGAGAACACGGTGGCGGTACACATCCGGCACCTGCGCGAGAAGGTAGAGATCGACCCGGCCAATCCGCGGTACATCAAAGTGGTGTGGGGACTGGGCTATAAAATGGAAAAAATCTAAACGTGAACGGGAGGGGCGCCCATGGGGGCAAAGCATAACAGAGGATTTCGGAAGGGCTGTGCCGCTGCACTGTGTATCGTGTGCGGCGCACTGGCCTTCTGGTCCAGTATTTTGCTGGTGTCCCGGTGGGACGATCTGTGGTCCGCCGGTGATTTTTATCAGAGCGGCAGCCTGTATAGCGCCCTGTGGCCCTACCAGGCAACGGTGGAGCAGGGTATGGAACTGCGCCTTCGGGAGACCTGGGGACAGGATCTGGAATATCTGGAAGAGCTTCAGCTGCAGCAGATCGAGAAAAAGCTCCGGGCGGAGCAGACCAACTACCGCTTCCGGGTACGGCTGGACGACGGGACCATTCTGTGGAGCAATCTGGATCAGAAGCAGACCCTGGACGATCTGGCCAGACAGGATACCTACTCCTTTACGGTGACCCAGGGGAATGAGTTGTACAATGAGGATCAAAGCCGCTGGGACAATACCGACAGTTATGAGATCCTCCAGGTTTGGACCGGGGAAAAGTATGTGGAATTCAGTCCCGTGGTCCCAGCAGACGCAGCCGGAGCGGGACAATATGGTTATTCCTACGACACAGACATGGAGCGGTGGATCTGGACCGAGGACCAGGACAGCCGCGTCCACACCGCGAGCCTGGTGGTGGAGAGCGGTGTGACCGATCCCCTGACCGTGCGGGACTCCATCTGGACGGCGAAGGAGAATTATGATGGGATCCAGAACTGGCTGGGGCCGGTCACGGTGCTGTGTCTCATCTCCCTGACACTGACCCTGGTGGGGCTTGTGTGGCTCTGGAGGAGCATCGCATTCTGTTCCGAGGAAAGTCAAATGCTGCCCCTCTCCTGGCAGGACAGGATTCCCTATGAGCTCTACCTGTTGGGGGCGAGCTTCCTTTTCTGCATCCCGCTGGCGGCGGGAGATCCCATCACCACCAACATCAACCAGCACGGGCTTTCTCTCCGGGCGGTCATTGGCCTGGGCGTGCTGACCATGGCCGAAGTGGGCCTGGTTTTGGCGGCGCTTATGAGCACCATGAAGCGGTGGAAAAACGGGATTCTGCTGCGCAATACCCTGTGCTGGCATCTGTGCGCCAGGGTGGGGCATTTCTTCCGGGAGGTAACGCTCCACTGGCCCATCACCCGGCGGGCCGTGTGGATTTTCCTGCTCTATTTGGTGGGCACTGTGCTGACCGGAGCGACCATCATTCTGATTCCGGTCTATCAGGGACTGGTGCTCTGGGGTATCTGCCGGTGGGTGCGCCAGTGGAAGGAGATCCGGAGCGCGGCGGAGGAGATCGTCGGCGGAGGCAGCGAGGTACAGATCGACACCAGGGGGATGTACCGGGATCTGAAAGAGCACGCCCAACAGCTCAATGCCCTGGGGGTTTCCATCACCCATGCGGTGGAGGAACGGCTGCGGAGCGAGCGGTTCAAGGCCGAGCTCATCACCAATGTCTCCCATGACCTCAAGACCCCGCTCACCTCTATCATCAACTATGTAGATCTGCTCAAAAAGGTGGAGATCACCGAGCCCAAGGCCCTGGAGTACCTGGAGGTGCTGGACCGGAAGTCCCAGCGGCTGAAAAAGCTGACGGAGGACCTGGTGGAGGCGTCCAAGGCCTCCACGGGGACACTGCCCGTGTCGCTGGAGCGGCTGGACTTCGGACAGCTGGTGCAGCAGGCCTTGGGAGAATATGAGGAGAAATTTGCCCAGGCCGGATTGACCCCTGTACTGGATCAGGGCGATGGCTGCCGGGTCATTCTGGCCGACGGCCGCCACCTGTGGCGGGTCATTGACAATCTGCTGGGGAACTGCTGTAAATATGCCCTGAGCGGCACCCGGGTCTACCTGGATTTGTCGGCACGGGATGGGCGGGTATTTCTGACGGTGAAGAATATTTCCCGGGCAGCCCTCAATCTCCCGCCGGAACAGCTGATGGAGCGGTTTGTACGGGGCGACACCGCCCGCAGTACGGAGGGTTCCGGACTGGGACTCTCCATTGCACGGAGCCTGACGGAGCTTCAGGGCGGTTCCTTCCGGCTGGATATTGACGGCGATCTCTTCAAAGCGGAGGTCTCGCTGCCGGCTGCACCGGAAGAGCCCCTTTCCCCGCCGGAACAGAGTGGGGAATCCGAGAGGCTTCTGTGAGGGACCAGAGATTCTTTATCTCCTTTTTATCCAATTTTAAGGCAGGACGAACGATCTTTTAACGCTCGTCTGGTATCTTAGAGACAAGGAAAACGGTGCGGAAGGGCGGATGTGTCCCTGCGCCCTATGGAAGGAGATTAAGCTCATGGAAAAGAAGCTCTATCGGACAGAGGGCCGGGAGGCCCTGCTGTTTGGCGTATGCGGCGGCATTGCCGAGTATTTTAACCTGGACCCCACCCTAGTACGGGTGGTGATGGTACTGCTGATGTGGTTCAAGGGGGCGGCGCTGATCCTCTATCTCATCGCGGCGTTCCTCCTGCCCCGTAAAAGCACCCTCTACCCGGGGAGCTGAGCGGGAGGAATTTGGATCCAAATCAAATACGGTTGCCAGCATTTTTGGATGGATATGCCAAGGCCCCCGCTCCTAACGGAGCGGGGGCCAAATTTTTTTACAGAACAGCGT
>PPYE01487576.1_pt1 | contig 10856 bp, 17 predicted proteins | sample 1559881 | NCBI WGS metagenome assembly PPYE01 (sample SAMN08240022, study PRJNA423297) | Human gut metagenome, whole genome shotgun sequencing project.
CTTATACAAGTAGCAGATCAATTCATTGCCGCACCTTAGTTATTGATAACCGGCAATAATTTTAGGCCCTTTCTCTCATTCTTTTTACGCTTGGCATCTGCCTTACGGTTATTGATAACCAATTGATAAGATTCAGCCACAGCATTCAGTTCATCGGCAAAGGCAATAAACAGTTCATTATCATAATAAAAGAACATATCATTTACCAATGAATATAGCTGATTCAATAATCCATTACAGTTCTTATGCAGACTAGTAGCCGAAAGACCTTTCTGTTCTTTCACAATACCACGCTGTGTATCTAAGTCCAAATAAAGATTATTTGCCTTTTCCACTTCAGTGATGCGATCAGCCAGATTCAGTCGTTCTACTGAATCATGGTTTTTCTCTGATTGCAGAATCAAAATGTAACCTGCAATGCGGGCAGACATATCGGAACGGGTAATTATCTTATTCATTTTATAATTTCCAGTCTGATCAATAAGGCTTCTTGCAGCATCTTGATCTTCTTTTGTTCCTATATCTCTTGCTCTTGATGTTCATCTGTAATGCGCTGAAACATTTGCGACGAATATCATGGGCTTCGGACAGACCGACTGTTTCAGAATAAAGATGGCTTTTATTTAACTTTTGACCATATTCAGCTAATATAGCCTGTAATGCCAAATGCTTGTTGGTTAAATCCACTTTATCGTTTGCTGATTCAGGTATCTTTCCAGATCCATCTTTTACAACTGCATCCGACGAACCTTTCAATAGCTTTGCATATTTATCATATACACCTAACCAACGTGACATAAAATCATAGTTTTCTGACAAATTCAGAAAATTAATAGAAACTAATGCTCTTGCTTCAATCATTTGTTACAAATATTTATAAGTTTAATCCTCATTTTTATTTGCGAATTATAATTTTCTTATCAATCTGACCACAGATTGGATTAAGAATACTCAAACATTTGCTTCACATTATCTATATAGTCTTCTTTTACACGTACCATTGTCTGTAATGTAGAGGTAAATATAGAATCCAATGAAAACTGCAAGAATTTAATTCCAGACTCTTTTAAAAAGTAAATATCATCCTCTTTTAGCGGTATTTTTGTACTCAATAAAGGTGTGAATCCATATTGCCCCACTTTTCGTATCACCTCTTTCCAATCAGGGAAAGCAAAAATATCACCTCCTGTCAAAGCCAGATTCCCCCCCTCCCTCCGATTCTTCCTTAACAGAAGTCAGCAGATACGGGGGAAAAGAAATCGTCACTCCTTTATAATTCCATCCTACTTTTACTGGATTATCGATTATTTTTCGAATAAACTTATCTATCAGGTCTGATTTTATATTTAGGGTATTTGCTATATTTTCTATTGAAGCATTTAATTCTCCTTCTCCAATATGTGACAAGATATATCCAATAGAAGGTGGAACTACGCTTGCAAAAGCCATGGCATATTCTAGCTTAGCAGTAATTAAAGCTGATTTAGCAATGATATAAGAACAATTATTTTCGTTTCTAATCACATATTGTGGATTCAAATAGATATACATAATACAGCCGTTTTTATACATAAAATAGTAAGGAGGGCATGCCTCCTTACTAAATTGAATATTTAAGATCCATAATACTTCTATCAACACTGGATGCAAACTATAATCAATCACTCTTTTTTTGTAAATAGTGATATAAAATCTTTTCAATATCGTTTTTAATTTCTATATTTGTTCGCTATACATAAATGCAAATACTATGAAAAAAACAATTGGAATAAAAAGAAACTTTATTATTATAATAATAAGTATACTCCTTTCTGCCTGCACAAAAAAAGAAAATGCTTCTCAACAAGCGTTGTTGCTTGAATTGGTTCAAGCGGAAGCGGTGATGTATGAACATCCGGATAGTGCACTGGGTGTATTTCCTATTTAAAAGCAATAGAAGAAGTAGAAAAGACGAAAGACTATCAACTGGCACATTTGATTTATAGCAGTATAGGAAATATATACCTATATAATTCGCTGAATGAATATGCATTGCAAATGTTTAAACAGTCATTGCACTATGCGAAACTATCCGAAAATAAGAATTATATATGTTCTGCATATTATGATTTGGGAAAAGTATATTCCGTATTATTTGATTTTGATAATAGCATCAAATATTATAAAGAAGCTATACAAATGGCAGAAACTCTACATAATAATGGTATATTAATAAATGGAATGAACGAATTAGCAGGAGTATATACCGAAACAAAAGATTATCAACCTGCCCTATCCTATGCCCAAAAAGCTTTAATACTTAAAGAAACAAGCGAATTACCCCTAAAAAAAAGGCTAGAACAAAGTTACTTGGTAATTGGTGACATATATAGACGCATTAATAAAACAGATTCTGCCTATTATTATCTGAATAAAACATTATCCTCCAATCGCATGGAAACGATTTGTGCAACTTATGAAATTTTATATAATCTAAGCAAAGAGAAAAAAGACTATGAAAAAATGAGCCTATATTGCGATAGTATGGTAGTTTATCAAGATTCTGTCTGGAAATTGCATAAAAATAAAGAGCTTATGAATATGCAGGAAAAGTATAACCAGCAAAAACTATTGAATGAAAAGAACCAGCTAAAAATAGAAAATAATACTATCATCCGTAATGTACTAATCATATTGGTAGTGGTATTCTGCCTGATAGCTATCCTTATCTATATATACCAGCGAAAATTAATCCGTAAAGAGCATATCATACAAAGACATGAAGAAGAAATACAGCTGAATACCTTAAAAAGACAAGAGAATGAGAGAATAATCAGTCGTAACCAAAGCCGCATGAAGGAACTGGCAGAACAAATGGAGGCGAATAAAGATGCGCAGGAACAGTTGGAGGAGCAAAAGAATGTACTATCTGAAATAAAATGCCAAAATGAAGCCCTGCAACAAGAGAATAAAATGTTGCAGCAACATATTGATAAATATTCTTCTTCGCTGAATGAAAAGTCCAAAGAACTTGAAAGATTGGGACTTTTAGGAGAAGAAAACCAACGATTGCATGATCGTGAAAGATTCCTGTGCAACCAACTGATAAAAAAGACAGATGTCCTTTACCGGCTAAAGACAAAGCCCCAATACATGAAAGACGAGCAATGGGAAGAGGTAAAGGAAACAATGAATCTATTATTCGATAATTATATAGTAAGGCTTTCCACTCTTGTACCTTCATTGACAGAAAGCGATTTGCAGATATGCTGCTTCATCAAGTTGGGAATAGCCAATCCGGGAATAGCTGATTTGCTGGGGATAGAATCGACTTCGGTATCTAAAAGAAAATTAAGATTGAAAGAACGTATCACTCAAAAGATAGGAGCATTCGGCAAAGGACAGACACTGGATCTGTGGCTATGGGAGTTCTAGGGAAGCAACTGTCCACATTCCGCATTCGCACAAAGAGGTAATATTCTAATTATTAGCATATTATCTCTTTTTTAATTGTCCATATAACGTACATATCCGGTCTATCTGTTTTTCATTCTAAATCCATAACTTTGCAGCATAACAATCAATCAATAATATTATTATGAAAACAACTAAAGAATTAAAGATTTGGAGTTTGCGTATGGTATTATTCACCATATTGCTTAGTGGTTTATCGGTGCAGAAAGTGTATTCTTTTTGTAATAGTACAGAAATTATTATAAATGGGAAGTGGTATAGCAATCAAGAAAAAGTTAATACACGAAGCCTGCCATCTATTCCCATCACAGCCTGCACCGATGGCCAGAACATCTACATTGAAAACACATCTCCGGACTGTGACATACAAATTACCATCACCGGTAATCAAACAGGAGAAGTGATGTATGAACAGTTAGTGCCCCAAGCACAAACAAGCTATATTATCATTTCCATAGCCAGTTTCCCATCCGGAGAATATACATTAGAACTAACTAGTGAAGATGGGAAATACTTGGTTGGAGCTTTTAAAAGATAACCCTAATTATTCATCCTAAAAAACTACAAAGACCATGAAACGAGTAGACCTTAAGAAAATCCTCTATATGGATTTTCTTATCCGGCACAAGTGCACAGGCACATCCAAGGAATTTGCAGCAAAGATGGATATGTCACGTTCCACTCTCTTTGAGTACATTGCCTATATGCGCGATGAACTGGAAGTGTGCATCCTTTTCGATAAATTCTTAGGAACATATTATTATGATGGCAAAAATCTATATACGTCATTAGGCTTTAAAGTAGTAGGATAATACGAATTGAAATGTGATGAGAAAAACGGGGCATGTTTGAATTTCTTTTTGATATAAAACCGGATGCAGGAAATGTATGTCCCACCACCCGACTGGCATACCTGATTAGTGAACGGGGAAACAAGGTCTATTATACCGATACCTCCGACTCCGTTTTCACTACCGGTTTGCTGCGGAAAGGAATAGGACGCATCATTTATCCACATGATTTCCGATGGTTTACGCCACATTTGGCATTGCTGGACTATCAACTGCAAGATAAGCAGCAAGTCTATAATGAATATGACATAAACTATCTGTTTATAGCCATAAACAAAACCGACAGAAAGATAGACCTAATGCCGGAAATGCCCGTCGTCACCCTGCCGCCTATTCCTTATAAATTGCTGCCGCAAGGTGCAAAAGACGACGATTTCATCGACAAACTGACGGAAATAAAAGAAGACCGTTCACGCACTGTTATTATAGGCTTGCTGGAAGACGAGGAAGAAGAAAGAAAAGTGAACACCCCCTCACATAACGGAATGCACCTTTGCCCATGTGCCCATGGCAGAGTTCACGCCACAGGAAATAAAAAAAATTACCCCCGTGAAACTGGACAGACAGATCATTGATCTACTGGCAAACCGGGAATACATCATAGAACGGCAAAAACACCTGTGCGCCTTCTTTGAGAGCGAAAGTGAAAGGATGAACGAAATAGCCGACTGGCTGATAAACAGAGTAAAACAAAAAAGACAATTATGAGCAAATTTCCATTCTACAAACAGTTGGACGGCATGGACTGCGGCCCCTCCTGCCTGAGAATGATAGCCAAATATTATGGAAAGACATTCTCCGTACAGCAGTTACGCGAGCAATCATACATACAGCGCACGGGAGTTAACTTGCTAGGTATCAGTGAAGCGGCAGCCAGCATAGGGCTGCGCGCCACCGGTATACGCACTTCAATGGAAAAACTGAAACAACAGTCAAAACTGCCATGCATCATCCACTGGAACCAGGAACATTTCGTGGTCCTCTATAAAATAGAAAAGAAAAGGGGCAAAACTTGGTTCTACATTGCCGACCCTGCCTACGGATTGCTGAAATATGAGGAACAGGAGTTGAAAAAATGCTGGATCAGTACCACACAAGGCGGAATAGAAAAAGGAATTGCCCTCTTGCTGGATGTTACCCCGCAATTTTATGAAGCGGAACCCATAAAATATGAAAAGCTGTCATTATGGTATCTGTTTCACTATGTACGTCCCTACAAAAAGGCGATGATACAGCTCATCATCGGCCTGCTGGCCGGCAGTTTGCTGCAACTGGTCTTCCCTTTTCTCACCCAAACCATTGTAGACCAAGGCATAGGGCACAGGAATCTGAATTTTATACAGCTCATTTTGGTCGCACAACTCATGCTGGTATTCAGCCGCACACTTATTGAGGTGATCCGGCGCTGTATACTGCTCCACATCAGTACGCGCGTCAACGTGTCGCTCATCTCGGATTTCCTCTCCAAGCTGATGCGGCTGCCCATGAGGTTCTTTGACAGCAAACTGGCAGGCGACTTGATACGCCGCATCGAAGACCACAACCGCATCGAGAGTTTCCTCACCCAGTCCGTGCTCAATATTTTGTTCTCTACCCTCACGGTAGTCATCTTCGGTATCGTGCTGGCCATATACAGCTGGAAAATATTCCTCATTTTCATTCTCTGCCACCGCCGTACTACATGGAAGCATCACGCTGGGTGTGATGCTTTCCATACAGTACATCATCGGACAGATGCAAGGGCCTATCAGCCAATTCGTTTCCTTCATGCAGGACACGCAGGACGCGCAGCTCAGCCTGGAACGTCTCGGAGAAATACATGGCAAGCCCGATGAAGAGACAGAAGGCATGGACCAGGATACCCAAATATCAGGCAAAGACCCGATTCAATTGCAAAATGTAGTCTTTACTTACGGATCAGAAAAATCGAAACGCATCATCAAAGGGCTATCGCTGGACATACCAGCCGGAAAGACTACCGCCATCGTGGGCCTCAGCGGCAGTGGGAAAACAACGCTGATAAAACTGATGCTCGGATTCTATCCTCCCATCGGAGGAGCGGTGATGATAGGCAATCAGTCGCTACAAAAAATCAGTTTCAAGGAGTGGCGCAAACATTGTGGAGTAGTGATGCAGGAGGGATTCATATTCGGCGATACCATTGCCAACAACATAGCGCCGGATGGCAGCATGATAGACAAAGAACGCCTGCTGTATGCCGTAGAGATGGCAAATATACGTGAGTTCATCGAATCCTTGCCTTTAAAGTATAACACCAAAATAGGTAACACGGGGCAAGGATTGAGCCAAGGGCAGAAGCAGCGCATCCTGATAGCGCGCGCCATTTACCGTAATCCCGATTACCTGTTTTTTGATGAAGCGACGAATGCGCTCGATACGGACAATGAGAAAGTGATACAGGAAAATCTGGAGAGATTCTTCAAGGACAAAACGGTGGTCATCGTGGCGCACCGCCTGAGCACCGTAAAGAATGCCGACCAGATAGTGGTACTGAAAGAAGGGGAGATAACGGAACGGGGCACGCACGAAGAACTCATTGCCCGGCAGGGTGATTACTACAGGCTGGTGAAGAATCAGCTGGAACTGAGCGCTTAGGAAATTTAAAAATGAGAATTGAGAATTAAAAAATAATAGCAATAAGGTATGGAGGAAATCTATAAACCTAATACGGACGGACCGGAAAAGGTAGAAGTATATAGCCGCGAAAACAATGATATGCTGGGAGATATGCCCGAATGGTTGATCCATACGGGAAGCTACATCGTATATGGACTGATTGTTTTTCTTATTGCAGGCACGGCATTATTTAAGTATCCTGACACAATAAGAAAAACGATAACCATTGAACTATCCCTTTGACCTCATCATGGGTGAAATGTCTTCCGCCTACGAACAGTTCACCCAAGCCGTGCGTACGTGCGTGATGTATCAGGAGTTTGATATCTATCCGCAGAAGAAAAAATACCTGGATGAAGAACTCCGGATACTGGAAAGTACCGGTAAGGCAGATGCCATGGCGGTGCTGAATGTGAAACGCGAACTCTTTGAACTGGATATAAACCACCGGATGGAGACTGCCAAAAACCTCCGGATGCTGGAACTGGCTTACGAAAACATGGTGAACAGCCTCCGCACGTGGGACAAGAAGTACCTCATCAAAAGCCATCACGACGGCATAGTGGTATGGGGAAAGACATGGGGCATGAGCGCCCGGGTAAATGAAGGAGACACCCTGTGCACCGTTATCTCCAAGCAACAGGGGAATCCCCTCGGGCACATCACTCTTTCACAAGACGAAGTGGCGGAAATTGCCGTGGGTGACAAAGTAAATATCGAACTGAACAAATACCCCACCCACTCGTATGGCGTACTGCCGGGAAGAATCGCCTCCGTCTCTTTTGTGCCTTACAATAAAAGTTATGCCGTGGAAGTGGACTTTCCGGACGGACTGGTGACAACCAACAGAAAGGAAATAAAATATGAAATAGACATGTCCGGCCGGGCGGAGATCATCACTTCGAGCCGGAGCATACTGAGCAGGATTTTCGCACCCGTGTATGAATTGTTTTCCACCACGGAGTAACACCGTTTTTTTCACTACAGAGAATAACCAACTTAAACAAAGAAGAATATGAAAAAAGAAGACCCCGACAACAAGCAACCGGAATACACCCGCTATTCCGAAGATGAAGAACAAGTGCTGGACTTGAACGAACTGATGGACGTACAAGGTGGCATAGATGACAAGGAGTTATCCAAATGTGGCCTGGGATGCTATACAGGCGGATTCGTCGATCCTACAAAAACACAAGATGAAAATACCGGAAATGAATAAAGTATATGTGCTGAACCCTCATTATCATCTGAGACATGATATTCACAGGGTCGCATTATTCTCCAGTACGGGGACAGATACCGACTGCTCCCGGAACTGGCATACTTTTATTCACCCGCTGCAAGCTGTCATGCTGAGTTTTTTCACGTATGACAGACCTTTGCAGACAACTCTCCCTCTGCTGTGCGACTTCTTCTGCCGGAGCAAGGAGGAGATGATCAAATGGGTATCGGACTTCATTGATAATCCGACCCCCATTTATACCTCCTCCCAGCAGGGAGAAATTTATTTTCCCAAACGTATATTGATTGAAGCGGAAAAGGCAGGCAAAGCATTGCGTTTTGACCGGCTGCAAGCAAATTCTTTTGTCTGGAAAAAACTGGATCTTACTACAAGAAGGCTGTATTCCGGTCCGTTGCTCCTCACATTCATGCTGACCAACCAATGTGTCACGCATTGTAAGTATTGCTATGCAGATACATCAACGCAAATAAAATCCCCACTCACCACCCAACGCATGATGGAGCTGATCAAGGAAGCTTCAGACCTGCAAGTACAACAAGTAAATCTGATAGGTGGTGAAATATTCCTGCATAAAGACTGGAAAATCATATTAAAAGAATTGGTAAAACGGGGTATTGCCCCCGAATTCATATCGACCAAAATGCCTGTAACCCAAAAACTGTTGCAAGATGTACAGGAAACAGGGTATCAGGGAATTGTTCAAATTTCACTGGATGCCATTCATTCCGAAATACTGACCGCCTCGCTGGGAGTAAACGGAAATTATGCCAAAGAGATGCTTCACGGCCTGCAATTACTGGATGACAGCGGACTGAATTATCAGATTTCATCTGTGCTGACCAACTACAATTGCCAGTCAAGATACCTGGGGTGGAAGCCGGTGTTTCAAAGGAAGCGAATGCTCTGCATTGACCACTCATATGTTTATATTGCCTGATGGTAAAGTGACTGTATGCGAGCAACTTTACTGGCATCCACAATTTATCATAGGGAATGTAACCACACAAAGTCTGAAAGAAGTCTGGCATTCCCCTCAAGCCTTGCACCTTTGTTCCTTGTCACGTCAGGATATCAACAAAGAGAGTCCATGCAGGGAATGCTGTCTTTTTGAAGACTGTTTCAGTTATCAGAACCGTTGCTGGAGTGATATCATAAAAGCTTATGGAAAGGATTGTTGGGATTTTCCCGATCCGCGTTGCTGTTTTGCTCCTGCCATGAAAAATAAATTAAGTTATGACTGAAGACGAACTTGACAGAATAAAAAAATCATTTGTCCGTTCCAGTGACGAATGTCCCATGGAAGTGGCCTGTCTGCTCACTGTCATGAAATACTATGGCGGTCAACAAGATGCACGCACACTAGCCGAATGGTGTAAAGTAGATGGAAAATATACGTTGATGGGTATGAAACAGGCAGCTATACGTGCAGGAATGGAAGCGGAAATCTGCTTGCAAAACATGGAACAATTGTCCACCAGAAAATTTCCTGCCATACTTTTTGCCATCAATGATTTCGAAGTACCGGGATATGTGGTTTGTTATGGCATTCATGAAGGCCGCTTCATTATTTGGGAGCCGGGATTCGGCCCTATGCAATATTGGGAAAACCAAATGAAAACATTATGGATAAGAGGAATAACTCTTACTCTGTTTCCCACCCACGAATTTATGCAGAAAACGGATTTTCAACTAAAATGGTGGGAGTTGTATCCGTGGAGTAGGAAATGGAAAAGAAGACTGAACCGCTGGTATGAATATATCTGGCTAAATTATCCCTGGTTCAGGGAAATGGTAACACAGCTAAGACGGAAATGAATGGAGTAAGCCAAGTCCAATTATTCCATAGGGGCAGATTGAACCCCTTAGCCGTCAAACTAAGTTTTTTATTACATACGATTCTTTTGTTCTGTGGAGACCAAAGCCCCATAGTAGGTGATAAAACCAGCGAGGCAAAAATCTTATCATAGTCTGGTGCATTAATCATATTAATTAAAGCAATCGTAGGATCATCTTCTGAATAAGCTCCACTAAAAGAAATAATCGCATCTTTAACATATTGATATCCGGCTGATAAGTATACCCATTTATAAGTTGTTCCTAAAGTTATATTATGAGATAAAGAAGGTAATAAAAAAGGATTACCACCCTCATATGTATACCGATTAATATACATTACATTACTTCGCAACTGAGCATAATATGGACGAGAGTATAATAGTTGCGCATCTGAATATAGTTGTATTGTTCCCATATTTGAACTAGTGCAAGGTAGGAGAATAGTGGAATAGCCAACTGAAGAAATTGGTAATACTCCTTTTGTTTCATTTGATTTTATATTAAAAGCTCCGGTTTGATCACTGATAGTACCTTGTAAAAAAGTAAAATCAGGCAAAGAAAACAACACTATATTGGCAAACTCTAGCGGCTGTTTTTTTCATCCACTATTATTCCACTAATCATCTGTGCATGTATGCAAAGAGAAACCAGTAAGAGGCAGAAAGTTATATATAATTTTTTCATAACAATATCAATTATTTATCGGTTAAACCGGAACGCAAATGACACAAATCTAACCTCCGGCAGGTTTATATCCATGCTGTACTGTTATTAATTTGTATCATTTGTGTTCCAATTTTAATTTATAGAACGAAATAAATCCGCGTTCCATCCAT
>PPYE01276057.1_pt1 | contig 10855 bp, 9 predicted proteins | sample 1559881 | NCBI WGS metagenome assembly PPYE01 (sample SAMN08240022, study PRJNA423297) | Human gut metagenome, whole genome shotgun sequencing project.
CTGCATTAATGATTTCATTCAGATTATGGGGCGGTATATTAGTCGCCATTCCTACGGCAATTCCTGATGTTCCGTTAACCAGCAGATTCGGAAATCTGGCAGGCAATACTACAGGCTCTTTTTCCGTCTCATCAAAGTTAGGAGCAAAATCAACCGTATCTTTGTTGATATCAGCAGTCAGTTCCATGGAAATCTTGCTTAATCTTGCTTCTGTATAACGCATCGCTGCCGCGCCGTCTCCATCTACGGAGCCAAAGTTTCCATGTCCGTCTACAAGCGGATATCTGGTAGACCATTCCTGAGCCATATTTACCAGTGCTCCATAGATGGAACTATCTCCATGAGGATGATATTTACCCATGGTATCTCCAACGATACGGGCACATTTTCTGTGCGGCTTATCCGGCCCGTTATTCAGCTCGATCATAGAATACAGGATTCTTCTCTGGACCGGTTTAAGTCCGTCTCTTACATCCGGCAATGCACGGGAAGCAATCACGCTCATCGCATAGTCGATATAGGAGGTTTCCATTGTTTTTTTCAGGTCCACTTCATGGACTTTGTCAAATATATTATCTTCCATTCTCTATCCTCCTACACATCCAAGTTCTTAACGTATTTTGCATTTTCCTCAATAAACTCTCTTCTTGGCTCTACTTTATCTCCCATAAGCGTCGTAAATGTAAGATCCAGTTCTGAGGTGGTCTCTTCATCCATTGTAACCCTAAGCAGCACTCTATGTTCCGGATCCATCGTGGTATCCCACAACTGTTCCGCATCCATCTCTCCAAGACCTTTGTAACGTTGGATCTTATTATTGCCGTCACGTCCTACTTCTGTAAGGATGCCATCCAGTTCTTCATCGCTGTATGCATACCATACCTTTTTGTTTTTCTCCAGCTTATATAAAGGCGGCTGTGCCATATACACATATCCTTCCTTGATCAGATCAGGCATAAAACGATAAAGGAACGTTAATAATAATGTACTGATATGTGCGCCATCCACGTCCGCATCCGTCATAATGATAATCTTATGATAACGAAGTTTTGAGATATCAAAATCATCATGAATTCCTGTGCCAAATGCCGTAATCATAGCCTTGATTTCCGCATTGCCATATATTTTGTCAAGCCTTGCCTTTTCTACATTCAATATCTTTCCACGAAGAGGAAGGATTGCCTGAGTCGCACGGTCTCTTGCCGTCTTTGCGGAGCCCCCTGCGGAATCTCCCTCAACAATATAGATCTCGCAGTTTTTCGGATCTTTATCCGAGCAGTCTGCAAGCTTGCCCGGCAGAGACATTCCATCGAGCGCTGATTTTCTTCTTGTAAGATCCCTTGCCTTTCTTGCGGCCTCCCTTGCCCTCTGGGCCATGACGGATTTCTCAATCGTCATCTTAGCAATAGATGGGTTCTGCTCCAGATATACGACCAGCTGATTGCTGACGATGCTGTCTACAGCCCCTCTGGCCTCGCTATTGCCAAGTTTCTGCTTCGTCTGTCCCTCAAACTGCGGGTCTTCGATCTTAACGCTGATAATAGCGGTAAGCCCTTCTCTAATATCTTCTCCTGAGAGATTTGGCTCGTTGTCCCTTAATAACTTATTCTTCCTTGCATAGTCATTAAACGTCTTTGTCAATGCATTACGAAAACCGACGATATGGGTTCCCCCCTCCGGCGTCGTTATGTTATTTACAAATCCATAAGTATTGTCGCTGTAGGAGTCATTATGCTGCATTGCCACTTCGACCGCTACGCCATTTGCCATTCCCTCGCAATAAATAATATCTTCGTACAAAGGAGTCTTGCTGCGGTTCAAATATTCAACAAACTGCTTGATTCCTCCTTCATAATGGAATACCTTCTCAATTGGCTCTTCCTCCGGTCTTTCATCCCTAAGTATGATTTTCAGCCCCTTGGTGAGGAACGCCATCTCGCGGAAACGCTGCTTGAGGATATCATAATCAAACTCGGTTTCCTCGAAAATAGTGTCATCCGGGAAGAATGTAACTTTAGTACCAGTCTTATCCGGCTCACATTCCCCAATGACTGCCAGTTTCTGTGCCACTTTTCCGCGTTCATAACGCTGCTTGTATATCTTTCCTTTACTGAATATCTCAACTTCCAGCCAATCAGACAAAGCATTTACGACAGAGGCTCCAACGCCATGAAGGCCTCCGGATACCTTGTAGCCTCCTCCTCCAAACTTTCCGCCTGCATGAAGTACGGTAAATACAACTTCTACTGCCGGAAGTCCTGCCTTATGGTTGATTCCAACCGGAATTCCACGTCCGTTATCAACAACCGTTATAGAGTTGTCTTTATTAATACTTACCAAAATAGTATCACAGAATCCTGCCAATGCCTCATCCACAGCATTATCAACAATCTCATATACCAGATGATGAAGTCCGCGGGATGAAGTACTACCGATATACATGCCAGGACGCTTTCTTACAGCTTCCAGACCTTCCAGTATCTGAATTTCATCCGCACCATATTCGTGCTGTACTTTTTCTGTACCCATTCTAATCCTCCTAGTTTTCTTTCGCTACCTGCCCATTTTGGACATGAAATACTTTGTTTATAGAAAAACGATGATTTACAAATTCGTCTACACCCGTACAGGTAATAAGCGTCTGTATATCATGAATACTATCTAATAAATAGTTTTGCCTGTGTTTGTCAAGTTCAGACAATACATCATCAAGTAATAAAACAGGCGTATCATGTATTGCCTGTTTTACTAGTTCTATCTCAGAAAGTTTTAAGGATAGGGCTGCCGTCCGCTGCTGTCCCTGGGAACCATAACGCCTGATATCAAGGTCTCCTGCCATAAAGCAGATATCGTCCCTGTGCGGACCGACCGACGTGCTTTTCATCCTAAGATCCCTTTCCAGATTTCTGGCAAGCGCCTGTTCCAAAGTAAGGCTTCCATTGCTTGGTTCATAGATCACCTGAAGGTTCTCTTTTCCACCAGTCAACTTTCCATGAATGGAAGAAATGATTTTGTTTATTTCTTCCACGATTTTTTTCCTTCTGTCTATTATTCTAGTACCATATTGGATTAATTGCAAATCCCATATATCCAGAGTATCCATTAGATCTTGCTGTTTTCCAAACCCCATATCTTTTAATAAATGGTTTCTTTGATTAACAATCCGATTATAATTAGACAAGTCATTCAGATATACTTTATCAAGCTGGGACAGTTCCAGATCTACAAACCTTCGTCGTTCAGAAGGCCCATTCTTGATAATATTCAGATCTTCCGGGGAGAAAAATACAAGGTTCACGATTCCAAATAATTCACTTGCTTTCCGGATAGGCATCTTATTGATCGCAATGCCTTTGGGGCTATTTTTTTTCAAATGCATATCAATCTGATAGTTAATGCCGTTTCGCTCGACAATAGCCTCAATATGCGATTCATTTTGGTCAAACTTTATCAGGTCCCTGTCTTTGGCACCCCTGTGCGATTTGGTGGTGCCGGACAGATATACAGCCTCCAGTATATTTGTTTTGCCCTGGGCATTGTCTCCATAAAATATATTGGTGGCTTCATCAAATTCAAGTTTTAAAAGATCATAATTTCTGAAATTCTTTAATTTTAAAGACTCAATCTTCAATTCTTATTTCTTCCCCATTAAAAGTTACGATATCTCCTGCATAAAGCTTGCGGCCTCTTCGCGTATCTGTTTCACCATTGACTCTCACCTGGCCATCCACAATTACTTCTTTTGCCATTACGCCTGATTCCACAAGACCTGCAGCCTTCAATGCCTGCCCCAGCTTAATGTGGTCATCTCTTAATTTAATTACTTCCATCTAAGCCTCCCTATGCTACCGCATTAAAATTTACCGGCAATATCAGGTAGATATAATTCTCTTCGTCATCCTTGATAAAGCACGGAGCTTTTGCATTCATCAGATATAAGGTTACTTCTTCATCATCAATTACGCGAAGCGCGTCAATAAGAAACTTAGGATTAAATCCGATCAGCAGGTCTTTTCCTTCTTTGCTTATATATATTTCTTCATTCATGGAGCCAACCTGGGACTTAATCTTAAGTTCCATAAGCTCATCCCCAATGTTAATGATAATCGGCTTTTTATCTCCTTCTTTGACAAGAAGGGTCGCCCTGTCGATACAGTTGAGCAACTCTTTCTTGTTGATTCTTACCTTAGTCTCGTAGTCGCTTGAAAGCATCTGGTCAATCTTAAAATATTCTCCTTCAATCAATCTGGAGACCACAATGGTATTGTCAAATTCAAATACAATGTGATTATTGGTATAAGAGATATTGACCATGCTTTCAATCTCTCCGGACAATATCTTGCTGACTTCAATCAAGGTCTTTCCGGGAACGATCAATTTTTTATCGGTCACCTGGTCCTTTAACTCGATCTTGCGGATGGAAATTCTATGTCCGTCTAATGAAATGACTCTTAAGATATTATCTTTTATCTCAAACAATTCTCCAGTCATTAATTTATTGCTTTCCGTATCAGCAATAGAAAATATGGTCTGCCTGATAATTTCTTTCAACGTAAACTGGGATATTTCTATAGACTCCTCTTTCTCTATGATTGGAAGATAGGAGAACTCTTCTCCTGGCTTACCCGCAATATCGAACTTTGCTTTCTCGCACGTAATAACCGTCTGAAGATTGCTGTCAGTCTCAATAGTTACTTCATTGTCAGGAAGTTTGCGTACAATCTCGGAAAAAATTCTTGCATCGATAGCAATCATTCCTCTTTCCGTGATCTGTCCCTCGATCTCAGTCTGGATTCCAAGTTCCATATCGTTTGCTGTCAGTTTGATAATGTCGGTAGTAGCATCTATCAAAATACATTCCAGTATTGGCATGGTTGTTTTAGAAGGAACGGCCTTGGATACGATGCTTACTCCTTTTACAAGATTAGATTTGCTGCAAATTATTTTCATGTGTATAACTCCTTTCGCGAAGCGGGAATAGATCTTTATATTAAATATTTCCGTCTTATTCTTATTAGGGGCTGTGGAAAAGAGGAAAACTACTTCCACCCCTCTATTTATCAGTGTTTCCGACTTTTAAAATTGTGTGGATTGTGTTTGATGTGGTTGTGGACATGATGGTGATAAGTTTTCCTTTTTCACGATTTAATTTCTCGAAGAACAAGTTATCCAAGAGTTGTCCACATTTTTATTAACATCATGCCGGATTTATTTTCTTTTTTATAATATTAATGGTATTGGAAAGTGTTTCATTTCTTTTCATTTCATTAGTAATCTTCTCTACACCGTATTTTACGGTTGAATGATCCTTTCCTCCAAGAATAATGCCAATTCCTTTTAATGGAACCTCTGTCATAGTACGGATGAGATACATGGAAATCTGTCTTGGATTGGCAATGTCCGCGCTTCTTTTATTACTTTTAAGATCTGCGATAGAGATGCCGAAATGATCCGATACGATATCGAGTATAAGTTCTGGCGTCACTTTGCGGTTATTCTGTGAAGATACAATATCTTTAAGTGCTTCTGATGCGAGAGAAATATCGATCACATCGTTGTTATTCAGCTTATAAAGGGCTATCAGTTTATTTAGAGATCCCTCTAATTCACGAATATTGGTCTTGATATTTTCAGCGATATACTGGAGCACGTCTCTCGGGATGTTATATTTTTCCAAATGGTCCAGTTCAATCTTCTTCTGCAGGATAGCCATCCTGGTCTCATAATCAGGAGCAGATATATCTGCAATCAGGCCCCACTCGAAACGAGTCCTAAGCCTTGCTTCCAGCGTCTCAATATCTTTAGGGGGCTTATCGCTGGAGATAATGATCTGCTTTCCAGAAGTGTGGAGGTGGTTAAAAGTATGGAAGAATTCTTCCTGAGTACTTTCTTTACCGATAATAAACTGGATGTCATCAATAAGCAGGACATCATTATTCCTGTACTTGTCCCTGAACTTGGACATAGCGGATTCATTGCCGGCAGTCCTTCCATTTTTAAGGGCCTCGATCAGTTCATTGGTAAAAGTCTCGCTTGTGACATACAATACCTTCTTTTTAGCATTCTTATCTAATATGAAGTGGGCGATGGAATGCATAAGATGTGTCTTGCCAAGTCCTACGCCTCCATATATGAATAATGGATTGTATACCTCGCCAGGAGATTCTGCAACAGCAAGCGAGGCAGCGTGGGCAAAGTTGTTATTTCCTCCTACTACAAATGTATCAAATGTATACTTGGGATTCAGTCCTGCCTTTTCAGCTGCGGTCTTTGTCTTTTTCTTCTGGCTGGCCTCGATGGCCATATTCTGGATCTCATCCAGCTTGTCATCGTCTTCTGAAATGAACATTACTTCAAATTCAGTCCCTGTAATCTCTGCGATACACACCTTAAGAGGAAGAAGATACTTCTTTTCAATATATTCAACACTGGCATTCATATTTACTAATATAAATACCGTATTATCAATTACATCATATACTTTTAAAGGCTGTATCCAGGTTGTAAAAGATACATTGGATAATTCATGCTCTATTCTAAGATGTTCGATAATTTCCGGCCATTTTTCCTGTACTATGTTCATTTCAGCAAACTCCTAATCTATCCAATTCGTGGCTTTTTAAATAAAGACCCACTCTCATATATTCTACATCAAAATAAGAATTTAAGCAATCTTTAATCCATGTGGATAACTTTATTCACAGTTTAAAAAGGCTTGTTTTAAACAAATAAAATCAAAAATATTTTAATATCCACACATTATCCACCTAAAATTAACAGGTTATCCACAATTTGTGGATAAAATAATTTATAAAAATCCAGGTTTTGCTTGACGTAGAGCCATTTTTTTAATATAATCAAAACTGATGTCTTAGAAAAAAAGTAGGGGTATTCCCTTATAAAATATAAGGAGGTGGATATCTATGAAAATGACATTCCAACCAAAAAAGAGACAAAGAGCTAAAGTTCATGGATTCAGATCAAGAATGAGCACGGCAGGTGGAAGAAAAGTACTTGCTAGCAGAAGAGCAAAGGGAAGAAAGAGATTATCAGCGTAGGCCGCATATATGTGGCCTTTTCTTCTCTAAAAATTAGGAGAATCAGGCAATGAAATATTCTGAATCACTGAAGAAAAATAAGGATTTCCAACTTGTTTATAAGTGTGGAAAATCTTATGCGAATAAGTATCTGGTAATGTATATTAAGGAAAATAATACCGGAAAGAACCGATTGGGAATATCTGTAAGTAAAAAAGTAGGAAATAGTATAGTACGACACAGATTGACTAGATTAATTAGAGAAAGCTATAGATTGCAAGAAGACAGATTCAGATGTGGAATAGATATCGTTGTAATAGCAAGAATAGGCGCAAAGGGTAGAACCTATAAAGACATTGAGAGCGCATTGCTTCATCTGGGACGTCTTCATGAAATTATAGATTTGGGGTAACGTATTATGAAAAAGATTATGTTAGGCTTAATCAGGTTTTATCAGAAATATTTATCTGGCCTGAAGAGTTATTCTACATGTATCTATTTTCCAACCTGCTCTCAGTATGCTGTAGAAGCAATTGAAAAGTATGGCGCTTTCAAGGGAGGACTTATGGCGGTTTGGAGAATATTGCGTTGTAATCCCTTTGCTAAGGGTGGATATGACCCCGTTCCTTAATGATTTACAACTACAATGGAGGAAGAGAGAATGACGTTTAGTTTACTGACTGCTGCAAACTGGCCTATTGTCGGTCAGATTTGCTGGTTATTAGGTAAAGTTATGAACTTTATCTATACCATATTAGATAGTATTCTGCCAAGTGACAGCGGGCTTGTCGGATTATCAATCATTATCTATACAATATTAGTATATACATGCATGATGCCGCTGACAATTAAGCAGCAGAGGACAGCAAAGATGTCTTCTGTTATGAATCCTGAACTTCAGGCGATTCAGAAGAAATATAAGAATAAAAGAGATCAGGCTTCCATGCTGAAGCAGCAGGAAGAGATGCAGCAGGTATATGACAAATATGGAACATCAATGACAGGCGGATGTCTTCCTTTATTAATACAGATGCCGTTCCTGTTTGCCTTGTACCCGGTTATCTATGATATTCAGACTTATGTACCGGCAATCAAGAATGCTCCGGACGCTGTAAATAGATTTATTACCATTCCGAATCTGACAGTTTCGCCTACAGTTATGATTAAGAACAGCGGAGATTATGGTCTTCCGGCTGCGGTAATCATTGTAACGGCAATCCTGCTTCCAATTATATCGGGTCTTACGCAATATCTGAGTATCAGGCTTTCACAGTCTATCTCAGGCCAGCAGCTGGACAAGGATAATCCGATGGCTGGAACAATGAAGACAATGAACATGACAATGCCTTTGTTCTCCATCTTCATGGTATTCACACTGCCGACAGGTATTGGTCTTTACTGGATTATAAGTGCGGTAGTACGTTGTGTACAGCAGTTGATGATTAACAAGCATCTTTCTAAGATGTCCGTGGATGACTTGATTGAAAAGAACAGGGAAAAAGCTGCTAAGAAACGTGAGAAGCGGGGCGAGAAGGCAGAGAGAATCAATGCTATGGCTCAGACAAATACAAAGAGCATAAGGGAAACCGCTAAGCGTAACGTATCAAGCATAAGCGAGAAGGAAAAAGAAGAAAAGGTAGCAAAGGCAAAGGAAAATGCCAAGAATGCAAAAGCCGGAAGCCTTGCATCAAAAGCAAACATGGTTAAGAAATTTAATGAAAATGATTAGGGGGCGGCTATCATGGAATACATTACTGTGTCAGCAAAAACGTTGGATGATGCAATTACCGAAGCATTAATTCAATTAGGCGTAACAAGCGATCAGCTGGAATATGAAGTTATTGAAAAAGGCAGTGCAGGCTTCCTTGGTATAGGAATGAAGCAGGCAGTCATCAAAGCACGCAGAAAAGTCGTCGAAGAGCCGGAAGCAGAGATTGTGGAAGATGTAAAGTCAGAGCCTGCTGTTATGAAAAAGGAAGAGCCCAAGACTGTAAAGAAAGAAATTGCGAAGAAGGAAACCATAAAAAAAGAGACAGTAAAGAAAGAGCCGGCAAAGAAGGAGGCAGATCTGGCAAATGTCGAGAGCCAGACAATCGAGGCTTGCGAAAAGTTTATCTATGATGTATTGAAGGCAATGGATATGACGGACGTGAAGGTGACATCCGTCGTTGATGAAGAAGGTGCTCTTTCGATTGATATGGAAGGAAGCAACATGGGAATTCTTATTGGCAAGCGTGGACAGACTCTTGATTCGCTTCAGTATCTTACGAACAGAGTCGCCAATAAGATGCAGGAAGGATATGTCCGTGTAAAGCTTGATACGGAAGATTATCGTAGAAGAAGGAAGGAAACCTTGGAAAATCTTGCGAAGAATATTGCAAGCAAGGTAAAGAGAACGAGAAGAACCGTTTCTTTAGAGCCGATGAACCCATATGAAAGAAGAATTATACATTCCGCGCTTCAGGGGGATCCGGCAGTATCCACACATAGTGAGGGAGAAGAGCCTTATAGAAGAGTTGTCGTAACTCTTGTACGTAAATAAAAGTAAGAAAGTAGGGGTTAGGATATGACCCCTATTTTTTTCTATATTAGAACAGGAGGAGATCATGAATAATCATTATGATACTACAATTGCTGCTATTTCTACAGCCATGAGTAATGCAGGAATAGGGATTGTAAGAATGAGCGGATGTGATGCATTCGATATAGCGGACAGGGTATATAAGGGAAAGAAGAATAAGAAGCTCTCCCAGCAGCAAACCCATACGATTCATTATGGATATATTACAGATAGAGGGAAAGAGATTGATGAAGTCCTTGTAATGATTATGAGAAGTCCTCATAGCTATACGGGGGAAGATACAATAGAGATTAACTGTCATGGCGGCGTATATATTGTGAAGAAGATTCTGGAACTCCTGATTGAAAATGGAGCAAGGCCGGCACAACCCGGAGAGTTTACCAAGCGCGCATTCCTGAATGGGCGCCTGGACTTATCCCAGGCAGAAGCAGTCGGCGATCTAATCGTATCCCAGAACGAGTATGCGTTGCAAAGTTCAATAAACCAGTTAAAAGGCAGTATTAAGAATAAAATAAATAATATAAGAAAAGAAATAATTTACCATACAGCATTTATTGAGACAGCATTGGATGATCCTGAACATATCAGTGTTGATGAGTATGGGGAAGAATTGGAATCTGTTGTCCGGAAATTAAGAAATGATATTGAGAAACTATTGCGTACATGTGATGATGGACGTCTTATAAAAGAAGGAATTCAGACGGTAATATTAGGAAAGCCGAATGCCGGAAAGTCTTCCTTGCTTAATGTACTGCTGGGGCAGGATAAGGCGATAGTGACGGAAATTGCAGGAACCACAAGGGATGTGCTGGAGGAACATATTAATCTTCAAGGGGTATCTTTAAATATTATGGATACTGCAGGAATCAGGGATACAAAAGATGTGGTGGAGAAGATTGGCGTAGAAAAAGCAAAAAGTCATGCAGATAAGGCAGACTTGATTATTTACGTGATTGATGCATCAACAGAATTAGATGAAAATGATTATGAAATATTAAGTCTAATAAAAGGAAAACCTTCTATCATATTGCTAAATAAATCGGATTTAGATATGATAGTAACAAAAGAAAAGGTTCAGGAGGCATATTTTGCAAGTAATCCTGCAAAAAAAAGTGGCGAACCAATACCTATTATTGAGATTTCTGCCAAAAATAAACAGGGAATTGATGAATTGGAAGAAAAACTAAAGGATTTATTTTTTGAAGGAAATCTTTCATTTAATGATGAGATATATATA
>PPYE01777198.1_pt1 | contig 10854 bp, 7 predicted proteins | sample 1559881 | NCBI WGS metagenome assembly PPYE01 (sample SAMN08240022, study PRJNA423297) | Human gut metagenome, whole genome shotgun sequencing project.
TTTTCATAGGGCATACTGGGCGAAAGCTCTGCGAGGATCTGCGCAAGGTCATTTTTGGCGGTGTTGACCGTGACGGTTTCCGTTACGGTTTTGCTTTCCAGATACGGGTGTTCCACCTTGGTGGTGTAGGCCCAGGTATAAAGATAACCGTCGTAGGAAAAGTCCTCTTCCTTCAGCTCATCTGGGTCAACCTCCGGGGAAAGCGTGTAGGTTTTTACAAGCCGCTGCTGGCCGTTCAGGTTTTCCGCTACCAATGAATCGGGAACCTGAGCGGCAAAGGCGCTGACCGTCAGCGACATGGCAAGCAGCAGGCAAAGGGCCAGCTTTGATAAGCTCTTCATGGTGGCCTCTCCTTTTTTACAAATTCTGTTTGATGATTCTGGTGATGATGCCGACGGCGATGCCGCGTTCCTCATCCAGACGGGTAACGGCAAAGCTGACGTCGTCTTTCTTTCCGGGCATTCGCCGGTCATAGCAGGTGTGGGCAACCGCGTTGACACCGTTGTTGAGCCGGATGAACACAACGCCGTGCCGCACATCGGTCACTCTGCCGGCATATTTGCCCTGCAGGACGCATTTATCCAGATTGCTCTGGTTGGCGGTGGACGAAACGCTGCGGATATCTGCTGTGATGGAAATATGGTTGATGTCGTCGCGGTCAATGGTGAGCACACGGACAAGAACACGGTCGCCGACGCTGTAATACTCGCGGGCGTCACCGAACCATGCGGCAGACAGATCGCGGGCGAAAATCGTACACTCCACGCCGAACACTTCCACACGCAGGACTTTTTCCGCAACGCCAATGACGCGCGCCTGTACGACGCGCCCTTCATAGATCATGGGAACACCATCTTCATTGGCGTCCAGATAGAAGGTCTGACGCTTACGGAGCATGGCGGCCTTGCGGCTTGCCACAACGCTGCGGGCGGTGTTATCCAGACCCCGGACGATGAAATCGATCTCCGCGGTGAGCATGGTTGCAAGGATACTGTTCATCCGCTCCATAAACGGCTTGTATTTCGCCCCATACGGAACGGGTCCGGAATAGAGCATCATTTCTTTCAGCGGGATCGCAATGCGATAACCCTTGTAGTCAACGACAACGATAGTACGGCCGGAAGGGGTCTGCTCCACGCCGTCCAACGTTCCGGTCAAAATACGACCGGCAATATGCGAGGTCTTGATCTCATGCCAGATGACCTCACGGCGTTCTTCTTCCGTTTCGATACGGTCTTTTGCATCAACGGTCAGAATGTAGGAGTCACGGCGTCCGGCAGGTGCGGGAGGTGCAGTAGGCTGCGGAGCAGATTCACCATCTGCGGATTCCGTTTCATCTTCAGCGGGCGGAGCATCTTCCGCATTTTCTTCCAATAAAAGCGCATCCAGAGCATTTTCGCCGCTGCTGTCAAGGGGTGCCGGAGTGCTGCTGTTCAGCTCCTGCAAAATGCTGTCGTACTCCGGGTCCTCAGCCTTTTCATCGGAAACAGGGACAGTCTCTGCGGCATCAGCGGTGTTTTCGGCATCCAGCTCGTTTTCCTCAACATCTGCTGTGCCGCTCACATCGCCGGAGCCGAGATCAACTTCCGGGGGTCCTGCCAGCGGAGTTTCCGTGTTGTCGCTGCCGGTGGCCTCCACCTGCTGCTCGGGAAGCTCCTCGGCAGGAGCGATTACCGAAATCTCCGGAGAAAAATCATCAGGGGGTGGGAGCGTTTTTTTCTTAGGCATTAAGTGTCCTCCTTTTTCTTCATAATGGATTCTTTGGTTACGGCAACGACTTTTTCAGCCGGTGCGGGCTTTTTCTTTTGCGCCGGCTTCTTTTCCGCTGCCTGAGATGGCGGCGCCGATGGAGTTTGCTTTTCCTGCGGCTGATTTGCCCGCCATGCAGGGACATGGGAGGCGGCCTTGCTCGGCCGCAGCTTCTTTGCCTCGGGATGTTTGGAATAGTCGTACTTATCCACCTCCAGTACATTCTTGCCCCGAATGAGGATCAGGGCTTTATCAATATCCATACGCAGCACCTCGTCCATGGTCATCAGCTTGCGCCGGCCGACACCGCTGGTTTCCCGGTATTCAGGCGTGTAATTGGATACACGCCATGTTCCGAGCTGTTTGGCTTTACTGGTGACAGAGATACTGGCCTCGCCGGTCCGGTCAGAAATAAATTCCGCCGTCAAAGCATCTGTACAGCCAAGAAAAAGCTGCACATCGCAGTTGCCCAGAATTTCCTGCCACTGGTTGTAGGGATAGCGGTTCTGAAGGCCAGCTAAGTTCTGGAACACACATGACATGGACAGGTTTCTGGAACGAATGACCGAAATTTTTCTCGATAGATCTGGGATCACTCCACAGGCACACAGCTCTTCACCAAGTACATGAACAGGAACCGGAAGCTCCCCGCCGGGACAATGTTCGTCCGCATAGCGAACCAGGCGGATAAACACAAAGGAAAGAAACAGCGAGGAGAGGAAATCAAAGGTGCTGTCCTGATCGCTGGTAATGCAGTAATACGCGCACGGCTGCTTTCCCGGAAGTTCCAGATCAATCTCGTTGTAGGATGTGATGTTGCGAATATCCCGGTTTTGGAAAACCTGCAGTCTGGAGCCGAGCCCGATGATAACGCCGCCGCGCACCCCCTCTGACGCCTGCTTGAAAATGCTGTATGGCGCTTTGGCAGGATGCGTAACCGGAAGAACACCAAAAAGCGCGTTCAACTCCTGTTCGGAGCTGGCGGCAATCAATTGATACACCTCGCCGATATTTTGCTTTTTCTTGGGATAGCTGGTGGAAACATAGAGGACCAGCGCCTTGAGCAGATTCATTTCGGCGCTGTCCCAGAAGTGGTCGCGTTCCTCGCCGCCGGTATTTTTGATGATGACGTCACAGAAAAGCTGAGCCATCAATTCCTGACCGCCGACCTCCGCAAGGCAATTCCATGAATCGGAGGCTGACGGTGTGACCAGATTGAACACACGGACGGTGTAGCCCTGATCCCGCAGATATTCGCTGGTCTTTTCGTAAAGTTCGGATTTTGGGTCACATATTACGAGACTCGATTTTCGTGCGGCGCATTGGAGAATCATGTTGACGCAAAAGGCTCTTGTCTTCTTGGAGCCGCTGGCGCCGTAAACCGCAAGATTCCCGTTAAATCGAGTCTTTGGAGGAATACAAATGACCTGATGATCCAGCTCTCCGAGAATCGTACCGGAATGCTTGCGAATATCCGGAACAAGATCAAGCACCCCCGCCAGTTCCTTGCGGGACATAAACCCTGCGGTGCCGTAGGTTCCCTTGTTGGAATAGACAAGGTTGCGCCGCCGGTCGTATTCGCCACCTTCGCTGTAGCCCATCCGCATGACCATGAGGATCAGCAGCGCCAGCGCACCGATACAGAGTCCGAGGCCATACAGCCCATACGGAAAGTGGAAGGCTGCCGCAAGGCAGGGAACGAATCCGGCGTCCGGGAATGCGGGAGACGTCCCAAACACGGCGCCAGCCTCCTGCCATGCACGGTAATTGGAAAAAAGCTGCGAGAGGTAGCCGCTCCCATAGAGCAGCGCCAGCGCAGCGATTGGAATGATAATGAAAAGCTGAATCAGCTTCTTTTTAGGAATAGAGCACACTCCTTTCAAACTGTTGAAAATCAATGCTTTGCAGCATCACACACTGCCCGCAGATCTCCCGCAAGGCTTCTTCCTGGTAATCGAAGCAGATCAATGTCCCCGTCATTCCGTGCAGCTCCAGCGCGGTATCGAAACGCCGGATGCGAGGAAAATCACAAGTGTAGGCGAATAGAACAGGATTCCCCTCGCTGTCAATGGCGTCGTTCTCGACGCGCCAATTTGGTATCCCCTCATGGAGCCCGTCTGCAAGGATTGCATCGAGCGTCCTGCGCTGCTGCGTGTCGCATAAGAGGCGAAGGATCGCTTCGCCATAACGGTCATTGGTCAGATAGTAGAAATGCGGAAAGCTGCCATCCAGCAGGAAATAGCTGTGCGCGTCCGGCTGCGTCAGGATAGAAAGTTGTTCCATGGTGGAGCCGAACACGATCCCGGAAATCTCCGCATCGGGCATGACCCCTTCGGTTTGCAGCAGAGCTTTGAACCGCAGTTCAGCCTTGTACTCCCATTTCATCTGCGCTTTGGCGGTGTTATAGGTCAAAAAAATACCGCCATCCGTCAGCAGGATGCCGGTTGCGCGTGAACTTTTGATTTTCGCCCCTTGCGGGCCGATCTCTTTAACCTCTCTGGAGGTGTAATAGGCGGGGATTGCCGCACTTTGGCTGGCAGCGGAAAAAGGAGCCTTTTCCCATGGAAAGGCCGGAATGTCAGCGTTGTGCATGATGGTCAGGATCTCAGCCATCCGGTGAAGCCGGAGCCGTCTGGGAATTTCGCTTTTGAGCTTGTTTGGCTCAGAACTGCCGGTCAGGTAGGCTGAAAACCATTCGGGAGCATCAGCCAACAGCAGCCGTTTGGCTGACGGGGTGAGCCGAAGTCCACGCAGGCCGTCTTTGGAGAAGGTACGCAGCAGCCCATCTCGCCGGAGAGCGGTAACGACACTTTCGAGGTATGCGGAACCACCCGGCAGGTGGCTGATTTGACGGATGGGGTATTCACCGCAGAGGGCGGTTAATGTCAAAAGAAGATAGGGCAGCGTATTTTGGGCTGGCAGCTGCCGGGGCTTTCGAGGCATAAACCGTGCTGCCTCCTTGTACGATATTTTACCGTAGGGCTTTATAGCTTGGGTAATTTTGCGGCTGGAGCGCCTTGAAAAAACGCAGTATTTTCAGCGCTTTCAGGGCGCTTTTTGTACCTTGGAAAATAAGCGCCCATAAAAGGTCAAAAATCCGATATGCTTTTTACGCCATTCTGGCGCTCTGCAAGCCAGGCCGGAAACTGCGTGCTGTCCATGAGAAAAAGCCGTGTGCAATCCTCTTCGCCCAGCTCCGTGGTGTTGTAGGCGTCGCACAGCAGCCCATTGTCATCCGTCAAGATGAAGGAGGCCGCAACATCCAGAAACTGCTTCAGTTCCAGATTGTCATAATCGCGGATACGGCGCTCTGGCAGCTCCTGCGCATAGATATGGGAAAAACAGACCACACAATGCTGAAATTGCGGCATGGTGTGGTGGGCGGCGTAATCGGAGAGCGCGGAGGTAAACGGATCCAACAGGAACTCCGTGCTTTGGCGCTGCCTGCGCTTTGGCAGAAGGCACGGGAGCTTGATCTCCAGAATGCCGTCATTGTCGCTGATCTCAATACCCTGCATGGTTTCAGCAGACCGCAGATATTCCTCTTTTTTGATGCTGGTAGTGGCATAGATCAGGTGGCGCAGCCGGCAGGTGATCCGCTCGGCCCGCAGCGCCGCATCCGTGGACAACACCTCGTAGTTGTCGGGATAACGCTGGATATCCGTCGTGTTCATGGCATAGAGCGCATTGTTCAGCCGTTCGATCTCAGCCAGAATAGATGTAATTCTTTGTGATATAATGGCCCTGTTCAAGAAAAAACTCCTTATTCGATTTGATAATACTGCACTTCGCCGCCCGAAGAGACGGTACAGTAGCCGCTGGTGTTTGGTGTGTGGATCTCGGCGATCTGCTCCGGCTGCTCAATCAGAACGATGTATTTGGGCGGAACCTCTTTTACCGTGGAGAGCATTTGGTTGATAAGCTGCTCTTTACCCGGCTCCGCATAAATGATCTCGTAAACTTCACCATCCGCAAAAAAGATGATTTTTGCGGGGTACTCGCTGACAGAGTGATATTCTACCTGCTCCATAAAGTCGGTAAGAACCCAAACGGCCTTTGAAAGCCCGTGATCGATGCTCTCCTCCGCATCAGCGGGAATGCGGTAATACTCGCCGCGCTGCACAATGCGGCCCTGCTTTTGCAGGTAGGACAGCAGATTTCGGATTTTACTTTCCTTGTGCGGATAGAGCTTCAAAAGCTGCATCTCCGTCAGAGCACGGTACATGGAAACATCCCGCAGGAGGCCGGCGGCTTCCTGCCCATAGATCTGTTCCCTCGTTTTCATTGAAACATCTCCTCGTTATGCGTATTGAAGCCGTATAATCGCCGTATTGCTGTTGGTTGTGGAGCGTTATACGTCTTAAATGCGTATTGTGTACGGATTAGCATGGATGCTGCTTTGGCGCAGCACGCTGAGCAAGCTCGGCAAGCTCCCGGCGATCCGTGGTGATCAATTCCTTTTCCATTTGACTGCACTTGATCTCCACGGCAATATTATTGTTATTTGTGCTGATGAGAGCGCTGCCGCGCTCAAAGTGCGTAATTTCCATCAGCTCGGCTTCGGAAAGGTGAAGAACACCCTGAACACGCTGGGCTTCCTCCTCTTCCAGATTCAGCAGGATCTTCGTTTTGCTGTTGTTGATGATGCCCTTGCCATATTTACCGTCGTCCAGCGCAAAAAAGTCATTGAGGTCCTGTGTGGCGCAGACAAGGCTGCCGCCATAGCCGCGGATCGTCTTGGCAAGCTCCAGAACGGATTCGGCGGCCTGCCGGTTGCTGCTGGCGCCGATGAGCTGCCAGCACTCGTCCACGAAGATGGCTTTTTCCGCCGTGCGGTTCTCTTTGGCCTTGTCCCATACAAAGTCGAGAGCAACAAACATCCCCACCGTCAGCAGATCACCGGTCAGCTCAGAAATATCAAGGACGATGTACTTGTTGTCCAGCGCCACATTGGTTTGCTGATTGAAGGAGCGGGCAGAGCCGTTGACCAGCCGGTTCAGGATGTTGGCAAGGCGCTTTGTTTCCGGAGAGGCGGCGAGAATTTCATACAGGTCTCCCAGGATCGGCATTTCTTTATAGCACCCTGGATTTTTCGGCTGTTCCAGAGAAGCATTGTCATGTGTGATGCCCTTTGTCCCGTAGGTGCAGATCATAGCATCATCCAAAAGCTGCCGCTCCTCGTGAGACATATCCGGAATTAAGAGACTGAAAAATGTGTGCAGCCGCTGAATTTTGGCCGCCAGCAGAGATTTTTCCGCGCCGGGTCCATCCAGCAGATCGTCCACAGACTTATCTGCCTTGCGGATCTCCATGATATTGATGCAGTTCTGGGATGCCGGGGATATGGAAATGAACTGACCGCCGATATTGGAACAGGCCCGGTGAAACTCATGCCCTTTGAGCGGCGCGATGATAAAGACCTGAATTCCCTTGCGGCGCATACGCAGAGCCATCAGCTGAAGCGTAAAGGTTTTTCCGGCTCCGCTGGTTCCGAGAATGGCGATATTTGCGTTCTTGTAGACGCGGGAATCAAAGATGTCCACGATGATGAGAGAATTGTTGTGTTTATTGACGCCGAGAAGAATACCGTTGTCATCGCACATCTCATAGCTGGTGAAGGGATAACAGCTGGCGGCTCCCGTTGTCAGGACATTCCGCTTAGACCGCTCATAGAGCTGGCGCTCCAGAGAAACCAGAGGAAGAGAGGATAAAAAAGCCTGCTCCTGACAAAAGGAACAGGTCTGTACATCCATGTCCTGCGAAAGCAGGAGTTTTTTCATTTCCGCGACCTTCCATTCAAGGTCGTCCACGCTGCTGGCTGTGACGGTGATAAGCAGGTTCAGATAATAAAAATCCTCATTGTTGGAAAGGCCGTCTTTTAGAAAATAGCCGCTGCGGATCGCACCGTCGAGGTCGTCAAAATCCGTGTTGGTGTCGCTGGTTTCCTTGATTTTGCTGCGGTTGATACGGAGCTGCTGCCCCAGCTTTCTGACCATGCGGTCCTTTGGCTGCCGCACGAGAAAGACGTCCAGATCGATCCCGTCGCCGGCGTTGACCAAAAGGCTGAGCCAACCGGCGGGAACGCGCGCTTTATAACCATCTGATGGGACAAGAAGATAGGCATAATACAGCCCATCTACACAGAGGTAGTTTCCATGGGTAAGGTCGATGCTGTCAGGGGCATAGAATTCATTGACGGGAATTGCGTTGATGTCCCGTCCGGAGGCCATGTAGTCCGCCAGAACGGACTTCACCCGCTGGTAGAACGGCTCACTGCTGGCCCTGCGGCAAAGAATGTTATAAAGAATCTCCGCCGTGGCGTCGTCCTCGTTCTCAGGGGAAATGACCTCGTTGCCGCACTGCCGCAGATAATTTGCCGCCGTGCGTGCGGCTGTTTGCAGAGAAGCGATTGCATCCTCTTCCTCATGGCCGCGTTTGGTGCCGGGCAGCGGCTCATACTCGAAAATGAGGAAAAAGCGCCTTGTGATTGCCTCACGGGAGCCAAGCTGCCGAATGAGCTTCAGGTAGTCTTCCTGCAGGACACGGCAGCGCGGATCCTGCTCATGCTTCAGCTCCCTGCGGACGGTATCCAGGTGTCGGTTAATGTCCGCACGCTTTGTCAATGCCTTGAATTGCACCTTGACCGGGGCAATTTTCAGATAGGAAATGAAGGAGTAAATGATGCTGCGCTGCTCTCTCGCACTGCGAAGCAGGAAGTTGACGGGGACCACCTCTACAACCTTGACATAGCGGTGATCTCTTGTATAAATGACGCCGTGCTCAATCTTCTCGATAGGGATATAGTCCGTCAGGGCATTGAGCGGCTGAACGGCTTCTTCCTCCTGCAAGAAGGTCTTGAACTGCGTCACGCTGCGCTGCTTCAGATCAACTGAAAACCGGCTGCGGCTTTTGGGCAGCGGAGGATCTTCTGCTTCGCAGTCGCTTTTCCGCTGCTGCGCCCAGCTGGGCAGCAGCGTTTTTCCGTTTTTGCCGCCCTGCGTCCCATCGCGTGAAAGGATTCTGCGGTTGTGCAGAAAGCAAAAGAACAGGCGGATGAAAGCGGACAGGCTCATGCCGGATACGCCAATCAAAGCGAGAAGCACCAGCGGAAGAGCCGTCAGGCATAAAATCACGACGCGGACGGTGAGGGAAAACGGAAGGTGCAGAACCGGTACGCCAACCGCGAGGCCAAGGATGACCGCCTCAATCGTATTACGGGTTTTCAACAGCCCGCCGAATAGTGTGCCGCCCTCCATAAAGTTGGGAGGGATTACATACACCTCAAATTCTTCCGGTTTCATAGACAGCCTCCCTTACATCCGGTCTTTCCGCTTCGGCGGGTCGGGCATCTTCTTGACGATCTCCTTATGATAGTCGATCTCGCCGTCCGGCGCGGTAAAGGGTGTCTTTATCACGGTGTCGGCGGCATACTGCTTGTACCATTGGACGCCATCGGCAGAGAAGACCTTCTGGTGTTCACCGTCCGGCGCGGCATATTGCCCGGTATGGTACATTCCAAAGGAAATGCCCTCCGGATGCTCCGGAGAATACTCTGTGCCGGTGATGCGCCCGCCGCCGATCTCAATGTTGGAATAGGATATTTGCGGCGCGGCGTCTCCCTGAGCAGTAATGCCCATGTAGGAGGATAACGCCTGTGACGCAAACTCTCCGGTGATGGAGCCGGTGGAGTGCAGGTCTCCAGCTGCGACCATACCGATCACATCGTTGGCAAAACGTCCGCCCTCCAGCATGGAATTGGTAAAAATACGCCCACCGAGGCCAACGGAATGCTGCGACTCCCTGCGGAGTGAGGAAACCGAGGTGGTTCGGGTACTGGAAGCGACTTGCTGATGGGTCACGCCCATCTGCGACTTTTGAGAAGCGCTTTCGCTGCGCGTCTGCTTTGCCTGATGAACAACGCTTGCTGCCTGCCGCTCGGCATTTACAGTACGCTCTGTGGCCTGATGCGCGGCGGACATGGTGGAGGAAGACGCTTTCTGTGTCGTTTGCGTCGCAGTTCTTACGGCGTCATTGGTGATTTTCCGACTGACAACGCCGGCCAGACCACCTTGCAGAAAGCCGGAAGATCCGGATGCGGCGGCGCCTGCGCGGCTGGAGGCTCTGTCGGCAAAGTTCCCGACAACTTTTCCAGCCATGCCGGAAGCGAGGGAGACACCCTTGAATGCCACCATCGCCTCACCCAGCATGGAACCGCCGGTATGCCCCACGTTGACGCCGATGCTTGCCATGAAGCTGTCGATTTTCTGCGAGACTTTGAGAAAACCAACCGCGCAGAGAAACCAGACCAGGACATTTCCCGTCACGGCCTCGCGGCTGGAACTGCTGACTGCGGCTTCGACATCGCTTTCCTCCAGAGCAAACGCAGGTACCGCCAAGGTGAGCGCAAGCAAAAGAACGGTGCCCAGCAGCGGAATGATTCTATGATATTTCTTCGTGGTAATGACCTCCTACATGGAAAGCGGATTTGAGATGAATGTGCCGACCATCGTGATAAACAGCCGAAGACACCATGCGTTCATCAGCAGCAGGAATATCTGCCCGCCGAACATCCGGCACCAGCTCTTAAAAATATTTGCGGTGGATTGCGATGCGCCCATGGCAAAGGCTACCGGCGCGGTATAGACCAGGACGCCCAGCAGTACATACCGTTCTGCCGCTTCAAACAGCAGCTTAATGTAGTTCCACGCAAGAATCAGTGTCAGAATCAGAACGATCAGCGCAACGCCGCCGTTGGCACAGACGCCGATGATGGTCAGCAGAACAGAATTGAAGCTGGCAAAGTCCAAAGAAGGAAGCTCTGAGGACAGTATCCACGCATAAGGCGTTCCGCCTATCGTCAGCGCAATGTTTACGATTTCATCTGCGTAGTACGCAAGTACAATGAACAGAATCGCCTTGGCGGTCAGCTTGACCGGATCCTCTGCGTCCACGCCCAGGCCCAGTCCGTAGTTCTTGAACAGATTCCAGACCCAGCCCAACAGGATCAGCCCGATGGCAAGTGCCATCAGAAGGCTATACATGGTTTCCGCTGCGGGAAAATATCGCAGAAATGTGTTCATGTCACAGCCCAATGCCCCCAAAACA
>PPYE01001514.1_pt1 | contig 10852 bp, 6 predicted proteins | sample 1559881 | NCBI WGS metagenome assembly PPYE01 (sample SAMN08240022, study PRJNA423297) | Human gut metagenome, whole genome shotgun sequencing project.
TAAGCGTTCTTCATGCGAATACATAAATTGACCTCCTGACACCTCTGTCAATTGGTCCAACTTTTTGTCCGCGTCCCCGGAGGACTTCAACCTCCCCGTCGGGAGAGGATCCGGCTTATCTTTTAACTGTTGCCGGAGAAAGGGGTGTAGTTCCTTCGAGCGAAGCGAGGTTGTTTGGTGTTTTTATATAAGCGCCTTATTCTTTCCCGCTGCAGCATCGCTACTTATGGACAATTATCAAATTTTCCCAACAAAAAAGACTCCCGAAGGAGTCTCTTTTGGGTTTTATTAGAAGGAGTAGTTGAGTTCTACGCCCCATGCGTCGTCCGGATCTTCGACAGAAGAGCCGTCGATTCCATCTGCTTTGCCTGCAAAGTTGTAGTAAGCGTCGAGTTCTACGTTCTTCTGAAGAGCTACGCCTGCACGTGCTACCCAGAACTTCACGTCTGCGCCGTTAAGCAGGCCGTAGTCGAGCTGGTCGGTCAGGTCGAGAGCGGAGTTGCCGAGCGCGTAAGAAGCGTAATCAGCATCTACATAGTGTACGCCGAGTGTCCAGGTGCCTGGTTTTTCTACGTCAACCGCGCCATAGGTAAGGCCTGCGGTCCAAAGAGCTGCATGGCCGATGTCATGATTGAAGCGGGACTGTACATAGTCGCCGTCGAGTGCGAGGTTGCCGCCGAGGTCGATGCTGGTGCCTGCACCCCAAACGCTGACTTTAGCACCTTTGGCTTCACTATTTGCCACTCCGTTACCATTCAGTTTATGGGTTGGTTTCAGGTAGAAAGCAGAGACATCAGCGGTGTCGCCGAGGTGTCCGGTCAGTTTTGCATACCAGTTTTCTGTATCTTTCTTGGATGCGTAGATGCTGGCAATATCGTCACTATCAACTGCATAGTATTCAGCAGCGGATGTCAGGTAGCCGTAGCCTGCTTCGATGCCGAAGGAACCATTGTCCCAGCCTGCGGAAATGCCGTCATAAATGCCGTCTTCATCCCAGAAAACACCTGTCTGGTCAAGAGCTACGCCCTGACGGCCGATGGATACGTGGGTGGCATCATTTGGTTTCCACAGAGCGAAGATGCGGTCCATGGTGGTATCCTTGTCATCGCTGTCTTTGAAATCCATTTCAGAAACGAAACGTCCGTTGACGGATACTTCGTCATTGACCTGGCCGGATACGTTGATTCTCATACGGCCTGTCCAGGAATCACTCTTTGCATTATCAGTGTCAATGTTTCTCTGGTACTGCATACGAGCATCGCCGGACCATGCGAGGTTGCCAACTTTCTTTTCAAGGTTGGAAACGCGAACGCCCAGGTTTGCGAGTTCGTCAGCGTATTCGCCAGCGAGTTTGTCCAGAGTTGCACGCTGCTGCGCATTCAGCTGATCTTCCTTAGCGAGCATGCGGGCAATGATCTGCGCCATTTCATAACGGGTGATGTTTCTTTCGCCTTTGAAGGTGCCATCCGGATAGCCTTCAACGACGCCCTGTTCGGACAGGGATTCTACTGCCTGATAGGCCCAGTCATTCGGGGTCACATCAGAGAATGGGTTTGCTGCGTATGCGGATACGCCAGCGGAAAGTGCTGCGACAGCAGCGATTGCGAGAATCTTTTTCATGCTTCTCTCCTCTAAAAGTAAACTCGTCCCGAGTATATTTCAGGAGAAGACTTGCTCGAGTGACCGTGTTTCCTCTGCTGCTTCCCCTGTTCCCTTGGCGGCCTTGCGGGACATTCTAAGCCGCCATATATAAAATAGCACAATTATTAGAGCTTAACAATTGAATTATTAGCAATATATTATTTTTGTATTGAAATTCATTATTTGTATAATTATATATCATTAATTTATTATGAGTGGATCATGATTTAAGGCCGCTTTCTGTTTTAGGAGTACCTTTATATTATATGCGGTATCCTAAATACTTATATTTGACGCACCTATTCTAACATACTGGTCATACCATGTAAAAATGATTTTTATCTATATTTATGTTATTAGATTTTGGGAGTTAGAGCGTGGAAAAAGAGGGAAACCGGGCAACGTGAAAACCAGGAAACTAGGAAACCAGGAAAAACCTTACAATCAGCCTGCTGCGTGGTAATCAACCCTATCCGACCTTTTTCGAAAATGAACCCCTTTCGGCGCATCCGCGCCACTTTCCCCTGACGGGGACAGCTAAACCTCGCTCCGCTCGCGGAACCTTTTTATAAAAACCAATGAATACTACACCCCTTTCTGCCGCATTCGCGGCAGCCTTCTCTGTCTTTTCCTGTAGCACGGCAGTCGCGGCAGTAGCCGTAGATTTCTACTCTTGGTTCTGCTGCTTCGAAGCCATATTCTTCGTCGAGGACTTCTGCGTAGTCGGACTGCAGTCCTACGTCTACCGGGAAAATCCTGTGAAAGGAGAGGCAGACCGCATGATGGGAAGGAGTTCCGTGCGCGTATTCGTAGCGGATCAGGCCATCAGCCAGCATGGTGGAACGAAGCAGTAAGCCGTTTTCAGCAAGAGCTTCACAGTTTCTGTACACGGTGGACAGGGACAGACGCATGTCCTTTCTACGAACGGCTTCATATACTTCTCCTGCTGTCAAAGGCAGGCTCTTTTCCAGCACTTTCAGAATCATTACGCGTGCTTTCGTCCTTTTTAAATGCTTTTTCACTAAAATTTCTTCAAAGCTTCCCATAGCGGCTCCTTGTTTCTTGTTAATCAGGGTTTCTCAAAAATTCAGCAAACTATCTGTATGTTTTGGGTTTTAAATTATATAGTATGCTATACATTTCATATTATAAGGTCTTTTTCCGTTTTTTCAAGTTTTTTCTTGTGCTTTTACATATACTCAATGAAATTTGTTAGAAAAAACCGCGCTGGGAACGCGGATTTCTTCTTTACGGAATACCTTGAAATGAAAAAAGAGGATGCAGAAGGATTTCCCCTCCGCATCCTCTGTCTTCCGTTCTGCTTACTGCAGTTCGTACTGATAGTCTTCGCGGAGGACGCGGATAGCGCCTTCGTCGCCTTTCATGGCAGCTTTGATGAGCCAGGCCATGGCCTCTTTCTCATCTTTTTCGCAGCCTTCACCGGCGGAGAGTGCATAGCCGTAGTGGGCCATTCCGAAGGCATCGCCTTCTTCAGCGGCTTTCTTGTACCAGGAAACAGCTTTTGCAATGTCTGATTTTACGCCAATGCCGGCTTCAAGGCAAAGCCCCATTGCGGAATACGCAGCAATGATTCCGTTTTTTGCTGCTTTCTCATAGCATGCATACGCTTCTTCCTGATGCTTGCCTGTTCTGGTATAGGCATCGCCCAGGCGGTAGTAGACGTCCTTGTCGCCGAGTTCTTCGGCTTCCTTTGCCATGGCTTTCGCCTTTTCCTCATCGACTACGCCGGCCTGTCCGGTGACGTATTCAGCGCAGGATACGGCGAGGAATACGCGAAGTGTGGCATCGCCGTCAGGGTCGCCCATTTCGCGGCCCTTCCTGATCCACATTTCCGCAGCAGCCAGGTCCTTGCGGACACTGGTTCCCTGCGCATAGAAGAGACCGGTCATCAGCATGGCGGCGGTGTCGCCCCTTTCGGCTGCCAGGAGGTAGTACTGGAATGCCTTTTCAGGACTGACACGGCCAAGCATGCCTTCGTCGTAGAGTTTTCCCAGAAGGGATGCAGCTTCGGCGCTTCCGTCGTCGCTTGCGCGTTCAAGGGAGCGTCTTGCCTTTCTCGGGTTCGGCTTTCCGCCATTGATGCCCTTCATGTACATTCTGCCCAGAAGAAGGTTGGCACGGGAAATATCGTAACTGGACGCGATCTTCCAGCAATTTTCCGCTTTCACTTCGTCCTTGGAGACGCCTTCTCCCTTTTCCAGCTTTTCACCGATCTGGCAGATTTCCTCGGCCGCTTCTCTGGCTCCGAGATTGGCGGCTTTCCTAAAGTAGGTGACAGCATCATCGATACTGCCGGTATGGAGGCAGTCCTGCCCCATCGAGTAGTAATATTCCATCATTCTATCTGATGCCATTTGTTCCGCTCCTTTTCTTTTTGAAAGTATCGCTCCCGCCTTTTCCGGATTGACCGCTCCTGCCAGAAAAAATGCATTGGCAAGGCGGCTGAGGGGTTCCCCCAGCCGCCGAATCGCCAGTGATTCTTATACCGTGATGAAATTGGCTTTGCAGAAAAAGTCAAAAGCAAATCGCTTGCAGCCTGCTCATGCAGGTCTTTTTATTATCTGAATTCCTTGCAGAGGTCTTCGAAGAGTTCTGCAGATGGTTTTTCTACGTGGTCGATCAGGCGTACGTCCTTGGACGGTACGATGTCGCCGAAAGCAACGGAGTCCTTTTCTTCGTAGATGACGCCGGTCACGAGGCTGTTCGTTTCGCCGAGCAGTCTGTATGCAGCTGCTTTGCTGGACGGATCATGATCCGGTGCTACGTCTTCCATCTTGACCAGGTGTTCATTGTACCACTGAACGGTGTTCAGGTGGTTGAATGTAACGCATGGTGTGAAGATGTTGACATAGGAGAAACCTTTATGGTCGACAGCTCTTTCGATGACGTTGATCATGGTCTTGCTGTCGATAGCATAAGCCTGTGCTACGAAGGTAGCGCCGGCAGCCAGTGCCATAGCCGGAGCATCGAGCGGAGTCAGCGGGTTGCCGTCCGGGGTTGTCTTGGTGACGAAGCCCTTATCGGAAGCCGGAGACGTCTGGCCCTTTGTCAGGCCGTATACCTGGTTATCGAATACGAGGTATGTGATGTCCATATTTCTCTTGATCGCATGCATAGCATGGCCCAGGCCGATGGCGTAGGAGTCGCCGTCGCCGGAGCAGACGATCATGTGCTGATCCTTGTTAGCACATTTGATGCCCTGTGCGAAAGGAAGAGCTCTGCCATGCGTCGTGTGGGCGCCATAGCAGTACTGATAGCCGCCGATACGGGAGGAGCAGCCGATGCCGGAAATCAGTGTGATATCCTCATTGGCCCAGCCCTTCTTGGCGCATACAGCGGAGATGGCGTTCTGAATGCCATAGTCGCCGCAGCCGGGGCACCAGTTCGGTACGATTGTATTTTTATAATCTCTCGGTGAAGCCATATCAGTATACCTCCTCAGCTTTCTTTACAATCGTGGATGCCAGGAACGGAGTTCCGTCATACTGCAGGAGAGACAGGAGCTTGTCGTGGCAGGCGAAATTGATGGCGAAAAGTTCATGCAGCTGTGCGGTGAGGTCTTCTTCTACGATGAGGACCTTCTTTGCGCCATTGATGTAAGGAGCGAGCGCTTCGGTCGGGAATGGAGAGAGAAGTCTGAGCTGGAGGTGGTTGACCCTCTTGCCCTGAGCTTCCAGTTCTTCACGAGCTTCTTCGATTGCGCCGTTTGTGGAGGTGACGCCGATCAGGAGCAGATCGCAGTCGGTATCTTCATGAGCCACGGTGAATGGCTGGATAGCTTTAGCCACACCAGCGAATTTCCTGTGACGTTTGTTCATTTCCATGACGCGGTCAGCCTGACCTTCAGCCGGTTTGCCGAATACATTGTGTTCGAGGCCGGTGGAGAGGAACATGCCATTCTTTACGCCAGGAATCGTTCTCGGGGAAATGCCGTCTTCGACATCTTCGAAACGATGGAAGTATGCTTTCTTTGCCGTATCAAGTTCCGGCAGACCTTCGGTAACGAGCTTGCCGCGTTTGATAGCGATGCGGTTCGGATCGAAAGCCGGTACGGACTGTTTGCACATACCAAACTGCAGATCGGAAAGGAGAATGACCGGAGTCTGGAATTCTTCAGCCAGGTTGAAAGCTTCCTGGGTAATGTAGTAGCAGTCTTCGATAGAAGATGCAGCGAGGACGATCTTTTCAGCATCGCCATGGCCGGAAGCAATCGCATAGCGGATATCGCTCTGTTCTACCTTCGTAGCCATGCCCGTGGACGGGCCTGCACGCATAACGTCAATGATGACGACCGGGATTTCTGCGATGGTTGCCATGGAAATGGATTCAGCCATGAGGGAAAGCCCTGGGCCGGAAGTAGCGGTGAAAGCACGAACGCCGGCATAACCTGCGCCCATAGCCATCATGCAGGAGGACAATTCGTCTTCCGTCTGTACGACCGTACCGTTGATCTTGTGTACGACTTTGATCATGTATTCCATGATTTCAGAAGCCGGGGTAATCGGGTAAGATGCCATGAAGCGGGCACCTGCGGAAATAGCACCGAGGGCTGCTGCTTCATTGCCAAGCAGGTACAGCTGATCTTTCTTCGGAGGAGTTGCCAGAGCCCCCAGAGATACGCCCTGCAGCTTCTCGATAGCTACATCATAGCCGTCCTTGAAAATCTGTTTGTTCTTGGAAACGATTTCTTCGCCCTTCTTGCCGAAGCGTTCAGCGATGAAACCATAGAACGGGTCTTCCGGGAATCCCAGAACGCCTGCGCTCATGCCCAGTGCAGCGATGTTCTTCATCTGCATGCTGCCGTACTTTCTTGCCAGCTCCGTGATTGGAAGCGCCAGGAAAATACATCCGGAATGTGCGTCAAATTTCGGGTGGAATGCGTCATCAGCGATGATAACGCCGCCCTTCGGAACTTCATGACCGTGAAGGTCGATAGTCTCCTGGTCCAGGGCTACCAGGCAGTCTACATGCTCACCGATCGTAGCGACTTCTTTCGTTGCGATACGCAGGGCAATCGTTGTATGACCGCCCTTAATGCGGGATGCGAAGAGACGCTGGCTGAAAAGGGAATACCCTTCCTGTGCCAGTACGCGTCCGAGAATTTCGCCGCAGGATTCTACGCCCTGACCCTGCTGTCCGCCCATTTTCCAAATAAAATCACGTTTCGTTTCCACTCCATCTGCCTCCTTGCTGATGAATGTAAAGGAAATAAATATAATATGGGTTCTTTTATATGCGGATTTCCTTATTACGCGAGACATCTATCCATCTGATGTCCTTTCTATTATACCATATATGACATTTTTTCAACCTGAATGGGAATGGTTTTATACAATTTATAGTGCCGCAAAATTGGTTCTGCTACCCGGGGAGAAAGACAAGCAAACCAAGCTGCGCTCGTGGAGATGAACCTCCTCAGGCGCATGCGCGCCAGCTCCCCCTACGGGGCGAGCTCTGACACCCTTAAACCGAACTTCGTTCGTGGAAAACACCATAAAACCGGCCTGCGGCTGTAAGAACTTCATCTCATTCGTCGCCTTCGGCGCCACCTTCTCCTTTCGGAGCAAGGTTAACACCCTTAAACCTCACTTCGTTCGAAAAAACACCATACATCCTCGCTTCGCTCGAAGGAACTGCACTCCTTTCTGTCACTCCGTGACATCCTTCCTCTCCGAGGCAGGTCTCAAGAGGAATAAAGAAAAGATTTTTAATCTGATTTGTTTGAAACCTTTCTTAATCCTATCCCTACCATACGCCCTTCCCTTTCAGGGCAAGGTCAAGGGCCTATCTTGGCCTTTCGCTCTGCTAAACTCACGCAAAAAAGAAGGACCTTCGGTTGGGAAGATCCTTCTTTTTTATTTGATCCGCTGATGTTCAGGGATTATTTAATGTCGTACATACCGCTGACGCCTTCTCTGAGGTTGATCAGGATATTCTTTGTCTGGCTGTAGTGTTCGAGCATAACCTTGTGGGTTTCTCTGCCGATGCCGGACTGTTTGTAGCCGCCGAATGGTGCGCCTGCCGGGAGGTCGTTGTAGGTGTTGACCCACATACGTCCGGTGCGTACAGCACGTGCTACTTTCAGAGCGGTGTCGATGTTCTTGCTGAATACTGCGCCGCCGAGGCCGTATACGCTGTCGTTTGCCAGAGCAATGACTTCGTCAGCTGTCTTGAATTTCTGTACAACGACAACTGGTCCGAAGATTTCTTCCTGGCATACGCGGCAGTCATTGTTTCCTGCGATCAGGATAGTCGGTTTCATGAAGAAGCCTTTGTCGCAGCCGTTTTCGGTGTAGCGTTCGCCGCCGGTTACGAGAGTTGCGCCTTCTTCGAGGCCGATCTTGATGTAGCTGAGGACTTTATCCTGCTGTGCTTTGTAGATCTGAGCGCCCAGCTGGGTGGTCGGATCGGTCGGGTCGCCTACTTTGACGCCTTCGAAGGTTGCTTTCAGATGTTTGATGAATTCATCGAAAATGCCTTCCTGAACGAAGAGGCGGGAGCCTGCGCAGCATACCTGGCCCTGGTTGAAGAGGATGCCTTTGCATGCGCCGTCGACAGCCTGCTTCAGGTCAGCGTCGTCGAATACGATGTTTGCGGATTTGCCGCCGAGTTCCAGGGTGACTGGAATCAGCTTGTCGCATGCAGCCTGGTATACGCCGCGGCCGACTTCAGTGGAGCCGGTGAATGCGAGTTTGTCGATATCCGGATGATCGAGCAGCCACTGGCCGGATTTGGAACCCTTGCCGGTGACAACGTTCAGAACGCCCTTCGGGAGGACGTCCTGGATGAGGCGGGTGAGTTCCATGAGGGACAGGGATGTATGGGAGGACGGTTTAATAACGATGGTGTTGCCTGCTGCCAGTGCAGGAGCGATTTTCCAGCAAGCCATGGTGAACGGGAAGTTCCACGGAATGACCTGACCAACAACGCCGACTGGTTCATGGAGAATCAGGGACAGAGTGTTGTTGTCGAGCATGGTGGCAGAGCCTTCCCATGCGCGCAGGCACCCTGCAAAGTAGCGGAAATGGTCGCTGCCCAGGGGAATGTCGGCAGCCTTGGTTTCACGGATGGGCTTGCCGTTGTCCAGTGTTTCCACCAGTGCCAGATGGTCTGCATTGGCGTCGATGATGTCTGCAATTTTCAGCAGGATATTCTGTCTTTCGATGGGAGAGGTCTTGGACCAGGCGGGAAGGGCTACTCTTGCCGCTTTCACTGCTTTGTCCACGTCTTCTTTGGTTGCTTCTGCGAAATAAGCCAAGTGCTCGCCATTTGCCGGATTGTGGGCGTCAAAGGTAGCGCCGTCAGAGGCGGGAACGAATTCGCCATTAATGAAGAGACCATACTGTTCCTGAATGTCTGCTTTTGCCATAATAATACCTTCCTTTCAATCACTTGCGGGGATAATCCCCTGTATGAGATGCTCCGCTGAAGTTTGTACGATATCCGGTGGTTCAGCGGGATGTTTCTTTCAGCTGCGAAAAGAAATACAACCTTTCATACTGTTCGATGGTCACTTTCTTCTGCATGGGTGCTGTAGTCATAGTATATCATGGCGAGGGAGAATATTCAAGAGTATCGATAAGCATAGTAAATGGTTTTCTATGCAGGAAATGGGATTCAGCTCTTATATTTATTGTCCCACCGCTTGCGGGGGGAAGGTGGTGCCGCAGGCACCAAAGGGGGACGGGCCCTTTGGGGCCCGAGGGCAGTGGTGGCGGCTGACTCCGCAAATTAAGAAAAAGGAGCGCGGCTAACGCCGCAGGTTGTGTAGAAGGGTTGTGTTCGCTTCGCTCAGGGGGCGTAAGGGAAAGATTCAAAGGGTGTGGCAGCGGCTCCGCCGCAGTTTTTGGCCGCCGTTTGGCGGTCAGTTCTGCATAGTGTCATTTCGACTTGCAGCGTCCTGCACCCCCTCGCCACTTCGTGGCCCTCTTCCCCTAAAGGGGACGCAAGTTTTTTGCCGTTTACCGTCGTTCCATTAGATGAGATAAAGAGAAACGCGCAAAAAAAAGAAGCCCCTTGGGAGGAGCTTCTTTTTATCTCAGGAGAGATTAGAATACATAGTTCAGGGATACGGATGCTACGTCATCGTAGTCGGTATCGGTTCCCTTGGTCTTCACGTCGAAGCTGTATTCGCCGTGGAGTCTTACGTTCTTAGCGAGGGTTACATCGCCTTCTGCACGCCAGAATTTAACTTCTTTTACTTCTTTGTTCAGGAGAGCATCCAGCGGGGAAGCGTCGTAGGTGTAAGCGCCGAGGAATGCATTTCTTTCAGCATCTACATAGGAAGCAGCTACGCGGAAGGAGCCGACTTTCGCATTGTCCTGTTTGCCATAGCCAAGGCCTGCAGTCCAGAGGTCCGGATCACCTTTGGCATCGGTGTTCTTATAGTAGTCGCCGAATACGTCGAAGCCGCCGCCAAGACCTGCGGTGAGGCCTGCACCCCAGATGTTGACTTTGTTGGTGCTGGTGCCATTGACATAGTCTACGTCATAAGCAAAGCGTCCAGCTTCACCGGAGAACTGTGCATATGCATATTCATGTTTATCAGTGATGTTGTCTGCATAGTCTCCGTTCCAGTCTTCAAAGCGGCCATAGCCTACTGCCAGGTTGGCTGCATCGTTTGCGTGGAAAGCCAGTTCAGCACCTTTGATTTCAGAATCAAAGAATACGCCGGTCTGACCGAAGAACTGGTCATATTTACCAAGGGTAGCTTCCACTTTGTCGCCGAATGCATGACGGACATAGAGTCTCTGCATGTAGGTATTGCTGGTTTCGCTGTCTTTGAAGTTCATATCAGAACGGAGCAGGCCATTCACATAGGTGGAGTCATTGACCTGACCCTTTACGTTGATACGGATACGGCCAACGTATTTGTCATCAGATTTGCCGGTATACTCTTTTACCTTGCCACCGTCATCTTTAACGGTTTTGTAGGTCTGGTAGAATTTCATATAGCCGTTGCCGGAGAAAGAAATGTTCCCCACTTTCTTTTCCAGGTTAGCTACGCGAACGCCCAGGTTGGCCAGTTCGTCAGCGTATTCGCCAGCGAGTTTGTCCAGGGTTGCACGCTGTTCAGCGTTCAGCTGATCTTCTTTAGCGAGCATACGAGCGATGATCTGAGCCATTTCATAACGGGTGATGTTTCTTTCGCCCTTGAATGTGCCATCCGGATAGCCTTCTACGACACCCT
>PPYE01662548.1_pt1 | contig 10851 bp, 7 predicted proteins | sample 1559881 | NCBI WGS metagenome assembly PPYE01 (sample SAMN08240022, study PRJNA423297) | Human gut metagenome, whole genome shotgun sequencing project.
AGACCGATCTCAAGGGCGCTGCCACCTTCGCCCCGGCCGAGTGCGCCACCAAGCAGTGGCCGAACTGCAACGAGTTCGGTCGCCAGCTGCACTTCGGCGTGCGCGAGTTCACCATGGGCTGCATCACCAACGGCATCCTGCTGGGCTCCCACACCCGTCCGTTCGGCGGCACCTTCTTCATGTTCTCCGACTACGAGCGTTCCGCCGTTCGTCTGGCCGCCCTCATGGAGATTCCGAACCTGTACATCTGGTCCCACGACTCCGTCGCCGTCGGCGAGGATGGCCCGACCCACCAGCCGGTTGAGCACCTTGCTTCCTTCCGCGCGATTCCTCAGCTTGAGGTCATTCGCCCGGCCGACGCCTTCGAGACCGCCGAGGCTTACCGTTACTTCTTCGAGAAGAAGAACACCCTGCCTGGTGCCATGGTTCTGACCCGTCAGGGTGTCCCGGTTCTTGCCGAGACCGCCGCCAAGGCCAAGGACGGTGTCAAGAAGGGCGCTTACGTTCTGGTCGACACCGAGGGCACTCCGGACGTCATCCTCATGGCTTCCGGTTCCGAGGTCCAGTGGGCTGTGGCTGCCGCCAAGACCCTGGCCGGCGAGGGCGTCAAGGCTCGCGTCGTGTCCGTGCCGTCCATGGAATGGTTCGAGGAGCAGGACGCCGAGTACAAGGAGGCCGTGCTTCCGGCCGCTGTCAAGGCTCGTGTCTCCGTCGAGGCCGGCGTTGCCATGCCGTGGTACAAGTACCTCGGCTCCTACGGCAAGCCCGTCTCCATCGAGCAGTTCGGCCTGCAGGGCGACGGCGCTCAGAACATGATCGACCTCGGCATCACCGCCGAGCACGTGGTGGAAGCCGCCAAGGCCTCCATCGCCGAAGTCGAAGCCGCCAAGTGAGTCCCCTAGCCTCCCTCTGACGAGGGAGGCTTGTACTCAAGACTCCACCTGATCGGCCCTCTCGTTAGAGGGGGTCTACTTAAAGATTTGTTCCAATACGGAATATAAGGAGAAAAATAAATGACTGAAGCAACTCAGCGTACGTCTGACAACGGCGTTTCCATCTGGCTGGACGACCTGTCCCGCTCCCGCATCGAGTCCGGCTCCCTGCAGGACCTCATCGCCAACAAGAACGTCGTCGGTGTGACCACCAACCCGTCCATCTTCCAGAAGGCCCTGAGCCAGGTCGGCCCGTACGACGCTCAGCTCAAGGAGCTCGGCAAGGTTGACGTTGAGACCGCTGTCCGCGAGCTCACCACCACCGACGTGCGCAACGCCACCGACATCTTCCGCGAGATCGCTGAGGCTACCGACTTCGTCGACGGCCGCGTCTCCATCGAGGTCGACCCGCGTCTGGCCCACGACACCGAGAACACCGCCAAGCAGGCTGTGGAACTCTGGGAGAAGGTCAACCGCCCGAACGCCATGATCAAGATTCCGGCAACCCTCGAAGGCCTGCCGGCCATCACCGCCACCCTGGCCAAGGGTATCTCCGTGAACGTCACCCTGATCTTCTCGCTCGAGCGCTACGAGCAGGTCATCGACGCTTACATCGAGGGCATCGCTCAGGCTGCCGCCAACGGCCACGACCTGAAGCACATCGGCTCCGTCGCTTCCTTCTTCGTGTCCCGCGTGGACACCGCTGTCGACAAGCTGCTGGAAGCCAACGGCTCCGACGAGGCCAAGGCTCTGGAGGGCAAGGCCGCTGTGGCCAACGCTCGCCTGGCTTACGAACTCTTCGAGAAGAAGTTCGCCGAGGATCCGCGTTGGGCCGACCTGGCTGCCAAGGGCGCCAAGGTTCAGCGTCCGCTGTGGGCTTCCACCGGCACCAAGAACGCCGCCTACTCCGACTGCAAGTACGTTGACGAGCTCGTTGCCAAGCACATCGTCAACACCATGCCGGAGAAGACCCTGAACGCTCTGGCCGACCACGGCAACGGCGCTCCGTCCATCGAGGGCACCTACGAAGAGTCCCACGCCATCATCAACAAGCTGGCTGAGCTCGGCATCAACCTCAAGGACGTCACCGACAAGCTGGAGGCCGACGGTGTCGCTGCCTTCATCAAGTCCTGGGATTCCGTGCTGTCTGACGTCCAGTCCGGCATCGACCGCGTGAACGCCTGAGATTTGACGACTGATGCGTGTTTAGCGCACTAGTTGATTAGCTCACAGAAGCCCCGACCCCAACGGTCGGGGCTTCTTTCGTTTGTTGCTACAGTGGTACGAGCATATGAGAGAAAGGCCGAATCGTAATGAACAAACTTGTCGCACGCCAGCGGTTGGTGATGACCTTCACCTTCTTTTCGATGTTCTTCGGAGCGGGCAATCTGATTTTTCCGCCGTTCGTCGGCGCGCAGGCCGGTTCCGCGACCATACCGGCGGCCATCGGTTTCATCGTCTCCGCAGTCGGCCTGCCGATTCTCGGCGTGCTGGCGGTCACCTTCGCCGGCGGTTTCGACAAACTCGCCAGCCGGGTCTCCCCCAAATTCGCCTTGTTCCTCGGCGTGGCGATCATGCTCACCATCGGCCCGTGCTTTGCGATTCCGCGTACGGCGACCACCTCATTCGAAATGATGGTGGCTCCTTTCGTACCGTCCTCCTATGGCTGGCTGGCCCAACTCATCTACTCGCTCGTGTTCTTCACGCTGGCGTTCCTGTTTGCCCAGCATCCCGAGAAACTCTCCAAAGTGCTCGGCCGATTCATGGGACCGTTGCTGCTGGTGCTCATTGCTGTCCTGTTCATCGCCTGCCTGATCCACGGCATCGGCACCCCGGCCAAACCGATGGGCGACTACTCCACAAACCAGATTGCACGTGGCTTCCTCGACGGCTACCAGACCATGGATCTGCTCGCCGCGCTCTATTTCGGCATCGTGATTTCCGCGAATATCCGCACCCAGCAGGTCGATGACGAATCGCAAGTGCAGAAGGAGACCGCGTATGCCGGACTCGGCACCGGTGTGCTGCTGATCGTGATCTACGGCGCACTGAGCTACGTGGGCGTGGTGTCCGGCGCCATCGCCACCATCGATCCCGCCAAAGACACGGGCGCGACCGTGCTCACCAATCTCACCTCGTCCCTGTTCGGCGCGTTCGGTACCGCGTTCCTCGGTATCGTCTTCGTCATCGCCTGCCTCAACGTATGCACCGGACTGATCGGTACCTGCGCCACCTACTTCCACACTCGGTTCCAGACCGTTGCAGGGAGAACGTTGAGCTACCGCACCTGGCAGGTCATCTTCACCGTGTTCAGTTTCATCGTGTCCAACGCCGGGCTAAGCGCGATCATCAAGGTTTCCGTGCCGGTGTTGTCCGCACTGTATCCGATCGCCATCGTGCTGGTGCTGCTGGCGCTGACCCACAAGTCGCTCGGCGCGCGATTCCCGCATGTCTACTTCTGGACCGTGCTGCTGGTGGGCATCGACTCCTTCGCCAGCTGCATCTCCAGCCTAATCACCGTCTTCGGCGGCTCCATCGGCTGGCTGGACACGACGCTGGCCATGCTGCCCTTGCAGCAATACCAGCTCGGCTGGGTGGTCCCGGCTATCCTCGGTGTTGCCATTGGTATCGCCGATGCTCCGCGACGGTAGTTCTTCCCGGTCTGTGCCGGAGTCTGGCGGTCGGTCGGTGATGGCGGTTGTTGCGACGCTCAGCGGTGCCGGTGTATCGTTCGCACCACTATATGAGCGCATTTGGGGCGGCATGATGCTGCATCCGAACTGTCCGGCGATTGGCAGAATGCCCTACTATCTCTCGGGCCAAGCAACTGACGATTATGGAGTCTGCGTCACCTCACCACTGTGGTTTATGACGGTGACTGCGCTGAGTGTTGTCGCGATTCTCTGTCTGACCGTTGCGGGAGTACAGGGCTTTTCGCGCCATCGGCTCTGTTCCCGTTGCCCTGTTCTGGTCAGGTCTCACGTTCTTTACCTACAGCTACAACACTGGTAGACACACCGATTTCTGCCCAGCGCTATCGGCAACTGACAATGCAGATCTTGTCGCTTATTGCATCGGCCGTGAAGCTTTGGGACTGCTGACCGTCGTGTTGTGCGTGCTGCCATTGTTCTCCCTGCTTTCGGCGATTATGGCCATCACGTTGGCTGCGCACGACGCGACACCACCGGCATAAAATCTCCTTCATATCACGAAACAACGGGCACCCGTTTTGCGAGGCATTCTATCCGTCCCGTGTTTCGCAACGCATGAGACGGCACATCCATTGAATCAGGAGTCTAGACCATATCTCGCCGAATCTTGCGGTAGGTGGCATAGAACAGGAAGCCGGCCACGATGCCGGAGGTGGCGTCGGAGATGGGTTCGGCGATGAAGATGCCGTTGACGCCGATCCAGTGCGGCAGCAGCAGCGCGAGCGGCACGAGCAGGATGATCTTGCGGAAGATGGCCAAGAACACCGACTGTTTGGCCTGGCCCATGCCGACGAGTGCGCATTGCGCGCCCATCTGGATGCCGAAGATACCCCAGCCGCAGACGAAAATCGGCATCATGCGGGTCACGATGTCGATGACAGTCTGTTCCGAGGTGAACCATGAGGCGAAAAAGCCGGGGAATGTGGCGAGTACCGACACCAGCGCCGTGGCGGAGACGATCTGCGTGACGAAGGCCATGCGGACCGCCTGGCGGACGCGCTCCATATGCCGGGCACCGAAGTTGAACCCGATGATCGGCTGGATGCCTTGCTGGAAGCCGCTGGTCAGGACGCTCACGATCTGCATCAGCGAAGTGATGATGGTGATCGACGTGACGTAATCGTCGCCGCCGTAGCGTTGCAGCCCCACGTTGAACACCACGTTGATCAGGCATTCGGTGATCTGCATGATGAAGGGTGCCAGACCGAGCGCCAGCACGGGGATGATGATCCGATCGAACCGGATGTTCAACGGCCGCAGGCGAATCGCGCTGCGCCCGGAGGAGAGGAACAGTACGATCCATATGGTCGAGACCAGTTGGGCGAGCACGTTCGCGGCGGCCGCTCCCCTGACGCCCCATCCGAACACGAAAATGAACACGGGGTCAAGAAGGATGGATATGCCGGTGCCGATGAGTACGGAGACCATGGCCACAGTGGTTTTGCCCTGCGCCGAAATGAAGTTGTTGAGTCCGAGCGTGAGTTGCACGAATACGGTGCCGATCAGGTAGATGGTGATGAAGTCGACCGCATATTCGATGGTCGCATCGCTGGCGCCGAAGGCGTAGAGAATCGGCCGTTTCGCCAACTGCAGCAGCACGGTGAGGGTCAGGGCTATGGCGATGAGGAACGCGGCGCTGGTGCCGAGGATGCGTTCGGCTTTCTTGAAGTTGCCGCGCCCAAGTTCAATGGAGGCGCGCGGCGCGCCGCCTGCGCCGATCAGCGAGGCGAAGGCGGTGACGGCCAGCAGAATCGGGAAGCAGATGCCCACGCCGGTCATCGCCGCGTTGCCCACTTCGGGGATGTGCCCGATGAACAGTCGGTCGATGATCGTGTACGAGGCGTTCGCCGCCTGCGCCACGATGGTGGGGACCGACATGGTCAGGGCCAGACGGGGCACCGGTTTGGTGCCCAGCCCGGCATCGATCGTGTTCGCCTGTACCAAGGATCAGCTCTGCCAGTAGTAGCTGAAGAAGTCGGAGATCTCCCCCATGGTTTCGCGCAGCATGCCCATGCGCGGCAGGTACACCACGCGGAAGTGGTCGGGGCGATGCCAGTTGAACGCGCCGCCGTGGCTGATGAGGATGTGCTTGTCATGCAGCAGGTCGAGCGCGAACTGCTCGTCCGAGTGGATGTTGAAGCGTTTGACGTCGATCTTCGGGAAGATGTAGAACGCGGCCTTCGGCTTGACGGCGGTGATGCCGGGGATCTGGTTGAGCATGTCGTAGACGAGGTCGCGCTGGTCGTGCACGCGGCCGCCCGGCACGATGTAGTCGTTGACGCTCTGGTGGCCGCCGAGCGCGGTCTGCACCACGGACTGGGCGGGCACGTTCGAACACATGCGCATGTTGGCGAGCATGTTGAGGCCCTCGATGTAGTCCTTGGCAATGCGCTTGTTGCCGGACAGGATCATCCAGCCGATGCGGTAGCCGGCGATCATGTGCGATTTCGACAGGCCGGAGAAGGTCACGCAGAACAGGTCCGGGGCCATCGAGGCGATGGAGATGTGCTGCAGGCCGTCCATGACGAGGCGATCGTAGATTTCGTCGGAGAAGATGATGAGCTGGTGTTCGCGCGCGATGTCGACGATCTGCTGGAGCACTTCCTTTGGGTAAAGTGCGCCGGTGGGGTTGTTCGGGTTGATGATGACAATCGCCTTGGTGTTGCTGGTGATCTTGGAGCGGATGTCGTCGATGTCCGGATACCATTCGGACTGTTCGTCGCACAGGTAGTGCACGGCGGTGCCGCCGGCTAGGTTCACGCAGGCGGTCCACAGCGGGTAGTCCGGGGATGGCACGAGCACTTCGTCGCCGGTGTCGAGTAGCGCGGACATGGACAGGTTGATGAGCTCGCTGACGCCGTTGCCGGTGTAGATGTCGTCGATGGTGACGTTCGGGATGTTCTTCAGCTGCGCGTACTGCATGATGGCCTTGCGCGCGGAGAACAGGCCCTTGGACGGCGAGTAGCCTTCGGTGTCGGTGAGCTGGTGGGCCATGTCGTAGACGACTTCGTCCGGCGTGCGGAAGCCGAAGGGTGCCGGGTTGCCGATGTTCAATTTCAGGATGTGGGTGCCGTTGGCCTCCATGCGCATCGCCTCGTCGGCGACCGGGCCGCGCACGTCGTAGAGCACGTTGTCGAGCTTGTGCGATTTGCCGAAGGTGCGGCGGCGGCCCACGGGAATCTCGCTGTCCGTCTGGGGCTTGGAGGCACCCGTGGCAAGCGGTGTGGCGGCGTGTTCGCCGTCCGTGACGCTGTTGGAGGCGTCCGAGTTCAATTGCGTGGTGGATTCCTCGCCGCGCAGCCAGTTCATGTCGACGTCCAGTTCGCTGGCCAGGAATTCGAGCACGTCCTCGCGGGGCATGGTCTTGCCGGCCACGTATTGGCTGATGTGGCTCTTGCCCATCTTTACACCACGATGTTCGGCGGCGTGCACCAAATCGACCTGCTTCAGTCCCCTGCTGTTCATCGCATTGCGCAGACGTTCCGCAAACACCGATACGCTCATATCCTTATGCCTCCAACCGGGAGTTCAATTTATCTTTTGAACAACGGTTCAAAGCATACCCCCGGTTCGACACAAGTTCAATTTTGGCGTGTTCTCGAGTCTCGACCGGTTCAGCCCAACTGCGCTTCAATCCATTGGGCGACGCCGTCCTCGTTGTTGGACGGGCAGATCTCGTCGGCGATGGACAACACCTTGGGGTTCGCGTTGGCCACGGCCACGCCCCGGCCGGATTCGCTCATCATGTTGATATCGATGAGGTCGTCGCCGAAGGCGGCTGTCTGTTCAAGCGGCACGTCCAGTCGCTCGCACAGCAGGTGCAGCGCGTGCTCCTTGTTGGCCTGCGGGTTCATGAGCATCCACATCACGCCTTCGCTGATGGAGATGTCGAAGTCCGGCGGAATCAGCGCACGCAGCTCGTTCCACTGTTCAGGCTCGGGGAAGATGGTGATCTTGTCCGCCACGCCTTCGGGCACGTCGTGGAAGTTCGTGTATTGGAAGGCCTGAGTTTTCCAATACACGCGCACATCGAAGTTGGTGTAGCGCACGTCGTTCATCACGATGCCGAGCTTCAGGCCGGGCATGCGATCGAGCAGGAACAGACAGACTTCGCAGGCACGCCGTGAGGAGAAGCCAATCTTGATCAAATGGTTCTCATCGGCCGGCGTGGCACCTGAGGTGAGCAGGTCGAAGTCGGAGTGGGCCGGGTCGAAATCGATGAGGGCGCCGTTCAGATAGATTACGGCGTCCACCGGCAGTTTTTCGGCGAACTGGAGACCGGTACTCACCGGCCGCGCGGTGGCGATGGCGAATTGCATTCCGGCATCGTGCGCGCGGTTGATGGTGTCGATGCTGCGCTGGGTGATGAACCGGTCCTCGAATACCTCGGCGTCGTGCAGCAACGTGCCGTCGAGGTCGGCGACCAGCAGTCGGGGTTGTTTCGGCGTGATGGCGTCGAGAATCACAGCAGCCCCTCGCAGTGTTCACGCACGAGTTCGGCGGAATGGTGCAGTTTGGCCCGCTCGTCCTCGCTCAGATCGAGTTCGACGATCTCGTTGGCACCATTGGCGCGCAGTTCAGTGGGGACGCCGAGGAACACGTCATGTTCGCCGTATTCGCCGTCCAGCAGGGTGGAGACGGGCACGATGCGGCGTTCGTCCCACAGGATGGTCTGTACGATGCCGGCCACGGTGGAGGCGATGCCGAAGTTGGTGCCGCCCTTGGCCGCGACGATCTCATTGCCACGGGTGCGGGTCTTCTCTTCGATTTCGGTGGTGGACACAGAGGCGAAACGGTCTTGGTTGTCGGCCAGGAAGCGGGCGAATGGCTTGCCGCCGAGCGAGACGGTGGACCATGCGGTGAACTGGGAGTCGCCGTGCTCGCCCATCACGAAGCCGCCCACGTTGCGCGGGTCGAGGCCGGTCTCTTCGCCGATGATGGTCTTGAGACGCGAAGTGTCGAGCGCGGTGCCGGTACCGAGCACCTGGGTGCGAGGCAGACCGGAACGTTTCCAGGCATACCAAGCCATCACGTCGACCGGGTTGGAGACCATGACGATCACGCCGTCAAAACCGGAGGCCATGACGTTGTCGACCACTTCGCCCACAAGACCCACGGTGAAGCCGAGTTCGGCCATGCGGTTGGAGTTGGCCGGCGGCTTGCGGCCCACGGTGATGACGACGATGTCCGCATCCTTGCAGTCGGCGTAGTCGCCGGCGCGCACCTTGACGTGGCGGTCCTGGAATTCGCTGCCATCATCGAGGTCGCGGGCCTCCCCCAGGGCCTTGGCGGCGGAACAGTCGATGAGCACAAGCTCATTGCACAGGCCGTGCGTGACGATGCCGAAGGCGGCGGTGGCACCGACCTGGCCGGTGCCGACGATAACGACTTTGTTGCGGTTCATAGTGACCATGGTGATGTCCTTTCGTAATACTCGATAGAACGCATACGACCCATGACCGACGGTAACGGTCATGGGTCGCGAGCGACAAGTCTATATGGCGTGCAAGCCAATCAGCCGAGGTTGAACTTGGTCATCATGTCGAGGCCGATGATCAAGGCCACCCACACCAGAGCGATGATAACGGTCCAACGGTTCAGGTTCTTTTCGGCGACACCGGAAGTACCGGCGTTCTGGGTCAGACCGCCGCCGAACATGTCGGACAAACCGCCGCCCTTGCCCTTGTGCATAAGAATGAGCAGGGTCAGCACGAAGCTGAGCAGCACGACGATGACTTGCAGCGTGATCTTAAGAGCGGTCACAGGGTACCTCCGGATTGATTGGACTGTTGACCAGCATAGCGCACACACAGGAAAACCGTGGTATTAGTTCCGTGATTTCGTGGATTTCAGTGCCAGTCGAGCGATTTTGGCGAGTTCCTCAACGTCCAGGGCCGCCCCCCCGATCAGGAAGCCGTCAACGTCGGGCTGGGAAATGAGTTCCGCCGCATTTTTCGAGGTGACCGATCCGCCGTACAGGATACGTACGCTATCGGATACCTTCGTGCCAAAAGTGGTCTTCAAATCGTTGCGGATGGCGTTTGCGGCATCCTGGGCGGATTGCGGAGTGGCCACCATGCCGGTGCCAATGGCCCAGACAGGTTCGTAGGCCACGATGAGTTTGGCGGCTTGTTCTTCGTTGAGATCGCGGGTGACGTCTCGTACCTGGCCCACGGCGAAATCGAGTTCAATGCCTTGACGTCGTTCCTCGAAGCTTTCGCCGACGCACAAAATCGGCTGCATGCCGGCGGCGAGCACAGCACGTACCTGATCGACGATATTGGCGTCATCTTCAGGATGGTATTTGCGGCGTTCGGAGTGGCCGACGATGACGTATGAGCAGCCGAGATGGGCGATCATGTCCGCGGACACATCGCCGGTGAAGGCACCTTGGGTGGTCACGGAAACGGATTGTGCGCCGTAGGCGACATGGAGCTTGTCGGCTTCGACCAGCACCTGCACGCTGCGCAATGACGTGAACGAGGGGAAAAGCGCGACTTCGCAGCGTTTAAAGTCGAAGTGAGCGTCACGCAACAGCCATACCAGCTTCTGCACGAAGTAAGTGGCTTCAAGATGGTCGAAATTCATCTTCCAGTTGCCGGCCACCAACGGAATGCATTTGGACGCCATATGTTTCCCTTCTAAAAAACGTAGCTCCCCTCAAGGAGGGGAGCTAGAAAATGGATTACTCAAGCACCTTCAGGCCAGGGAGCTCCTTGCCTTCGAGGAACTCGAGGGAAGCGCCACCACCGGTGGAGATGTGGGAGAAGCCGTCCTCCGGGAAGCCGAGGTTGCGCACGGCGGAGGCGGAGTCGCCGCCACCGACGATGGTGAACGCACCGGCTGCGGTGGCGTCGACCAGACCCTGGGCCACGGCCTTGGTGCCGGCGGCGAACTCAGGAACCTCGAACACGCCCATCGGGCCGTTCCACACGACGGTCTTGGAGTCGACGATCTTGTCGTGGAAGAGCTTCTGGGACTCCGGGCCGATGTCCAGACCCATCTTGTCGGCCGGGATGGCGTCGGCGGCAACGACTTCCGGAGCAACCGGGGTGTCACCGGCCGGGAAGCCGGCGTTCACGACGACGTCGGTCGGCAGCACGAGCTCAACGCCGTTCTTCTCGGCGGTCTCGATGTAGCCCTTGACCTTCTCAAGCTGGTCCTCTTCAAGCAGGGAGGTGCCGACCTCGTAGCCCTTGGCCTTGAGG